>Ga0307982_1003637_pt1 | contig 12283 bp, 3 predicted proteins | sample OrgLakmetagen989_FD_201847 | JGI IMG/M metagenome (GOLD analysis project Ga0307982, IMG submission 201847) | Saline water microbial communities from Organic Lake, Antarctica - #989 | ecosystem: Environmental > Aquatic > Non-marine Saline and Alkaline > Saline | place: Antarctica: Organic Lake... | reverse complement strand
TGGCTGGCTTAAGCTCGTTACGAAAGCGCCTTTCAGCATTGGAAAACCGCAGCTGCGGCCACCTCGGTGCGACACTAGAGTGACACCAGAGGAGAAGCGGAGGTTCCTGGCGCAGCGTGCCCAGGAAACTGAACAACGGCGCGCTCTCTTCAATGTTCAATGCAGAAACAGACGCAGAAACAACTTAAGTCCGGTTTCAAAATTATTTCATGAACAGTTTCCACTTTAGAAGGGGGTGGAAGTATTATGCTTCCTGCCCCCTACACACCATCCTCTTTACGATTTTGACTTGCGCGCAACGCACGCGCGTACACTTCTGCCCGCAGCATTGGCTTCTGTGTCATTTGGGTTTGTATTAGTTCGAGTTCGAGTATTATAATCATTAATCATAGCGGCGGGAAATGTTCATTTTTGTTTTTGGTATTTGGATTCGGGTGATACATATATTGGCAATGCCAATATACAATTGGCGACTAACAAATTCATAAGCAGCTGCAGTAAAGAGAAGGGTTATCAAATCTGGCTTTCAAACTCACCCCCCACCAATCCACCGCCATTTCCAATTCCACAATGATAGATGATAGATGATAGGCACATCGTCCGTCTGACATGACACGAGATCGATTTCGCGATATCTTTCCACGCCGAGGCCTACAAGAGGAGCAAAGCCATTTTCCTGCGACCCTTTTCATTTATGTGGGGGGTGCAGCGTCGAACTGGCTTGGCGGTGGTTGCCACGTGAGCTTCGAGTTATCGCAGAGGCGAGGCACGCGCAGTTTGGCCAGGGCATCAGCCACAGCGGCGTTTGAAATCACCACCACTGTTTGACCCTTCCAATGCTTGATGAGCTCGAGTGCTTGCAGCGTCGAGATCACGTCCTCGACCTTGATGCCTGTCATGGCACTCAGGTCCGCGATGGTCCATTGGCCGTCGTAGCTCTGGAGGGCAGAGAGCAGCACGAAGGTCCAGTAAGACCGGTAGCTTATCTTACCGAGGTCCGAAATGGGCTTTTCTGGGGACCCTACTTTCTTTTCGCGCTTGGTCAATTCGTATGAACAAGAAATGAGAAGCTTTCCATAGCCGCAGCGCTGATAAGGCGGCAGGGTCAGGATGCAAGCGAGATTGTAGTCCAGATCGCTGTGCTTTTCTTTGCTGAAGTACCCAATCAGCTCGTGCCCACTGCCTTTATGCTCCGTGAGTATGTAGAATAGGAAAGGCTTCACGTCAAAGTATAGCGTTTTGTGATCTAGAAAAAGTTTGGAAAGGAGGCACAAGTTTTGGCAGTAAAGCTCCTGATGAACACCATCAACTTCCCACAAGGATACAGAGCCGTCCGAGTAAATTTGTTCGCCGGGAGGTGCCCTCGCCGTGTTCGTTTTCCGGTGCCGCGCCCAGGCGGCTGCGCTATTCATGTACTTGAGAGTATACTCGCAAATGTAGAGAGGACCGCCGGTGGCAATATCCTCGGGGTATGGCGAGTAGTACCACGCGTCAATCGACCATCTTCCAAGCTGAATGCGCGGCACGTTCTTCAACTAAATATGGCGGCAGGTGAAGCGGAAGGAGTAAACCATATGATTTCGAATCAATCATGTTTCAATGCAGAAATACCATAGATTGAAAACCTAATGCTTGTAGCTGGATTTCGTTACCTTTGTGATCTCTTCGCGCTCCGCCTCGAGTCGCGCAAAGAGTGTTGGGTCCATGGCGTGTGCTCCGCGGTGGTGCTGATGCCCGTAAGTGCCTTCGCTGGGACTCGAGCCCTCAAAGCGGCGCTTTTCTCCAACCTGTTGGTGCTGTAAGTGCTGCTGATGCCGTGGTGATTCGTTGCTGTCGCCGAGCTGTGCAAGGCATGGGTTTGAGTGTGAATTTGATCTCAATGCTGACAGGGGCTCTGACTCTCAATTGCGCAAAAGGAGATGAACAAACCTCATGGCTCGCTGATGCTAAATCCACGGCGGAAACGCTCACCCACTGGTCCATACGACGGTCATGGCCGACGTAATGAACATAAAAGGAGTCTTGTTTGCTATCGTAAGCGAGGAGTTGAGCTCGCAAGCTGCGTCCTTCGCGCTCCACCGAACAGTACTGCTCGACATATCCATCGTATTCCGAGGAGGAACTCGCCATATATGCTTCCAGAGAATAAGCGCCTCAGTTGGTGCTTTCGACTTTGAAAACTCAGCTCTTCAATTGGTTTGGCTAGGATATAATTGCTTTTAGAAGTCAAGATGCCAGAAGCAAAAAGTATGCCATTTTTTTCTACTTGTCCTATACTGTAGGTAATAACTTAGTATCGCTCTACCTACTATAGTCCTACAGTATTACTACAGTACGAAGTTGTCTCCACCAAAATCTGAGAGTTTCAGGACAACAAAAATGTCGTAGCAGTAGCTCTCAACCCTTTCGTCGAAGTGCGTGCAGTAGCCTCAGACAGAAGGTGCAAATAGCCTGTAGCGACTGGAAGCTTAACTACTAACTACCTACCTTTGTTAAACTAGATTATACGCAACCAAACAGTATATTTGCCATGGCTGCGGACGGCCGCGCTCGAAAGTGGGTGGTCGCCAAATCTGAAGCTCCGCAAAAGATTGCCGAGATTCAATTCTCTCTCATGTCGCCTGTGGAGATGAAAAGAGTCAGCGAGTTCATGGTCTGGAGCCAAGAGATGTACCGCATGCCAGCCCGGCGCCCGGCGCCCAATGGTGTGCTCGACCAGCGGCTTGGCGTCGCCGATAAGCTCAGCACCTGCTTGACTTGCCACAAGAAAGTGACTGAATGCGCAGGTCACTTTGGCCATGTCGAGTTTCAGCTGCCTGTGTTCCACATTGGCTTTTTCAAGCACACACTCACCATTTGCCAGTGTGTCTGCAAAAGCTGTAGTGCCATTCTACTCTCATCCGATGACCGTGAGCAGTTCCTACGCAAGATGCGCAAACCAGGCATCGATGCGTTGATGAAGGCGGCTATCTTCAAGAAGATCATTGAAAAGTGTAAGAAGTGCCACCGGTGCCCACGGTGCGACGCGTTCAATGGGTCAGTGAAGAAGGTGAGCAACGTGCATACGCTTAAGCTGGTGCACGAGAAGTTCAAAGGCAAGTCCGCAGACCATAATCGGGCTATGCTTGAACTGAGCACGAAGAAAGCCGCGCAGTATAACCCAGAAGTCTCGCAGCATTTGCACAAAGCGTGCGAAGACTTGAGCCCAGTCTTCGTGAAGGATCTATTCAAGCGCATCACTGATGAAGACTGCGAGCTCCTGTGGATGAACCCTCTGATTGGCCGCCCGGAGCACCTTCTCCTAAGCTCCATCCTCGTGCCGCCGGTGCCCATACGGCCATCGGTGGCTATGGACACGGGGGCGGGCTCAAATGAAGATGACCTCACAGTGAAGATGCAAGAGATTTTGGGCGTGAACAATGCGTTGCGAGAAGCCTTCAGCAAGGGCGCCACCGTGAAAATGATGGTGGTGGACTGGAACTTCTTGCAAGTGCAGGTGGCGCAGTACCTCAACGGTGAAATGCCCGGCTTGGCGAAACCCATCGGCGAAAAGCAGCCGATCCGCGGCCTCTGCCAGCGGCTCAAGGGCAAGAGTGGCCGATTTCGTGGCAACTTGTCTGGGAAGCGCGTTGATTTCTCGGCGCGGACGGTGATTTCCCCTGACCCCAACCTGCGCATCGACCAGGTGGGCGTTCCCGAGCGCGTGGCCATGATCATGACTTATCCCGACCGGGTGAGCCGCTACAACCTTGAGGCGATGCGAGCTCTGGTCCTCAACGGCCCGAACAAGCACCCTGGCGCCAATTACATTCGCAGCGGGACCGTGACCAAGTCTCTGCTTTACGGCAATCGGGCAGAGCACGCAGCCAACCTCATGATTGGGGATATCGTCGAGCGGCACATGCTCGATGGGGACGTGGTTCTCTTCAACCGCCAGCCCTCGCTCCACAAGCTGAGTATCATGAGCCACCGCGCCAAAGTGATGCCTTGGCGCACTTTTCGCTTCAACGAGAGCTGCTGCACGCCCTACAACGCGGACTTCGACGGGGACGAGATGAACATGCACTTGCCTCAGACCGAAGAGGCTCGCGCCGAGGCCTCCGAGCTCATGTCCACGCCGCGGAACATAGTCACCTCGCGCAACGGCCAGCCGCAGGTGGCGGCTACGCAGGACTTCTTGACAGCAGCCTACCTGATTACGCAGAAGGACGTGTTCTTCGACAAGGAGAGCTTCTGCCGCCTGGTGGCGACCCTCGGCGATGGCGACGAGCACATTGACCTTCCACTCCCCGCGATTCTCAAGCCGTGCCGGCTGTGGACTGGCAAGCAGGTCACAAGCTTGCTGGTGCGACCCAATCGCGCGAGCCGTGTGCTGGTGAACCTCGAGCTGGAGGAAAGGAACTACAGCGGCAGCGGCGGCCCCATGTGCCCCAAGGACGGCTACGTGGTCTACCGCAACGGCGAGCACCTCTCGGGCAACCTCGCGAAGAAGGCGCTGGGCGGCGACAGCAAGAAAGGGTTGGTGTACGTGCTACTCAAAGACCACGGGTACTGGGAGTCGGCGCGCTGCATGAACCGCGTTGCCAAGCTCTGCGCCAACTTCATGCACAGCCGCGGTTTCAGCATCGGTATCATGGACGTGTCCCCGAGCCCCGCCGTAGCTGCTGCGAAGAACGACTTGGTGGCAGGTGGCTTGCGCGACGCCCACACGAACATCAGCGATTTTGGGAAAGGCTGCCTTGCTCTGAAGCCTGGCTGCGACGCCGCGCAGAGTCTGGAGAACGAGCTGACGGGCATCTTGTCGAAAGTGCGGGAAGCGGCGGGTCAGATGGCGATGAAGACTTTACCGTGGACCAACGCGCCGCGCGTGATGGCCGACTGTGGGTCCAAGGGAAGCCCCTTGAACATCTCGCAAATGATTGCCCTTTTGGGACAAATTGCGGTTGACGGGAAGCGCATTCAAGACGGATTTGTGAACCGCACGTTGCCCCACTTTCCCCCGAAGTCTCTCGCGCCAGCCGCCAAGGGATTCGTCGCCAACTCGTTCTACTCTGGCCTTACCGCGACTGAATTTTTCTTTCACACGATGGCAGGTCGCGAAGGTCTAGTCGACACTGCGGTGAAGACAGCACAAACCGGTTACATGGCGCGGCGGCTGATGAAGGCGCTGGAGGACTTGTGGTTCCACTACGACACCACGGTGCGAAACAGCGAGGGCGTGGTGGTGCAGTTTACCTACGGTACCGACGGCCTTGACCCCACGCACATGGAAGGCCAGGACCGACCCGTTGACCTCAAGCGCGTCCTCAAGGACATCTTGTGCACCATGAGTGGCACCAAAGAGCCGGTGCTGAGCCACACGGCGCTGCGGCAGCGCTGCGCTGAGACTCTCGCCAGCAAGCAATTCGCAGACCTCTTACCCCAAGCCGCCAAGTTTCACCAGGAGTTGTCGAGCTTCATCGATGGCGTGGCCGTCGAGCTCAGTCGCGTTTGCTCGGCCTTGGGGGTGGACCTTGACGTGAAGCCCAAGGGCAAAGGGGCGGCGGAGTCCGCTCGGGTGCGCAACACAGTGGTTCGCGGCCTCGGAGGCGTCACCGCCACTCAACTCGACGAATTCTTCCGACGGTCCCACGCCAAGTACCTTAAGTCAATGGTGGAGCCAGGGGAAGCCATCGGGGCACTCGGAGCGCAGTCCATCTCAGAGCCGGGCACGCAAATGACCCTCAAAACCTTTCACTTCGCGGGTGTGGCGTCGATGAACGTGACCCTCGGAGTGCCGCGGCTTACCGAAATCATCAACGCCTCCAAGAACATTTCGACCCCCATTATCACTGCGCAGCTGGTGCAAAGCAACAACGAATACGCGGCTCGCTTAGTCAAGGCCAAGATTGAGAAAACGACGCTGGGGCAGATCTGCAAGAGCATCACTGAAGTGTACGCGCCCGAGTCCTGCCACATCACCATCACCCTCGACCTGGAAGCGATCGAGAAGCTCAAACTTGGCATCGATGCAGAGTCGATTCGAGAGCGCATTTTGAAAGGCCTACCTGGCCCTACTCGACCTGCAGTGCTCCGCAACCTCACTGAAAAGCACGTGTTCTTGCACCGCAGCAAAGGCAACAAAATTCGGATCCGGCCTCCAGACACCAAGGAGCGAGGGTCCGGCCTGCTGATGAAGACGTACTTCACCATGCAAGCACTCAAAGCCGCTCTGCCCGAAATCATCGTGCAAGGGATTCCGTCGGTTTCCCGGGCAGTCATCAGCTCGGGGAAATCGGGGTCGTTTAGTCTTTTTGTGGAAGGTTGCGGCCTCGCGGAAGTGATGGGATCACCGGGTATCGATGGGCCCAAGACTGTCACCAACAACATCCTTGAAGTGCTCGACGTCTTGGGCATCGAAGCAGCGAGAACCAAAATCAGCGACGAGATTTCTTACATCATGAACGCTTATGGTATTCACATTGACGTGCGGCATTTGATGTTGCTCTCAGACGTGATGACTTTCAAGGGTGAAGTGCTGGGCATCACGCGTTTCGGAGTGGCGAAGATGCGCGAATCGGTCCTTATGCTTGCGTCCTTCGAGAAGACTACAGACCACCTTTTCGATGCCGCAGTGCACAGTCGCAACGACAAAATTGTTGGAGTAAGCGAGTGCATTATCATGGGTATTCCCATTCCGCTTGGAACCGGTTTATTCAAGCTTGTGCGGGACGTCGATCGCGACAATCATGGAGTCAAGTCGGGTGGGGTTACAGTTCAAGACCAGCTCCAAAAACAGGCCTCTGATATTTTCACCCTTTAGTCCTAATAATTCCGTGCACCCCCTTAGAAGGAGCACGTACATTTTAGATTTTAGTGAGATGAGCCATAGAATTATAAGAGTAGTCTTGATGGCGCGTTATATCTTGTATTACTTTGATCATTGATTTCTGATTTACAAATCTCACTAAAGAACACGAAGCTTCCAGCTACGTCGCTACGTCGATGTCGATGTCTAAATGGGACTATCAGAAGGAGTTACGATTCCCGTTATGGTAGAATTCCCGCGTGAGGGCTAAAAAAATTACTTCACGTGGTATTTGCGCGGTATTTCCACGGCACTTCTGCGATTTTTCCGTGTCTGCTAATTACCCGACGCGGAAATCACGTCTGATTGGTTAAAATTTCCCTTTCTGCGGGAGTTCCTCGGAATTCCCCACGGGAATCCTAACCTCGCCTTCAGAACAAGCCTGTATGGGCTGTGGGCTATGGGCTGTGGGCTGTGGGCTGTGTGCCTTCTTGCGTGATGCAAATCCGAGCTCCCGCCTTTTGTTTTTGCTCCAATTAGCTCTGTGTAGAACCAATTGAAAAGAGGAGGCGCAGGGCTAAGGCATAGACCCCTGCCTATCTTCTGCCATGTTCTTGAAATTTATCGGAAGCCCTTTGCATTCAAGGACCCTCTTATGCGCTCGGCTCCAGGTAATCTCTCGGCTCTCGGCCGAGAATGTTCAACCCAACCAGCAAGCAACTACCGCGGCGCCCGAGTTATGGGCATTTCAATAATTCATTCGAAGCACTATCGCCACGGCGCCCGTGTCATGGGCATTTTAAGAATTCAGTCACACCACTGTCTTCTATCTCCTATTGCCAGCTTGAAAAGCAGGCGTCTAGATCTAAATCTCCGATTTGTGATTAATTCTTTACACGTGTTATGCACGCGCGTATGCGTTTTGCCAAAAATTATTCTAGATACCAGTAGCCATTGACTGTAATTTCTATCCTCCAGATAATTCTGAGAGCTGCAGCTGGATTCTGAGCGGCTTGCTCTTGGCATCGGTCAACGGATGAATGGCACTGGCATCAGGATAGAATATAGTCGCAAGTCGCACGGCACGTGGCCCAGCTGCCCAGTCGCCTCCAGTCAGTAAGTAGCGAAACCTTCACTGGACGCTAACACCCAAGTTAGGTGCGCGGCCCACTGCCATTTTCTACCTGGTTCGATGTTGGCAGCTGCTGATTTGAAGTGTTTTACTTGTACCTGGCTGGATACCACATATCATGTTCGCTATTTAAGGGAGGAGGGGGGGTAAATCAGAGGGCTGATTTAGAGAAAGGGCTAACAAAAAGAGCAATCCACGCTCATACACACAATTAAACAAATAAGCCGCACATAAGAGAGGACTTCCCGCTTGGAGATGAGGTAGCAATTGCAAAGTCGCTATGGCGATCAAGAAGAGAAGTCGCCTATCGCCAGGGAATAGCATATCCCGCTACTAAGTGAACGGATGTGTCCTCAATAACACGCCTGACTGAGCTGAATGGGGCTGGATTTGCCATCAGGAACTATCAAATAACAGCGGAAAGAGCGCAGTTTCATGTAGTTGGCCTCAATGGAATAGGAACTCCGGCCTCGACTGAAGCCTAAGGATCTACAGTACCTTGTTCGTTAAGAGTCCTATAAATCGGCCGCGAAACAATTCGAAATATATAAAATATCGCGATCCAAATATGTGCGCCTAATTAGCTTCCAAGATTCAGTTCGCGCTGCTTTGTTTTTATCTCTACCTCTATCTATTGGCCTTCTAAATCTAAGTTGGCCTTTCTCAAAAAGGGCGGCGCGGAATAAGTGGGCCTTACGGGGGCTAACGAGGGGAAAATAGGCCTATAGAGGACTTTCCCGTGGAAATACCTTTTGCCGTTAGACCTGGCTTTTGTGGATAGATCTCTCCTGATTAGTTTTATGTTTAACATCAATATCAGTAAATTTTGTTTCTTGCCCCAGCAGTCCCAGGCGAGTAATTCGCAAGTTTTAAAGAAGTTGATGATCTTTAGACATTAGTTTTGAAGACGGCATTAAAACTAAGACTAGTACTGACCCACAGTTGGTCTGAATCATTGCTATGAGTCAAAATCTTCCTATCTTGTGCAAATGAGCGTACAGAACGAAGTCCAAAGGTCAAATTTTCATACGAGATTCGGATTCAGCGTGGCTGAGCACCTGAATACAACAGACAAAAGGCCGTGATGAGATCAACTTTCATTGAGTAGCGTAGCAAGTAGAATGCCTTACTGCTCGTAAGTCGTGCAGCAGCCGTCCTGACATTCGGCTAAGCACTCTGCACGGTCTTTAGGTGCAACTTTACCACTACCTAACTGTTGACAGTCAGAAACGCAGTTGCCAAGGCATCGCAGAAACGTCGGATCCTTTCGAGAGCCCTTCTTGTCGCTAGGGTCCGATCTTGGGACCTCGGGCTTTCCCGATATCCAATCTTTCGCGCTAGCTTCTCTTGGTATTCCATGAAGTGCTAGTGTCCCCGATATACCTGACAATAAATCTCGTCTGCTAACAACACCACTCCACGACTCTATCGGAGTCATTAAAAAAGTAGCAAACGTAGTAAGAACGGCGATCCAGGGAAGTCTTAATTGATGAAGCAACATATGGCGTATGCTCAGTCTACAGACTATCTTTGCGCGGCTGTAGGAGCAGATCGTGCAACCACTCGTTGAAGATACGCTGTTACGCTGTGACTAGGGTTCGTAAAAATAAGTAACAGTTTTGACCCAAATAAGTAAATAATTAAGTAAATACGGTAAATACGGTGGTATATACCGTATATTAGGGCGAGGAAGTACCATTTTTAGAATTCCGGTTTTTCAAAGTCCCATTTTTCAGGAAAAGACGAAAAATCTGTTACTTATTTACCTATAAAATTACTTATTTGGCCACAAAAATTTGCATATATAAGTAATACTTATTTTTATCAACCCTAGCTGTGACGCTGTGTGTTCAATGCAATGTTCTGCTTTCTAAAATACGCGAAAATGCACATAAATTTGACTCAAATACGCAACCGAACACGCAAATAATCGAAGTACTTACTCGCGCCCAAAGATCCATTAATTTGGGAGGCCGATAAAAAGGTCCTGTATTTTTGGTGAATTGAAGCCCTATTGCTGGTAAAAAGGGGACTACTTCCCAGAGCGCAATTGGAATTGTTTAATTTTGGACCACATATGTGATACAATTTTTTTGAGCCCCGAGTGTAGCAGCAGACATGGCCTGGAATTAGCTCTAGCGACGAGGCCATGGAATTGGAGTCGCTATAGCTAGGAAAAGGGAGAACCAGCAGGGCGGGGTCAATTGATCAATTTTCAAAGGCGAATCACCTATAAATTCCTCCCTGCTTCCGCAGAGACCGACGGCAATAAATCCAAGCTCAGTATCTTACAGTACGTGCCTGAAGCGGTAGAGAGGGAGGGCAGACTACCTTTAGATTGGATTGGATCGGATTCGGTTGGATTATTAGAGGAGATTAAATGAAGTAAGCTGGATCAGATATGGTAAGATGAGCTCAGTTAGATCAAATACGGCAAGATTAAATGAGAGTGGAGTAGAGTAGAATAGAATAGACTGCATTAGATTAGATTAGATTAGATTAGATTAGATTAGATTAGATTAGATTAGATTAGATTAGATTAGATTAGATTAGATTAGATTAGATTAGATTAGATTTGCCATAATGCGATTCCTAATTGCGGCCGACATCGTCAACCAACCACTGAGCAACACGCTCGCACGGCGATCTAGATGCGAACAGACCAAGCCAAGGGCTCAAACAAGGGAACTTTGGAAAGTTCCAAGAGAATGATTGGTCTACACACAAATACACAAAAGTTCTGCCAGAGAGAGCACTAATATATACACAATAGAGTGCATTTACAGAAAGGCAGCGCACCTCCCCTCCTCTGCGGGCGGAAACTCTTCTTTTGAGCTGCACTCTCAGAGCACGGAGGAGCGTGCCACTTTGGACCGCTACCATCACTTCCATGGCCACTCGGGCATGTGCGCCTGAGTAGCTTCTTAGTTTTAGTTTACGCTGCTTTGCTTTTCTTCTCTGCCTGTTAGTCTTCTGATTCCGGCCCTTCGGGGCTTGTCTCAAAAGACACAACCACGGGGTTGTCAACAAAACGTGTTGACGTTGCACCAAACGGGCCGCTAGGGCCCGCACTGCTTTGCTAATAGTAGTACCAAGCTACCCAGTCAAGTTTCCCCATTCGAGAAGATTAGATTAGATTAGATTAGATTAGATTAGATTAGATTAGATTGGATTAGATTGGATTAGATTAGATTAGATTAGATTGGATTGGATTCGATTGGATTCGATTGGATTGGATTGGATTGGATTGGATTAGATTGGGTTAGATTAGCTTACCTCTTTACGATTTTGACTTGCGCGCAACGCACGCGCGTAAACTTCTGCCCGCAGCATTGGCTTCTGTGTCATTTGGGTTCGTATTAGTTCGAGTTCGGTTAGATTAGATTAGATTCGATTCGATGGCTTTGATTATATTTTTAAAAAAAAAATATTGATGCATCCTCCAAAACAAGTCCAACACCGGTGTTATACGAGAACCAAGTGAACGAAAAAAAAGTTGAGAGAAGTGAAATGACGAAGGTCAATCCTAGAAGTGGAGAATAGTTCAGAATTCGAAAAGTGAACAAAACTTCTTTCTTTCTGCACTTTTCATGAATTCTCCATAGCTTTTTCTGTGTATAACAGCAGTGTAATTGGGCATTGGGCTGAGAGTCCTTTTTATGATTCGATTACCGTATTCTACTGCCATGCACCATTCAGAATCAATTCTTAGTGGGAGGCGTAGGCCCCGGGTACATCCGCGTTCGCGATCTGCGCTCTTGAAGTTGACCAGAAGACAATTGCTCTCACGGGCCTTCTTAGAAAGTGACCGGCCCCTGGTCATCTTTAAGCACCCATCCGGCGGCAGGTGGAGGTGTATAACCCAATCAACAGACAACTGCAGCGGTGATGTGGAGCCCAAGTTGTAGGCATCCGTGAGATGTGGGAGGCCAAACAGCCCAACGGATTTCAACAGACCAACGGAGAATACGATCGAGATGGTAGCTATTTCCCATTGGCCCTTACCTTAGTCCAAACTCAAAATTAAAAGAGCACAGAGTTCCCATGCTCCTTGGATGGGATTGCACTCAATCGTAACGCAAAAATACGAATAGCATCCAATTCCTCGTTAAATTTATGTGCAATACAATACCGAAGTGCGAAGTATGAAAATTGGTGGCCCTATTCCAAGTAAATACAAATATTAATGGCCTCGTGGTGGTTGGTAGTAGAGGCGGTAAAGCGATCACCTTTTCGAAATGGGCAGCCCTGGCGCAGGACCGCGCTGGCTGGCTAAAGCTCGTTACGAAAGCGCCTTTCAGCATTGGAAAACCGCAGCTGCGGCCACCTCGGTGCGACACTAGAGTGACACCAGAGGAGAAGCG
>Ga0307982_1003636_pt1 | contig 12285 bp, 8 predicted proteins | sample OrgLakmetagen989_FD_201847 | JGI IMG/M metagenome (GOLD analysis project Ga0307982, IMG submission 201847) | Saline water microbial communities from Organic Lake, Antarctica - #989 | ecosystem: Environmental > Aquatic > Non-marine Saline and Alkaline > Saline | place: Antarctica: Organic Lake... | reverse complement strand
AGCGCATAGGCACCACCACCACCTCCACCACTTGCGCCACCCGCATTACTACTGCTAACTCTGGTACTGCTGACGTTGTTTTTACTGCTTTTGTTGCTGCTCCCAGCGCTTATAGGCGAGCTGGCTGCTGCATTCAGGTGCGCGTGCAACGGCGGGTCCAGCACTGCCAAACAGGCGTCCACGAGCGCGCATCCTCGGTGAGCCCCCGCCAGCGAAGTACTCCTACCGAGGGGATCAGAAGATGGAGGAGAAGAAGGAGGAATACCCGTGGAAGATGCGAAAGAAGCACGCGCATGTGCTGGTGTTGCCGTTGGCGCTCTTGTCGTTGCTGCTCCTAGACCTCCACCGGCAGGAGCTCCAGGACCTTGAGTCGCGTAGTAGGCAGGCATTTGATTGGCGAGGAGGCGGTGCAACGCAAAAAAGGCGTCACATTCGGGCATCGCCACCAGCAACAACCCGCCGAGAGCGTTCAGCCCTGGCATGTACCCTGGCACCGCAGGTGGCGGTGAGGGCGCACTGGAGTCTGGAGCTGGCGAAGGCTGTGGAGATGAGTCACTGGGTGCGTAATGGGGTGGTTGTGGTGGGGGTATGATTTCCTGTTGCGGTTGCAGGGTTGCAAACGCGTTCATGGCTGCGAGCACGCGCACCAAAGGCCACGGCGTTGGTGCACCTACAGCTGCACCGACTGCGCCGTTATTTTGGCTTGTGCAAACCCTGCCTCCGTTGAGGGCACGGCCATTGCCACTTTGGCCTGAACTATCGCCATCATGCGCGATGCCGCGGGAAATTGAAGTAGAAGTGTCTGAAGAATGGGGTTGGCGGCTTCGGTTCAGGTCATGCCCACCCGTGCCACCCCCGAAGAGTTGCCAAAACACTGGCTCGCCAACGAACGTGCGCCGCGCGTCTCCGACAATGTTTACCAAATCATGCTTCTTCTTATTATTATTACCGCCATCTCTTCCTTCTTGTTCTCTGTCTCTTCCTTGAGCGTGGCGTGAGACTAGAATAGCTGCCATCGAGCTCGCAGCTGATTCCACAGGCATCAGAAGTCTAGCGCCATCCTTGATTTCAACACCTTCCCTGCTGCTCCTGCTACTTTCAAGAAGCTCTCTTGGTGCATTTTCGAGCATGCCCTCCACAATCGCTGCCATTGCTTCGTCGCCATCTTCTCCGTCTTCACACTTCCTGTCGTTGCTGTCGCCGTTAGCGCGACTGCCTCTACTATTTAAATCTTTGGTAGCAGCTCCTTTGGCATTGCTACCAGTGCTGTTATCACCAGTGGTCGATGCTGCTTCCGCGGCTGCGTTTCGCACCAAGTCACCGTACAGGGCGGCAACGACAAAAGCCACGTCCAGCAACACTTTCCATGCCAAGCCCCGCAAGCTGCAAGACGTTCGGCCGTTCGAGCCAAGGCTCTTGCCATGCACGATTCCATTGGCACCTTGAACACCTTGACCATCGACCGTGGCACACGTATCAATAATGCCAGTCCCCACTTCGCTTTCGTGCTCGCTTCCTTCATCGCTGTCGTTTGGGAAACCCAACACTGCCAAGCGCCGAAGCTCGGCTAAGCGAGCCTCTCTCTGTGCTTGAGGAAATGATAGACTCATCGATGACGCAGTCCCAAGCTCAGATTCCATTGGGTAAAGGAGTGCTTTTAGCTTCTGTCGAGCACGTCTTTTCCTTGTTCTTTTCCCACTTTCACTGCCATTGCCAATATCTCCACCACCCTGACCGCCCGTCCTCGTAGGTTCATCTCCTTCTTCCTGCAGAGCCGATACTGCTGCCCGAAGCACCGCTGCCGCATGTGGTGGCGGCGCATTGGCAACCTCACCACCACCACGATCAGGTGCACAAGGAGTAGACTCCACTGCTGCTCGTGACTCCGGTGCCAACACTGGCGCCGCCACCCATCTTACACGGCCAGAAACACTCCGACCGTACGCACCTGTGTTCTTCCGTCTGCAGCCGTCGTGGAATAGTGCTTCGTAGCCTTGAGCCCAGCGCTCACAAGTATCAATTACGACCGCTCCCGCATCTGATACCTCCGCTGAAAGCGACGGATTCTCCACTGCCACAGCATGCTCAGAAGGGTCTTGCTCTCCTCCTGCGTCGTCTTTATCCATAGTACTGTTACCACTCCCGGCAGTACAGTAAGGCACTTCTGGCAATGCTGACGCACGCTGATTCGGTGGCTGGCGCGGGTGCGGCTCAGCTGAGAAATGACGGCGTGGACAATTGTGGCCACTCAAACTAGCTGGTGACGCTGCTGCTGCTGCTCTACGCTTTCCTCCATCACCACTGGCAGCTCTTCTTCTGCTTGCCACCAAAGCAGCTCTGCTGGTCTTTTCTCTGGCCTCAGCTCTTCCTCTGCCACTTGCAGTTGCAACGATGCTCTGAGGCATCGACCGAGATGAGCGGCCTTTTCTCGTGGTTGCGTCATCATGCCCCGGCCCTCGAATGCTCCAAGGCGGCCGCCGGCAAGTGGTGTGCAGTTTCTTGGCCGAGGGATCTTTAGCTGGTTTCCTTCTAGAAACATTTATGTCAGCACCTCTCTCGCCCGTACTGCTGCTGCTGCTGCTCCTTGCCCTCAATTCAGCGGCTGCTGCTGCTGCTGCGCCAGTGTTTCCACCGCCGCCACCGTGGGTCGGACTGTTGCTGTATTCACCCGAGGATGGTCTTGTGGTGTCGGCGGAGGCTGTAGACGACTGACGACGAAAAGCCGCCGACGAGCTTCTTGATAGCGCCGGAGGCGGCGGAGGCAACACGGGCCATTCGAAAAGACAACTCATATCTAAAGCTGCCGCTTCAGCTTCTGGCAGTGCTGCCGGTACAGCCTCAGGTGGGGCCAAAGGCAGCGGTGCTGGTTGAGGGGCTACGACAGGTGCTGATGTTGATGCAGCTCGCGCCATAGTGGCAGCAGTCTTGGTAGGTGCACTGCTGCTCCGGTGCCGATTGCTTTGGCGCAGCAGAGGCAGCCGCTTGTGGTCTACGGCCGTTGCACCGTTTGCATTCACTGGCTCTCGCTGCGGTGCTGTTTTTCGCGCCGTCTCTGCTGGTGCCGACGGCTGCACTGCAGCGGCAGTGGTCGTGTTCGCGTTGACTGTTGTTCGTCTTGTTGGTGTAGTGGTGCGCACCCTGGGTTGGTAGTAGGTAGGGCCCTTGGACTTCAGGCGGTGCTTGTACAGGGCCACAATGTCCCCAATCGAGTCCGAGGGCTCCCCCCCAATGGGCCGCCGGCGCTGCTGATCTCGGCGAACACGCTCAGCACCATTGCCGTCGCTCGTCCTCTCCTCGAAGTCCCGCCTCTTCCTATGCCTGTATGCATGACCGCCACGGTCCTGAGCACTTCTAGAAGGAAGAGGTGGCGGTGGAGGAGGATTCGAGTGTGAAGCCGCTCCAGGGCCAGCCCTTCTGCCTTCCCTTCTTCGGTCAACATCTGGGTCGTGATCCGGGCGGTGCCCGCCATTTCGCTCGTGCAAATTGCTACTTTCGTCACTGCCATAGCTGTGGCCGCGACTGTGCGTGCGAGCTGATGTGCCAGCACCATGGCCCCCGAACTCGCCTGGCCGAAAGCCTGCAGAGGACGATCCCCAAAACAGCATCGGCTCGGCAGCGAGCTCAAAATGAGGCACCTTGTACACACGTTGAAAGAAGAGAAAGAATGAGATATGCAAAAAAAAATGTGCAAATAGCAATGTCAAGATAGCACAGTGAATCTTACTCCCCGTGAAGGTAAGTTTAGGACGAAAGCGCTAAGAAGCTGGTAGGGTTCTTGAAAGATCTCAAAGCTGAGCCCAGGAAGCTTACCACTTTAGTAGCAAAACTGGGCGCTGACGAGCCTACTGCAGCTCCTGCCGCGACTCCATGAGTTTCATGGTGCGTGCCATGTTGTAATTGTGCAGCTGCTTGAGCTGCGGTCGCGCTGCGCTGTGAGACTACTACATGTGCGTGCTCGCCGCTGTTGCTGTGGAGGCCCATAGTGCGCTTGTATGGGCCATCGTCAGCGCGCCAAGTCTTAACTGCAATTCGTAGTGGAGCTGGTGGTGGACATTGATGCATAGGCGGCGTAGTGCGAGAGAAAACAGGCAGCGGCATTGCGTCCGAGGTTCTAGGCGGTGAGCGGGCGTTCTTTACGCGGCGAGTGGCAAGATTTGTGACGTCAGACACTGGCCCGCTAGGATCAGCTGTCGCGACAATTACGTGGTGATTTCGGGCAATGCGGTGGCGAGATTGATCTTTATCTTGCTTAGGGCCCGCCTACAGACGAAGAGCAGTCAAGAAGATCGTAGAGTTTTACGTAATTACAGCAAAAGTATGAGGACAGAGCTTGAATCTTAAGGCCAAGTGGTGCACTCCTAGACTTTAAATGCAAAGCAAATTCTTGACTCCTTTGCATCGAAAGCCTGGACCATTAATAATATGACTTACCAACGACTCGTATGCTGCCCAAAGAACTGTCGGGTCGCGAACTGCGTCTTCAGGCCGAACCCCCTGCCGCTTCCCGTGGTCCCATACAGCCTGCAACAAGGATGGCACCTCTTGCGCTTTCGAACGAACCGGCGCCGCAGAATCCATGGGTTTCAAGTCTTGGGTAGCTCAAATCGACTATAGATGGAGGTTCGAGACCACGGTCATATCTGGAGCACAGCGAATCGAGGTCGCTTCGGGGAGGTGCGCACCACAGGTCGCATACTACTACGAGGTGAGAAGGTATTTTCGTATTTTCTGAGAAGGGTGTCGTCGATGGTTCTAATATAGTACTCAAAATTATGAACTTTACAGATTTCTGCACATTTTACAGATTCCTTCGAATAAACCTGAACATGAACAATTTGAACATTTACACACCCAAATGACTAAGTAGGCCATGCTTCGGTAAAAGATCAACCGAGGTATGCCATTCGAACTTGATGATGCGGCTTTCTTATAAGGCGCTGGATATCAGGGATTTGTTTGCTCTTCGAAAGGTAACATACGGCCAAGCGATATGCGGTGCATTCAAATTTTCTCGGCGCGCTTACCGACGACGGCCTCATTTCGATAACCGGAGCTCCATGTCAGCAACGCCAAATGCCTTTGCCCTCCTTACGATTCTGCCACGAAGTTCCATGATGCCTGCTTGCTGATTGCTAATTGCTACCCGATTTGTTTCCACTTGCCAGCTTTTGTCATTTTGGATTGATATTATACGGGTTATCCTCATTGACGAACATACGGAAGTTTCCGCACCGTCGCGGAATATGTCGCTTTGTTTCACAAAATGAAGCTGGTGAACAGCGCTTCAGCATATGCCGTGCTTCTGGCCATAGCGAGCATACATTCAATCAATGGATCGCAATCAATTAATTTGCCGACGACACCGGCGTCTCTTCACGGTGCGTTTCCCATGAGCTGTCTGCACGTTGCGAGACACCTTCCACCTGGAATCGAAACTGTGAACCGTCCTCATTCGCGTCAGTTTTTGCTTCTGCAGGGAACAATCGCCACATCTACAAACAACCGGTTGAGCAAGGGCCGATGCATGCTCGATCAGAAGAGTACGCTGCACGTTCACATCCTCGTGATCTCTTTCGTTTTGCAAAGATTGTCCTCCAACTGTCATTTTCGATGATGACTCACCGTTCTCTTGTTCTCAACGCGGTTGCTCCGTCCCATTTACGATTGTTTGTCTGTGTACCAGAGGCTCCAATGTGCCAATGCTGCGAGTGCAGTGTCGAGTCGGCAACAATCACATTCACGCTTTCGTCGACACGGGCGCTCAGGTGCGTTCTCAGCGCATGCTCTATGTCGGTTGTGACGTTTTAACAACTGCCTGCCGACATTTTTGGCATGCCGGGCTCCCCATCATTTTGATTTCGTGTACCTCATACCTTACACTTGATGTCATCATTCTCGCGCATTGTTAATTGTGTCGAAAAGGTGACGGTAATGTCGATGGCTTGCGCGCAGCGTTGCGGCCTCATGTCCCTCGTGGACCAAAGTTTTGCGGGAGACGCCAAGGGCGTCGGCTCCACGCGCATTTTAGGCCGCATCGAGGTGCGTTGTTTTCTCACCAATGTAGTTTTATGTGGTGTTAGTATCAGGGTCCTCTGCGCTTATGGCTGTCCTATTTATGGGGCGACCTAAACAGCCAAATGGGCTACACCCATCTATGCAACTCACGGCGTGTATGCGCGCCCTTCACCATTTCCTTCCTTTTTCCTGCGACAATTCTGGCCGAATTCATGTCATAGGGCGTGGAAATGTACATGGGCTCGCCAAGCGACTCCGTTCGCTTAGAAGCTGTCAACGTGATGGTGCTCGAGGACCTGGACCTTGACATGCTCATTGGCATGGACTTACTGCGCCAAGGCGACTGCGAAATCCGGTTGCTCGACAACGTGCTCCGCTACCACACCGGCCACCCAGGAGCATTGGGCACTCCAACGCCAAGTCCAGCAGCGGCTGCTGCGCCCCCTGCTGCTGCTTCCAACTTCCGCGACTCGTCTCGCCTGGGCTCGAAGCCACCCGGGCGCAAAATCACCGCCGCTGCGATGCGGGGCGCCCTCCGGACCAGCGTGCGCACCGGCCAGGTGATTGGCGGCAGCCCGGGCTGGAGTAGGCGGCACAGCCTCGGAAGCAGCGGTGACGGCAGCAGCTACTCAGCCGGCCGCGGGGGCGACAACGGCGAATTGGCGTACGTTGACGTGCCCTTTTTGGACCAGGAGCAAGTGCAGGCGGTGCGGGTCACGGCCATGCAACGCGCGGAGCAGTTTGCGGCGGACGAGCGCGCGAGGCACGTAGACCGCCAATGCCGCCCGCCGGGGACGCCCGCCTCCTACAGCAACAGCAGGGTGTCACCTGTGTCAACAATCCCTGCGTCGTCGTCTTCAATAGTCCCAAGCAAAGGCTCGTTCGAGTTGAAGCCGTTGACCAATCAGCATCAGCCGGCGCCTGGCGCAGCTACCGCAACCTTGAAGGACACGGAGGCTGCAGCGGCCGCGCGGCAGCACGCGGCCAAGCGCAATCGCAAGCGGAAACAGGCTCAGCGGTCAAGGGTGGAGCAAACAGCCGCGTACTCTGGCGCTCCGAGCGACTTGAGAGAGGCTTCTCCACCCGGTACGAAGCGGCCCCCGTTCAACCCAGCGGCCGAAGCGGCCCGGCGCGCGGCTGCGCTCGAGTTCATGAAGCGGCACAAGAGCAACGAAGCTGCGGCCGAAGCCGCGCGCCTGGCCGACGCTTCCTTTCAGTGCAATCTGGCTGCCACTTTCGACAGCGACAGCGACGACCGAGACGTGAAAGGCATGTAAGCAGCAGCTAAAGTGCTTGCGCATTGTGGTGCACGTCTATTCCATGTTGCGCATTCCAACTCGGCGAAAACGAATTGGACTTGCGATGTGCTGTTTACCGACCATACAAGAGCAATCTCAGCAGAATTTTCGTATCGTATTAGCCAGGCCTCTCAGCACTTATAGTAAGTGATAGAATAGTTAATCCACACGGGCCTGTCCTTGTATGAAGTATGAAATCTTTGTATAATATAAAATATTTGAATTTAAAATTTAGAAATAAAATTAAAAATCTAGAACTTTTTCTGAAGCAGAGAGCCACCAAACTGAACCTGGTTTCCAATAATCTACTTTCCTACGCCGAGGCATATCGATATCGCGATAAAAAAAAGCCGACTTATACTTAGACCTTCTTTCCAATCAGAATTTCCGCGTTCTGAAGTCCAGAGGGCGAGTTTCATGGCAGTTCCTTTTGGAGTTTCATTCCTGGATGGCGAGAAGCGGGTCAAGGCCTTTCTTTGCTGCGATGTGGTTATATTATCTACACACTAAACACTACATTCAGAAAACACTGACTTGGCCTTACCTCGATCTTGATCTATCTAATCCTATGTTCAGAAATCGAGGTGTGGACCTCGGGCTTTGCACTTGCCACAACGCACAGTAAGCCGATCTTATGCTTGGCTTCTCCCCAAAGCAACGAAATCAGAGCATTATACGCCACTCGCCGTCGTCGCTGAAAGCGCGCCCGCTCCCGAAGCTCGGGTACATTTCGTCGACTCGCCCAGCTCCAAGCAGGCCGCTGCCACTGAGACTTTCAAAAAAGCAAAATATTTGCCAATGGAACAATAGAAAGAAGTGTAAAAAGAAGCGCATTATCAAAGAGTTGAAAAACAATTGAGGCGGCATATCTTGGCTTATGACTCGCAACCAAAGCACCCAAGAGGACCTGAACGCCATCGAAACGCAAACGTTTTTTCTCTGCGGCACAAGTATATTGATAGGATGCACACTGCCCCTTCAGTACATGCGCCACGCAATTTACGCATACCGTTCCTTCCTCCAGGCGCTACCACACTGCAGTTAACGCATTCACTACAATTTGTAAAAGAAAAAAAAGTATGCATCTACCTGGCAATGTGGTCCAGCAGCGCATCGGCGTCGGTGCCATCGCTGGGGTCGGTGCCGTTTAACCCCACGCCCAGCTCGGGGCACCCACAGCCGAACCACCCATTGCGAGACACGCAGTCTTCGAGCACCCGATTCCAGCACGGGTCTTGGATCAGCACGTCGGGGGAGCCCACCACAATGCAGAGCGCCTGTAGTGGTGAATGGATGGGTGGATGGGTGGGTGGGGGTGTGAATAGACGCGCTGAGATGAAATAACAACGTTACAACACCACGTTCGAGTTCACAAATGCCTTGGCATTCCCTCATGAAGCGCGCGCTTGTAGGAATGAATTACCTGAGCGCGGGTCAGCGCCACGTTGAAGCGTTTTGGGCTCAGCAACAAGCCATAGCCAGGCGCGTCTTCAAGCCCGTTGGTCTCTGTCGAGAGAGCCCCTATAGTCTTGGCATTGGGCCCATTCGTCAACGAAGCTGCGCCTTCACTGCTGCTGCGAGCACCTTTGCGGCGCTTCAAAAAGTCCTTGCGCGCTACCACAGTGGAGATAATAATAACCTGTCAACAAAAAAAAGAGAATTTCAATAACGAAATCAAGCCCCTTCAAAAATATCGCCAGAAACCTCGAGGGATCAGCACTTTCTATTGCAGGCAACTGTAGCTTCATAGAGGCATCGGTTTCAGGGAAAGAGCAACACAGAGGAACAGCAAAAAAAGGAAGAGAAGAGAAGAGAGAAAATAGAAAAAACAGAAAACAGGTACATGCCCCAGCACCTTATGCTCGTTGCCCTGAAAGTCTTCGACTTGGCCTACATTCACATTCCCGTATCCCCGGTCGCGCAGGAGCCGCCGCAGCCGCAGCACCTGCACTCGAAAAGCCGCCACAATGCCAATGTCCGAGGTGGACACCGCTACCTTGGAGGAACGCAGCAACTGCTTGACGAGGTCTACTACCTGTCGTGTAGGGCAGTACAGTAGAAGGTGTGGGTAAGTGTGTCGATGTTTGGGTGTGTTTTATCTCAGAAAAAAAAACACGGGTAAATACTGCATGACCATATGATACTAGAATTAGTCGAAGTGAAGTGGCGAAAATGACGAGGATGAGTGAAAAACGAAGCCACAAGCTACAAATATGACAAAGAACACTCGACAAATAAACAAAAGAAATAAATGCACAAGCACGTACCATTTCTGCTTCAATCAAGTTGAAATAGGACGGCGAATCAATCTCCGCTTCTTCGCGCCCTCTTACGCCGTAAAACAGCATCGGGTGCTGCCCCGGTAAACCCTCCCATTTCAAAAGGGAATGGGTCAGACTTGGGTCGGCGTGCTCTTCCAATTGCCCGCTGTAAAAGAGCTGCGACGGCACGTCGAGCAACGCCGCGTGCGAGCGGTAATTGGCCGAGAGCATGGCGATCCAGCGAGAACTATGCCAGGTGCTACCAGTAGAAGTACTAGCTTTACCAACGCCTTCACCGTTACTGCTGGTGCTGCTTCCAGTGCCACCGCTACCACCACCGCTGTTACTCGTGTTGCTATCACTGCCACTGCCGCCTTTGCTTCGGCTTGTGTCGTGCTGTTGGCTGCCCATGCAGGCCATTAAGCGCTCCTGAAGGCTGAGCCCGAGGCCAGCCGCTCGCGCCACTCCACTGCGCACCGCGCCTCCCAGTTGCCGGGGGTCGCCGCACAGCACTACAGCGGTGGTAGGGCCAACCAAACTGAGCGGAATCAACACTTCTGGCTCGAGGGCCTAAGTTCCGAAGAAGATGAAGAAGAAGAAGAAGAAAGAACGAAAGTTTAGTACGACAAAGTGAAAACGAGGTGTTTACAAAAATCTAGGAATTGGCGGTGAAAACACAGCCAGCTGTGAACATGTAATGTCCTTCACTGCAAGCGACGAAATTTATGAAAAGTCCGCGCAAGCGACAAAAAGGACACCTGGCAGGACTCGTCGACGACAATGTGAGAAAAGCTGCCAGGCTCCCAGCCGAACAAACGCAGCTGCCCAGCCCCCGCACATGTGCACACAATCACCTACCGTTCCATAGGAGTGGTAAGCACAAAGCACGAGAATCGACAATCACACAAAGATAAAAATAAACGATTGAAGCTCAAGGAGATGTTGGAAGCAAACCAAACAAAGGTTAACATCTCTCAGTCAGTCAGCGAAATGAAGGAAAGAGTGGAAAGAGGAGAACAAAGGTTAACATCTCTCAGTCAGTCAGCGAAATGAAGGAAAGAGTGGAAAGAGGAGGCATCCATGCTTCTCATACTTCGTAAGGAGATGTCGGCGGGCAGTTCGGGGCTAGGACACCGTCGTCACCAGCCGCCACAAACTTCAAGAGCTGTGGCGGCAGCGACGCGAGCCCCACCTGCCACCATGCCAAGCGGTGCATAGTGGTGGCGTCAACGCCTAGCTCGGCCAGCCGCAAGCAGAGAATGTTCGCCGCCGCTTCCGAGGGTGCGCAGAGCAAGATTCGGGTAGGCGAGCGGCGGTGCTGACTAGGGGAAGGGGCTGCGGTAGGCATTCCATCAGCAGATTCTAGAGCAGCAGCAGTAGAATAAGACGCCGAGTTGAGCGCTGCACTACTAGGAGAAGTCGCACCCTCCTTGTTGCTGCCACTTTTGTCTCGGCTTGGGGCCTTGTTCCGTTGGAGCAGTTGCATGACTGCCTCCACCACCGTCAAGGTTTTGCCGGTGCCTGGCGGCCCAAACACAATGAACGCGGGCTGGACCACTTCATTCTTTGGTACTTCTTTAGTGGCACTGTTGGCCGCCACAGCAGCTGCGTTGGCAGTCTCGTCGGCAGCAGTGTACACGGCCGCTTCCAGCGACAAAATGGCGTTGACAGCGTTGCGCTGACCCTGGTTCAGTTGAGGGTGGAAAGCAGCCCACTCTATCGGTTCACAGTCATGAGGCAGCAACAACTGTGATGCAAGGGGAGCAGCTGCTACATCCGCTGCTGCAGCCGTAGCCGCTTTATTGTGTTCTCCTTCAGCAGCAGCAGTGGCAGCTGCACTCATCGAGGCGGAGTGTCCGCACAAAGCCAGCAGTTCTTTGGCTGCTACATTAGAGAAGCCCACTTCTTCGAGGTCGTGCACTGCGCACAGTTGCAGCGCCGAATCGTCTAAGCCGTGCTTGAACAGTAACGACAGGACACTTTGCGTGGTGCTAAAGCCCGTCAAGCCGCCAGACTCGTCCAATTTCTCGGCCAGCGTTTTGGCTTCCAAAGGTGCTGCTGCTGCTGCTGCTGCTGCTGCTGCTGCCAGCGCTTGTTTTGGCGCTGCCAGATTGGCGTTTCCTTTTGCACTCAGAGCCGCTGCTTTCTTTCTAGCATTGCGAGCTGCCGTTTTTGACATTACTGGTTTCGAAGTGGTATCAACACTACGACTACTACTACTTTTGTCGCTGGTGCTTCCAGTGCCGCCACTAGCTCCAGAACCTCCTCCTCCTTCTTTGACTTTGCTTGCTTCACTCCCTCTTTCAGGGGGTTTGCCGCCCAAATCAGCGCACAAGTGCGGAAACAGAATGCGTTGCAACACACGGCCGCGAGCCACTCGATAAGGGACAACAGCAGTGGGAGCAGCGGCAGTACCAGCGTTCGCACTTGTGCCACCACCGAGGGTTGGCCATTGGTTACTCACATCGAATTCATCGTCAACCGCAGTACAGCACTCATAGACGTCCTGCCGTAAGCACATGTAAACGGGAGATTAATCGTACGAGAGCACAAAAGGAAATCAAGAGAAAACGATAAGCAAGAAAACGTGAAATAGTAGAAAGTTGCTGATAGAGGAGGAAGAAAGAGCAAAACAATTCATGCTCAATTGACTATTTGTTAGAACCTTTAGGGAAGCGTGCATGAGGCTCAAGGCCGCTCGATCGAGCACC
>Ga0307982_1003635_pt1 | contig 12287 bp, 9 predicted proteins | sample OrgLakmetagen989_FD_201847 | JGI IMG/M metagenome (GOLD analysis project Ga0307982, IMG submission 201847) | Saline water microbial communities from Organic Lake, Antarctica - #989 | ecosystem: Environmental > Aquatic > Non-marine Saline and Alkaline > Saline | place: Antarctica: Organic Lake... | reverse complement strand
ATTCTAAATCATCATGTTTTGGCGTCCATCCAAGAACGTCTTTAATTTTTGTCGCGCGGGAGATAAGTTTTGCTGGATCGCCTGCACGTCTATCCGTTTCAATAACTTTATAGTCCGTTTTAGTAATATCTTTAACTGTCTTAACTACTTCTTTAACTGAGAATCCATGTCCATAACCACAATTTAGAACTTGTGATTTTTTATTTTTAAATAGGTATTCTATAGCTTTTAAGTGAGCAGCGGCCAGATCAACCACGTGGATATAATCACGAATCCCTGTTCCATCAGGAGTGTTAAAGTCAGTTCCAAAAATATATGTTTTATCTCTTTTACCAACAGCGGCTTCGCAGTTTACTTTTATAAGATGAGTGGCCCCTGGAAATGCTTGTCCAATTTTTCCAGAAGGATCAGCGCCTGAAACATTAAAGTATCTAAGAGCAACATAGTTAAAGTTATCATTAGCAAAAGATGTATCTTTAAGCATATGTTCAGTCATGAGTTTTGATTGCCCATATGGATTGATGGGAAGAGTTGGAGTCTCCTCACTTGCTTCATCACCTTCTGGCACACCGTAGACGGCTGCTGTTGAAGAAAAAATAAAGTTTGAGACACCGTGTTTTTCACACATATTTATAAGGTTAAGTGAGTTCTCAGTATTATTTTTATAATAAAGAATAGGCTTTTCCACACTTTCAGGAACTACTATCGAGCCTGCAAAATGCATAACACCATCAAATTTATGTTTTGAAAAAGTCTCATCAAGTTTTTTAAGATTCTCAAGATCACCCTGAACTAATTCTCCAAATAAAACAGCATTTTTATTTCCAGTTGAGAGATTATCATAAACGACAACATCGTATCCGGACTCACCAAGTTGTTTAACAACATGTGAACCAATATACCCAGCTCCACCAGTAACTAATATTTTTTTCATCTTAATTCCTTTTATCTCAGAGCTTCCAGAGCATTTACTCTTCCAGATCCTAATAATCCTTTATATTTACTTCTATTTTTTTCATCAATATTGTCTGCCGATTCTATTAGTTTTTTAACTACTTCTGCAGCTTTCATCTGCGGATAGTGGGACCAAATAAGAGCTGCAACAGCAGCTGCAACTGGAGAGGACATCGATGTACCCTCTAGTTCACCATAGCGACTTAGTCCTTGATAGCGTCTTTGAACTGTAGATAAAATAGGATCACCAGGAGCACAGACATCAATTTCAGATCCATAATTTGAGAATCCAGATTTTTTATCAAAGTGTCTCTCCTTTGAATTTCTAACCGAGCAAACTAAAACAATATCCTTGATCACACCACGAGGAGGATCTTTTTTGCGATCATTTCCAGCTGAATTAAAGATGATAACTTCATTTTCTTTGGCGTATTGAATGACATCTAAGTAAGCTGGGTCTTCAACAAGAGGGTCAATATTATAACTGGTATTGATTATATTAGCGCCATTTTCAATTGCATAACGGTAAGTTTCGACGACTAAAGCTGTATTCCAACTTCTCTCATCGCCGTACCAACGAAGAGGCATGATCGTTACATTTGGAGCAATTCCTGATCCACCGATTTTATTATTTAAAGAGGCTGCTATTATTCCAGAGACGTGAGTACCGTGAGTTGGGCCCTCCTCTACATCTGGGTTGTTATCGTGAGTAACGAAGTCCCAACCTGAGACATCATCTATATATCCATTTTGATCATCATCGATACCGTTACCTGGAATCTCATTGATGTTTTTCCACCATGCATGTTTCAAGTCATCGTGATCCATTTCAAATTCATTGTCAGTCACGGCCACTATAATTTTTTTACTCCCCTTGGTTATCTTCCAAGCTTCAGTAGAATTAATTAATAAGTGATGTTTTTGATCTACAAAAAGAGCATCGTTTGATTTAGATGAATTAACTTTCGTCTCTTTAAACTCACCAGTGTACTGATAGTTATGAAAAACATTTATATTATCCACTTTAATTTTTTCATTAGTCCTTATGAGAAAAACGCTATTTCCAAGAGATCTTATTTTCTTTCCAACGATAAACTCAGCACCTTTCACAATATACTGATTTGGTATTACAGTTTTAGTGTGTGATGCAATTGCAAGAATGGGAATGAGAAAAATTAATAACTTCATCATCTACCTTACCTTAAATTCTTTTATATCTTTCGTTGAGTCTGATTTTTTTCTTATTTCAGGATGAGTTAGCTCGGCGTGAACTTCATACTTTCCCTTACCATATGTCGATAGATCAACACTCTTCATATCGCGAAGCTCGGTAATTTCTTCAAGTGAGCTCCATCCCTCTTTTTTAAACCACTTGATTGAAATGGTCTCAACATCAAGCAGAGTCAAAGAGTGAATAGACCCTTTAACTTCCATTTTATCAATCAGTGAAATTCTATCTAGAAACTTAAACCAGATATTTTCTTGATCAACAGGACAAAAGATATTACTTCTCATATCTCGCATTAAACACTGGTTATGAGTTGGTCTATAACCCGCTCGATTTCCACCGTCGCGAAAAACGTTGAAAGCTCCAACAACATTAGGAGTAAAGTTATAGTCTTTTGGATAAGCATAACCATTAGCATAGGCCAGTACATTATTCCCATCTCTATTATTGTCTTGTATTTGAATGTTATGTGCCCCTGTAGTTAATGGAGTCATAACTGTCTTGAAGAAACTTCTGTCTTCAGTAAAAAGTCCATCTAGTTCTAGTTTAGTACCATCTAGTAAGACATTTACATCATCTTTACTCTCCCAACCGACAGAACTTAATCTTAGATCGTAGGAGTAGCCCTCTCCGCTTGGGAAATCAAAGTCTAGTTCAAAATCTTTTTTCCCAAGATCCTGCCAAACATATGACCCCGTTAGAAATTTAGAATCATTAACTGAAGTTGCACCATCAATCCAATGAGTCCACGGAACATTTGAGCTTCTTGAAAAGTTGGCTCCTGAATAAACCTGTCCACCATCATACTCTTCTCCAACGTTTGAGAAGTTGTGCCCAAGTTCGTGACGAAGAACCATTGATCCAGAAGTTAGACTTCTCGTGGTAATTGCATAGCGTCCGCCAAGACCACCGTAGAAGTCATCATTTGCGATAATGATCGGATAGTCAGTATTTGCTGAAACTAGATTTAAGGCTTTTTCAATGGCCGATCTATTGCCAGGCATGATTCCACGTTTTGATCCCTTAGGACTTCTGTATAAATCAAAAGCTGTGCGTTTAGTTGTCAGATCTGATATTCCACTCTCCTCACTTGGGGTAAAGATTGCGTAGATATTAAAAAGTGAAAGGTAAGATTTGAATGTTACCTCTTGAAACATATCCTTAGTCATTCTCTTAACGTCTGAGAAGAATTTTTCTTTTTCATTTAATGTGTAACCGTCACCTAAGATTGTAATAGTGATTCTGTTATTATCGTCTCCAGTTTTTACCATTTCTCTAATTTCTGAATCTGGCCAAAAAGATTTGTTTGAGATGATAAATTTTTCATGACCTGCAGGCAGAAGATGATCTGGATAGATCACTTCTTGATAAATGATATTTTTAGTTTTTTCTTTTTCAGAAATAGACTCTCTTATATTTTTTAAGATCTTGGTTTCTGAAACACTAGAGTCTATTTTTTTTGTACTGATAACGCTTACAATCTCGTTTTCAATAGTTCTTTTAACCAGAAAACTAGCATGAGCGTTATAACAGATTATCAAAGCTAAAAATATTTTCATAATTATTCCTCTTTAAGGTCAGAAAGCAGATGGCTGATTAATTGATCGGTGTGTTTGTTTTCAGTGATATTATTGGCAAATATATGGCGAAAAAATATCGTTCCATCATTAAACCTTGAAAAGTTAGTAAGCATTTTTCCCTCTTTAACTAATCTGGAACGAAGATCGAGGTTGTACTCATTAATATCAAGAGATTCATCTGTAGGTATTACTTGAAAGCACACATTTAAATATTCAGGCTGAGCAACTAGTTTGAGTCTTGGGTTCTCATTAATTAAGCTCACCATATAGTTTTGTTTTTCATATTGATCTTCAACAAACTTTGCAAAGCCCGAGTGACCTTTTGATTTCCACTGCAGCCAAAATTTAAGTGCATCTACTTTTCTTCCGCATTGAAGAGACTTTCTTCCAGTATCAAACTGAGCATTTTCGTATTCGTGAAAGATGTACTGACTTCCACCACCAGAGTTTGCAAGACTTAATATATCGGGGTGTCTAGTTGTGAAAAATGAAGTGATTAATCCTGTACCCATAAGCTTATGCGCATCAAAGGTATAAGAGTCAACTAATTCAATTCCCTTCATTAATTTTTTATATTTTGGAGAAAACATTACAGCTCCTCCCCATGCACCATCGACGTGATGCCAAAGTTTATGTTTTTTAGCTACAACGTCTATTTCATCTATGGGATCAAAAGCCCCAAGAACAGTAGTTCCAGCTGTTGAACAAACAATCAGCGGAGTCTTACCCAAAGCTTTTGCTGCTTCTATTTTTTTATCGAGGTCACTAGCAATCATGCGTCCAGACTTATCAGCTTCAACCATAATAAGATTATCTAATCCTAGACCCATCAGCATCATGGCTTTTTTATGGGAGTAGTGAGCTTCATTCGATACAAATAAACAAAGATCGAGTCCTTGATTTCCTTTTCGTTTAACGTCTGGAAATTTTCTCTCTCGGGCACAGTGAATGGCCATTAGGTTTGCATTACTTCCACCAGTGAGCATAATGCCATCACCGTCTTTAATTCCAATAATATCGTTGATGAGTTTTACAAGTTCAGCTTCAATTAATGAAGCTACTGGAGAGACTTCATATGTGGCCATCGTATTGTTACCGACAAAAGAGATCAGCTCCCCTAGCATAGCTTCAAACTGATAACCTCCAGAGAGTTGGTTCGCAAATTGTGGATGACTTGTTCTAGGTGTATATTTTAAATATTTTTTGATTTCATCGATAAGCTCAGTTGAACTTATACCAGATTCTGAGATTGTAAGATCTAACTTATCTTTGAGTTCTGTGCCTTTAATGTAGTCGACAACGTGTGATGATTTATTTTGTTCAAAATAATTTTCGATGACGTTCACAACTTCAAGAAAGAGAGATTTTTGCACTTCAGTATGCATAGCAGTATATCCTTATTTTTAAGACCCTCTATTAGTATCAATTTGGGAAAAAGAAGTCTAATTGAGAGAGGGTAAATTAAGGAAAAGCCCCAACGATGTGGGGCCATTATTTATTTGATCTTGTATGAGTACTCAAGCCTAAGTGTTGAAGACTCTACTCGTGTGTGAGCACTCTTTTTAAGGTTTATCTTTATGAACGTTCTCGCTCCTGGGCTGGTAAAGAGATGGGTCTTAATTGAGTCCATTCCCAGTAAATTTCTTAGTAATGACTCATCGCTAATGTCAAAGTCAGAATGATAGAGGTTACCTGATAATGGATTAAAAGTTGATGTCCAGTGAAGGGTAGTATTCTTATCGATATTTTTAAAATCGAATGCGAAGTTTACAGAATTTTGATTGATAACTGAACGACCACTATGACTCATATTAACCTCTACTTCTGAAGACTCACCACTTGTTTCCATGGACACAACTTCTAAGTCGAGAAGTCTGATATTCTCTTTGTTCTCTCCAAAGAAATTCTCATTCGTTGTATCTACATACAAATCCTTACCAGCGTTTAACGTATTGAGCTCCTTTGAAGTTAAGCTTATCTCTTTAGTTAAAGTAAGAGCTGGACCATCGGTATTAAAGTTATCTAAAAGAGTGTTCGTGATCTCGGTCAGTTGTGCGTTATATATCATCTCAAGTGAAGTAACGTGATCCACTGTAGTTCCAGATCCAATATTAATCAGATTCAAAACCTCATCTGTTAATACTTTTAAATCAAAGTTGCTTTCATAGTCTTTTAGGAGTCTATATTCGTAAGATTTTTCTAATAAATAACCGTAATAATGAAGTGAATTTGAAGCTAGTCTTTTTACATCTTCAATTGCATTTATATAGTCTCTTTTTCTAGCAGTATTCATAGTTTCAATATCTTCAAACGATAAAGCAACGGCTGAGTAGTTTGAAGTTATGGCCACAAGTGACTTTGAGATCGAACTTTGAAAGTCAACGACTCTATCTTTAAAAATCTTTTTCTTAAGATTTAAGTTCTCTAATGATTCAATAACTTTTTGATACATACTATGTGATCTCTTAATTTTATCAATCTCTCGATCAAGTTTCGATCCATCCCCTTCAAGCTCTCTCCATTCACTCATCTGGTCAGCAACCGCTTTAAAGACGGGGCTAGTGAAATCAGAAATTTTCTTTAAGTGTCTTGCTCTCTCCTCCCAAGATTGCATTCCCTCTAAATTTGATAACGATAGCTCCTCAATTTTTTCATGTATTTCAGATTGAGTTTGTCCCCAGTCTACGTCACTAAATTGAGTATACATTGAAGGAACTTTTGAGAGTATCTCTCCAGTGGTCATGCTTCCATTGGTTGCACTGTGAAAAAAGTCTACTCCGCTTCCAACGATACCTAAAGCTGGCTGACCAACTGGTATAACTTTAGATGCCGCTGCAAAGATTTTGACAGCTTTGTCCATAAAAGGAACTTTGATATTATTTTTAGCTTTCGCCCTGATTTCCTTTTCCAACTGTGAAAGTTCATAACGAAACTCTTCCTCAGCGACTTTTACTTCTCCTAAAGCTTCATTTGTCGTTACAATTCCGTCAATCGTTTTATCAATTTTGTTTTTCTCAGCTTGGATGTTTTCAAATAGTCCACTTTGAAAATCGAGAATTTCACGTGCATCATGAACCTCCTTATTCAAATCGTTTGCAATAGAATTAGATAAATAAAGGACCTCGATATTTCTTTTTACTTCATTTTTAAAGAGAACATAATTAACTTCAAATCCAAGATTTGGAACCCAAGTCTTTTTGTTTCCATAGAAGTCGAGTCTCATATCCATCTGATTTGAAAATTGAGAGAGTTTTTGCATCACTGGTGCTCTGTCAATTGTCATAACATTTTTTGAAATTATGCTGTTAAATGTTTTAATCTCTTTTTGACTCGCCTCAAGTCTTCCGGCTTTATATAGGTCTTCTATATATTTGAGCTTTAAAGGAGTCGTGAGATTTGATACCCATGAGACCTTTGTTCTTTTAATTTTAATCTGTCGGTTGGTAGACTTATTTTTCTTCGCCTTTTGAGGAACTGCTGATGCACCTACAACAGCTGTTCGACAATCAAACTCTATCTTTCTTCCCTTTCTAAATTTTGCTGCACATGTAGTTGCGGGACTTCCAGGAAGACCTCCAAGCCTTGTACTATCTTCAGCTCCAGCTTTTGCTCCAACTTGTGATGTCTTGAGATTGAAATCCTTATTGGTATATATAAACCCAGCTTCTCCTGGCTCTCCAGGTTTCCCACCAATTTTTCCATTTTGACCATTACCTGCTGGTCTACCGTTTTCAACGTTATCCATACATATTGGTGCACCTCGGCCAGTATCGTAACACGAGTGGGATACATACTTATGATAACCATACTTAAGCACAGCGTTTGTTCCTCGATCTCCTGCTTGCCCTGGACCAGCATTTTGACCGATTCCTCCATTTGCTATCAATCTGGTAACCCTGCCTTTGTCTATGACTTCATCTGCGTGTAGATAAATACTCCCAGCATTTAGACCATCGACACCATCTTGAAATTGCAAAGCAGTAATGCTTTTAGGATCAAGAGGCGTTGTATTAATAGACCCCTCACCTACAAAGCGGATAGTTTTTGCAGTCAGACTAACCTTTGATCCCGCTAAGTGAATTGCATCGTGAATCTCAATAATTTCTGCATCAATAGAGAAGTTTTTAACATCAGACCTTTTATAGATCTTTTCAAATAAACCAGAGTCTCCGCCTTTCTTTATAATGACTTTTAATCCTCTAATACTAATATCCTTCACTCCTGTTTCTATGGAGATATGATTATGAGAATTAAGTCCTTTGATAACTTTCGATTCGTAGCTTAAATAACGAATATCATTTTTCTGAGGAGCTCTCGATGAATTTGAGAAGCTATACAAATCTAAGTGCGAATAATTTGGCCTATTAGTGGATTCTTCATTTAAATTTTTAGTGAACGCTGTCGGTTTACTCGAACTACTTTCTTGACCACAGCTATATGCGGCCAAGAGAACGAGACTTGTTGTGATTAACTTTTTCATTTGTTCCCCTTTGGTATGTGTATCCAGAGGTAGAAGCAATGTGTAGACCATGTCTGATGTGTCTTAAGTCCCTAATATGTTGTAATATCTATCCCAATATCGGAACAAAAGAGTTCTGAAACTGGAATAATTTATCAATACAACCTTTTAAATTAATATCAAAAAAATATAAACATCTGAAATCATTACTAAATATTAAATATTCCTTGTATTCAATAACTAAGAGTTATAAAATGAACAATATAACCAGGAGTTATTAAACCCTATATATAACTAGGAGTTATATATTAAAAATATACGAGATTCAAAAGATATTGGTGCATTGATTCGGTTTTATCGTCAAAAAAGAGATCTATCCCAAGCTGAACTTGCAGATAAATCTGGTGTAAGCCAGGTCTTTATATCAAAGCTTGAAAATGGTAGTGGACTGACAGTTCAAACACTAATAGATGTGTTGCGAGTTTTAAAAGTCGAAATCTCTTTTAAAGAAATCGAAGGAATCAATACTGAAGACCTCCTAGACTTGATTGAGTAAAGATATGGTACTAAAACAAAAAACTCAAAACCTCTACGTTTTCCTTTCTTCTGACTTTGTAGGGGTTCTAAGTAGGCATCCAAACGGTGCAATTGGATTTGCATATTCTGAGAACTGGATTAATACAGGCTTTAGTATTTCACTATCATTGCCACTTCTAAAGAAAGTATTTGTTGGTGAGGAAGCTTCATTTTATTTTGATAACTTACTTCCGGATAATAAGACCATTCTTCTAGCAATTACTCAAAAATTTAGAACAAAAAGTGAAAAGCAATTCGATATATTACAAGCTATTGGAAGGGATTGTATCGGTGCTTTGAGTTTTTATGATGAACCAATGGATAAAATTGATTTTCTAGATAAGTTAAAGATTCGACCTTTATCAAACTCCGATATAGAAAGAAAAATTAAAAACCTGGCTTTTGACTCACCTCTTGGAATGGATAGTCATGACTTTAGAATATCCCTCGCCGGAGCTCAGGAAAAAATGGCTCTTCTTTTATGGAAAGATGGTTGGTACGAACCAAAAGGTCAAACACCGACAAGTCATATTATAAAAAAGAAGATGGGACGAGTGCTTGAGGGTATTGATTGCTCTCAAAGCGTTGATAATGAACACATATCCCTGATGATTGCCAAACAAGCATTCAGTATGAATACTTGTGAGAGTTTTATTAGTACTTTTAATTCACAAAGAGTGCTCTGCGTTGAGAGATTTGATAGAGTCTGGAAAGATAATTTTTTATATCGTATTCCCCAAGAAGACATGTGCCAAGCCTTAGGAATTTCTCCTATCCAGAAGTACGAAAGAGACGGTGGCCCAAGTATTCAAATTATAATGCAGCTTCTAGAGAACTCAAACAATGTAGAGCAGGATAGAGTAAATCTTTTTAAAATTGCAATGATCAACGATCTTTTGTTTAACACAGACGGACACGCAAAAAATATAAGCCTGTATAGAGTCCGAAGAGGTTATGCTCTAACCCCTTTCTACGATATTCTAAGTGCTCACTTTATCTTTGAACAAGATCCTAAGCTTTACGCAAACTTACGATCAAGCTGGAGTGTGAATAAGAAATTTAAATATAATGAAATATCTCTATCTGATTGGAATCAAGAGGCATTTGACTCAAATTTAACTCAAGAGGAGTTTGATAAGATTCTCAGTGATCTGTCTGATGGAATTGACAAGGTTGATTCTGTTTCGTTCTCGGGAGATGTCGACATAAAGATGCTCAAGTCTATCAAGACCGGATTGAAAAGAAGGGCCAAAGTTCTTGGACTGTAGGATAATTGCTAATTTAATTATTATCTTCTAGATAGTCTTGCATGAGTTCTTTTATTCTTGTGGTGTATGGACGTTTTTCTAGTTCACACTTAAGTTTAAATGCACTCAAGAGGTCTGGATCAATTTTCATCGTTATCAGTTTGGCCTTTTTAACTTTCTTAGCTTTATTGAGCTCTCTCATTGATTCCAGCCACTGGATTTGCTTAGTCGCATCTTTCATTTTGTAAGCTCCTTGATATCAAGTAAGTCTTTTTCTCGTCCCGCCGTTTTTTTCATTTTGATCAGATCATCTTTAACAATGACCTTAAGCTCAAGGTCGCCCACTCTAAACTTCTCAGATTTAAAATCATCTACATCATGATTGATTAATATATATATTTGATCGGTAGGGTCTTCTACACTATAGAAGTTCCATGCGAGGAGGTTTCTATTTTTGATATACTCATCTCGAAACTTATATACAGAGTCTGCATCAATAGGAAGTCTAGAAACAAGGCCCATAGAATTGAGAGAAGCCTCACGTTTTTTTAAGTTAGTAAGTGTGAATTTTATAATGAGATCTATATCGACAGTGTTTCTTGAATACCCGTGAAAGTTAACGGCATAACCGCCAACAATCATATAGTTGATCTTATCTTTTTTAAGGGCGTTAACTAATTCAGATAGCTTCATAAATCAAGTATATACCTCAAAACAACTAGTACTGTAATTTAGACACTAATTCTCAAGCTGTCATAACTTTATTATAGAACCCTACTTGGAAGTTAAGTTGCCCCAAGCTATTGATATAACGTTAATATTCTTTAGTTTATCTCTCAATAAAGTAATTTAAGTACATCGTAATAAGCAAGCTCAACCTGGTGAGCCTAGCTTCTACACATCGAGTAAATTACAGCTAAAAGATATAAAACTTAATGAATATTTGTGATTTTATAACTTGTTAATAGTTTAACTATGGATCTGAAAGGTTACAAAAGCTGCGAAACTGATTTTTTGTTAAACAGCTTTTAAAAGTGTTTCGTTTGATTTTTGTGAAATGTTAAAAAGTTGCTCTATGGTAGAGTTCACTTTTATCAAATCATAATCAAATACAAGTTTTGGTTGAAGCTGCTTTTTAGTTGCAGTCGATTCCACAAGTTTAATAAATCCACTATCCTCCAGTTGTCTACAGTCTTTAAGAACATGAGGATACTTTCTATTTAAAAGTTTTTCTAATTTGTAAATTGACTCTGGTCTTAACCTAGATATGGCCATCAAGATTTGTATTTTATTTGGAGTCATAAATCGCCTAAAAGTTTCAAAAGAATCAAATGATAAAGACCTATTCCCATCAGAAGGTTCTTTTCCCTCAAAAAGCGAAGCATTAATATCATTCATAAAGTCATTAGAGCTTTCAAATTTAATATTTAAAATTTTTAGTTTCATTTGATCACTTCCTTTATTTTCAAATCAAATAATTGCCAAGCTTCTTGCCAGTTATTTGCACCAATACGTTTTCTAGAATTATGCTTCTCAGGAAGCTTGTCATGTTCGTGATAATCAAACGGCATATGGTTATCAATCAACACAACTAATTCATTTTCTTCTACTCCGTCACTAGATTTTAAAATTCTAAAGGTAGCTTTTATTCCATCTGGAGGATACTTATCGAAATCCTCTGTTTGTTCTATAGAAACCTCGATAACAAAAAGATCATTACTTTTAGTAGTAACGACCCTAGATCTTATTATTGGTAGCGTAGGCTTTTTTACTACGATCACTATATACCCTTTTCGTATACATACCTAGTAGGTATATATATTCTATCTATACATTTCAATGTTCCAATATTTTCAACAACTTAAACGATAAGCAGGCTTTAATGATCTAGCTCGCATTTTCATCTTTTTAAGTTCTCTCCAACCACTGTGCTTTCACTACCTACGTGTTCAAGACATGATCTAAGCGGAAGCCACTTAAACCCCTAATATTACGCGAGTAGAATTACAGATTTTGTATAAATGAGTTTCGAAATCGGAGTTATTTACTTCATTAGTAGGTTTGTGGAGAGGAATATCAAGTAGATCTGATTTTATTATGTAAGATAAACTGTTTATCTAATTAAAGAACAAAGATAAGTTTGGTAAAGGTGTCATGAGAGTAATTAAAGAAAAATTATGAAGGTTTGGACCTCCCCACCAAAAGTGGACAGTTTTCTTAGTGTAGTATAACTACTATCGAGG
>Ga0307982_1003634_pt1 | contig 12292 bp, 13 predicted proteins | sample OrgLakmetagen989_FD_201847 | JGI IMG/M metagenome (GOLD analysis project Ga0307982, IMG submission 201847) | Saline water microbial communities from Organic Lake, Antarctica - #989 | ecosystem: Environmental > Aquatic > Non-marine Saline and Alkaline > Saline | place: Antarctica: Organic Lake... | reverse complement strand
AATTTATGATGTGCCGCCTACAAATATGCACAACTTATTCTCCTCTTGTCTCTTCTTTGGTTATGTTCTTCTATATTTCCTTTTTATTCAACAAATCTCAGGTACAGCGGCGACGCCGGTCTGCGCGAAGCTCAGAGAGTGTTGGCAGAAAGGCGCAAGCTTCGCTTCTCAAGGGGCTGGGCTCCCACAAATGCAAATCAAAGTGACGAGAACGACAACAACGATGAAGGGAACGGAGTGAGTGCTGCAAACAGCAGCAATGGCGGCGGCGACTATGCTTCCCTGCTAAGCTCTCAAAAGCCGCTCGGCGGGCGCCTCAACGAAGAAGGGCACTTGGACGCGCTTGGTGAAGAACTTTTGCGGCTAGCCAAAGGAGGTGGCGCTGATGCAGAAGACCTATAAGAATTGACGTGGAAAGCGATCTTGAGCTGCAGGAGCTTCCTCTTTGTCGTTTAATCGTTATGGGAATGTAGTCAAATTCGCATATCCCAAATAATAACGAAATAATACCTCCAGCGTGTGCGCCTAACTTTAAGCTCTTGGAGTACTTGGAGAACTTGGAGGTGCTTGATGGCCAGGGGCCAGGTGGGGGGGAGATCTTGGAATGGCTTTTATTATAGGCCGGGGTGTGGTTGTGGATCGGCGCCTGGCTTGGATTTCTTTTTTTGATTTAGTTCTTATTTTTAGTGCGAAACGAGTTCAGGTCACTTCGCTACATGTACCTGGGGTGTCCTCTGCCCTGCCTCTGGCTCTGGTGATGGCATTGTGGCTCCCACCTTGCCTTGAAAATTTGAGTGTGATCTCTTCTTGATGCTTGAAACCTGCTATTTGTAGTGCTTATTCCGCTCTTGCGTAAATGTAAGACGTGCCTTGCCCTTGTTGACTTGTAAATTCTAAGATTTATCTATTTGTATCCCTTACAGCGATCTGCCTTTGAGGTATCTCGCATTTGCGGCCTGGAACTAATTGAGTGTCCAATATCGCTTTTTTTGTTTGTTTGTGCAGTAAGTACTGGTTTGCTTCTATGAAATGAAAGTTTTGCAATTCCATCAGCCATCAGAAGAATACATTAGTATGCATTTTTTTAAAGATGAACAGCGTCTTTTTATGAATTACACGTGAAGTTCTGCTTAGTGCTTTCACGTTTTTATGAAGTTTGATAACCGTGCTCATGCGATGTGAATTTACAATGATGTGAATAATGATATGGAGATACCCTTAGAATCATGGTGCCTTAGATACCGTGTGATTTTAGAATTAATTTACTGATTCACTGACAGCAAAGAAATTCATATCTTGGTCGTTGTAATCTTGCTAAATTACTGGGTTTGCGCGTGCAATCAGTGATTCGACACCATCTCTGCTCGGAGAAGCTTTTAATTCGTTCCAAGACAAGATGCCACTGTCTCGGACAAATCATAAAAGACTCTCGCTGATACTGCCTTAAATCACTGACGGGTCGCAGGCCATCTATCATAGTGTTTACATCAAGACTTCTTTTTCTGATCAATTGGTGTGTTCTTTTTGGGCCAAGTATTTCTCTTTCCCGTTTGATTTTCTTCTGAACAATGGCCGAGGAACTATGGAAGGTGCGCGACAACTCATGGGCGCCAACGACAGACGAAGTTTCTGTGGATACTGAAGGGCCCGAAGGATATGGCAAAGTGCTCGTTCTCGTGAAGCGGCCCTCGCCTGATCTTGACGAATCCTGCTTCAAAGTTGAGACGCGCCCGCTACCCGACAACCTCAAGCCCGGCTTTGTACTTGTAAAAAATACTCACTATTCAATGGATCCCACGCATTTTATCTGGGCTCAAGAGATTCCACAGGTACTGCTCCGATCTTCATTATTTAGCTACTTTGTAAATCTTTTAAATAAGCCTTAATGTTTTTGCAATAACAAGAACAAACTTCTTTCCTTCCGCGGTTGATCTGCCTATGACCATCTATATCCTGTCGAATTTTCTTGTCTCAGTACATGCCGGCCGTCGGTTTGGGCACGGTCATGCGTTGTTTGACGCTCGGGAATGTGGTAAAGACCACCAACGAAGTTGCCTTCCCGGTTGGAAAAGTCGTGACCGGTTTCGGCGGTGTCGCCGAGTACTCGATGCTACCAATTTCAGGAATTACTCCCGCCAGGCCTGACGTACCAGTTGAACAGAATCTGGGGCCATTCTCATTGATCCAGGGCCATACTGCATGGGTGGGAACCAAGATTTGTGGCGTCCAGCGTGGGCTCACCATGGTGGTATCAGGAGCTGCCGGAGCAGTGGGTTCTTTTGCAGGTCAGCTTGGGAAAAAAGAAGGAAGCCGTGTGGTCGGAATCGCAGGTGGGCCAGAGAAGTGCAAATACGTCGTCAGCGAGCTTGGTTTCGACGCATGCATCGACTACAAGAATGGAAATCTGGACGAAGAGTTAGCTCGGCTCTGCCCTAAAGGTATAGACTCGTACTTTGACAACGTTGGTGGGCCCACTCTCGATGCTGTCGTGGCGAAAATGAATTGCTTTGGAAAGATTGCTGTTTGTGGAGTCATCTCGCAGTACAAGGGCAAAATGGGAGAGAACGCCCCAGGTTTCAAGAACCTGGAAATGCTCTTGATGCGCCGGCTCACCATGCAAGGGTTTATTACGATGGATCACATGGCATGCAACGAGCAGGCCATGACTGAAATTGGGGCTGCTCTTGAAGCTGGCACTCTCAAGTGGAAAGGCGACGTGCGCGAGGGGAAGGTGGACGACTACGTGAAGACGATTAATTTGCTTCTTGAGGGCGATAATCTTGGTAAGCATATTCTCAAGACCGGATAAGGAGGGGTCCGCCGGTATTCTGTCGCTCTCAATTCAAATTGCATTTCATTCTACATTTAATTAAAAAATACATCTGAAACGGCTGTTATACCGCGGCTTCGTCATTTCATATTAATGTGACTTCCTTAGTTCAATATTAGAAAATCACCACCGTAACATTCATAGCCCCACATTTATAATGCAATGCTGAAATTAATCTCACAGCCTTGAGTACTTTCGTTTTGATTTTCATGATGCGGATTCATCAGCATAAAGGACTTCCGAGTGCAACGGACTCCGTATGATAGAAGAGGACAAGAGTATTAGTGGTTAGTAGCAGTAAAGATACATACTTTTATAGCATTATAATAGAGCACATCCGGCCCATTCAGACTTATTTCTAAAGAACCTGGTGGCTCCCGGATAAATAATTTCGCGCTGTTCGTTTAGTATTCCCTGCTTTCAAGGAGAAATGGATTATCAAATCGGACCTAATTTCCGATGGCTTGTTTTGTAGCAAACTTTGTTGTCTGGTGAACGGCCTGCTAATAGGGCCATTTTCCAGTGCTGGCCGCTTCGGGGAATTATATATCTTCGGAGTTTTTTTAAGTGATAGCACACTCGGAACAAGCACGCTCATCTTAACCTATTTATCGAGCTCTGGGCGCGTGAACGAACAAGAGTACCTGCGGTGCGATACAACTCGAGATCAAAGTAATTTTCACCGGTCAGTCTACTGAGTATTGACGCAGGAATGTGCTGTCGCCGCCATGTGTCTCCACGGCCATCGAGGCTCCACAACTCAGTCGTAGCTAGATGCTCGTTTGGATGTGATGACCCTAGATATGGTGGCGCTGGCGTTGCTGAGGCTACGCCGGCGCGCGCATGATCAAGCGTCGCTGGGGCTAAGTCTCCGAGAAAATTTCTCAAGAGACCTACCATAGCATCGGCTCGCTCAGAGATCAACGCACTGGCACCGCTATTACTCGCTCGCTCAGAATCGCTCGAGTTTATCCATTCCATAATGAGCACCACATCAAAAGTCTTGAGTGCTTGGAGAGCTAATTCATAGTCAGATGTACTGATTGATTTGCTGCCTCGCAAATTACACCGCCTCCTTAAAGCCGTCAACGACTCTACAGCTTCCGCTGACCCAGATTCATCGAAGCCACCATCAGAGCTATGCCCTTCACCAATGATGGCTGCCTTCTCTACAGTATTTGAAGTGCTGGTTGCTCCGCGGACTTCAGTCTGAGGTTGTGCGTAACCTCCAGGCTCCGCAGCTAGACGGTGCACGGCATAGTTAGGCAAGTACTGCGCGTGCAGTGAGCGAAACAAATGGGCACGAGGTGGGTCCTAGGGCCACCGTAAGAAAGCAGACACAAGAGCAGCACATATACGTTGGTTATGACGCATTTGTAATGCAACGAAGAATATTAGTCTAGGTATCTATCTAACCCAGAGAAAAGGCCAAGTGATATCATGCTTAAAAGGCACGACTATGAAAAGATTACTTCCTATTCCACAGATATATATCTTACTTTATCGAGCCAAGCTTCTGCCCACCAAGCAGCACCTTCGTCTTCCGCCCTAGATCGCGCGCGCGCTTGTTTGACTGCTGCTTGATAGCATGCTGCGCCCTTGTGTTGCTCTACTACTGCTTGTCCGTAGAATTGAGACCGACCAACTGCAGACGCCGCCGCGCTGGCTACGGTAGCAGCCGTAGCCATGGTGGATGCAGAAGTGCCGTTCTTGGCTTTGCTTCTACAATGAACTGCAACAAGTTCTTGCAGAAGTCGATGACCAGGCCCACCGTGATACCACCATTGTGACAACAAGCGGTCAATCGGGTGCCGTAGTATAGTGACAGATAGCACTCGCACCGCCGGCACGACGTTAGGCACTCTTTGTGCGAAGGCACCCGCCAAGCAGTGATATTCGTCCTCTCGAAAGTGTATAGTGGCGTTACCACCAGTTCCTTGGCATTGCCACCCTGCTGCATCATTGGGCGAAGCCATCCAATAAGGAGCAGGCTTGCATGGAGCCGTTGATGGACAACATCCTGAAGAAGTGAGCCAGTCTCGAAGATACCTACCTACACTCGAGCCTCCACACTTCCGCATGTGAAGAAAGTATACTGCAAGAGGCGTCTTCGTGTCGACGACACTACTGCCACGAATGCTAGCAGCTTGAAGATAATTTGACCCACTCGTAAAGCAACCCACAATAAAGAGCATAAAGAGGCGCATCGACTAATGGCGAGTACGATAACCCCTGGCCAAGAAGATTGCTTCACAGGATTCTAACAATCCTATCACTAGCCGAGTACCTAGAGGTGCAGAGATATATACCAAGTAGGCTTTAGCTCTAGCTAGACATCTGTCGTGCAAGATTTTAATTCCAAATCTAGCTTCAGCTAGGCAGACACTACAGAAGCTACAAATCAGTAGGCCTACTGTAAATAGCACTCGCTCCCGCAAGCGCAGGATCGCAGGATTCAAAGAAAAAAAAAAGATTCAAAGAAGAATACAGAAGATGCAGATCCAGACGCCAGACGACGGCTCTTCAGTCCTCGTGCTCAGTGTGGTGTACTGTAGACCTGAAATTGCACGTGCTCAATCTCAGTCTTCCGTTGAACGAATAATTAGTCATACTAATGACAATGGTGTTATATGATAGTGCCTCTTGGCTCTGGGAAATCGCAAAAAAAGGCCACCCCGGAGCGAAACAGGGATTATGCCAGGCGCAAACCGCAAAGCGGAAGTCATTAGCATTAGCCCGACGCGCCCACGAGGCGGAGTAATGGCGCGCTCGCGCGCTCTCTATAGTGATTCAGAAAAAGACAAGGATTAAGCAACTACAGACCCAGCCTACTTAGTCCTATTGCTGTGTTCCAAAATATACTCTATGAAACATGGAACTGTTTCTGTTTCCACTTTAATGGTTAATGGGTTCTTGGAATTGCCGTGCTCTTTGCTTTCAACAAATTTCCTTTTAAAAACTTTGGCATGTTCGAATCTTATGCGCGTCCAATTCTTCAAGGGTGATTTTCTTCTATTGTTCCATATGCCATTTGGGTTTGTATCAGTATCAGTTCGAGTTCGAGTGTTTTCAATTTTGGGAAGAAGTTAAGTTAGCCAGTACGGCAGACTGCAGTAGAAGTAGAGCAAGGGGAGTTAGGAGTTGCTTTACAATTCAGCTGCCTTTCGGCAGCATTCTCCTCGGATTTCTCACACCTCACCATTCGTCTTGAACAATGGGCAACGTCACAATAAGCTGATCTTTTTTCGGGTCCCATTTGGCAGAACCCTGATCTGAGTTGACCTGTCGAGAAGTCAGTAAGAGGTACGGAGTGACGAATGTTTCGGGGAATACTTGCGCAAAAGTTGAAAAACTACCAAGCAAACTATGCGAATGGGGGTTGTCTAGGCGAGTGGATAAAAGTGGCAATCAAGATTCCTTCGAGTCATTTAAACCATTTAAGACTTTGACACATACTGGAAGCGGCAGGAAGATGGCTAAGAGATGCGATTTGCTTTCTGCTCGCAACTTGTGCTTTGTAACGTCTAAGTCCAAGTCCTGCCGTTATTAAAGCGTTATAACACGTGAGAAAATGGTGGTGTCGATAGATGCGTGAAATACAGAATCCAGAACATGAAAACCCTCCCTAAATCCTCTCTATTCTGCCTCTTTCCTAGCGTGGCCCTATCACAGCAGTGTACCTTCATGCTATGTCCAGGGAAGGTAACTTTAACAGTCATGTGTGTGCAGCTAGAGCTGCCAGGAGTCTTCACGCCAAGACCCAGAAAGACATCCTCGGACATCACATCCTAAAAAAAACACGCCGCAAATTCCCACATACACGTGAAGCCAGCCAGGAATATATGATGAGCAAATGCCACACTTAACTAGGTGTTAACAGCAGGTGTCGGCAGCAGGCAGCGCGAGTAGACTCATACAGGTACGAAACTAGCCGTAAGGAGCACGTTTGTAGTAATTAAGCATTAATTGTACCTGCTTATAGAAGATGTCGTATTTAGGTCTTGGCCGCGGATCATTCAAGTCTTCGGCCAGGATCGCCTCTTCTGGCGGTACTTCATCAATATCCCATATGTCTTTCGGGTCTTTGACTTTTCTTGTTGAATCACTACCACCATTTTCAATCCTGTTAGAGGGTGCTGCCGCCCCGAAAGATCCTGGCGTTACGGCCTGGCTAGAACCGCCGTCATCGTCATCGTCTGCGTGGGCTGTAAGTAGCTCACTGAATGCTAGCATGTCATTCGCCGTAATACCATTCATCTTGCTGAAGGGACCAGGTATAGCTCGCAAGCCTGTTTTTAATTAACAAAAGCGAATAAAGGTAATCAAGTAAACAATGGAGTGTGCATTCTTGTTAGAGCTTGCGTTTGCAAGTGGTGGAATAAAATCCTATGTAACTACTCAAATAGTTACGAGGCAATTTCTAGACAGAGGACATAACAAAGCTATAGAAGCGAAATTGACTAAAAAAATACGAATAGTATGCTTGCAGCACGATTGCAGCTACGTCTTTAACACTTTCCTACCTCTAAGAAGGCACAATTCTATGGGGCGGTTAAACGTGGGATGAGCTGATGAACTCGATAGCACGACGTGACGACGTGACGACGACGACAACACGCACGACGCGACGCACGACAAATGTGGAAACCAAAACCTCCTCCCTAACATGGTATTATATGAAAATACATCAGCTCATCGCTCAACTCGCCGATTCTCCGATTGACGAGGGCAGTATCTCGACAACTTTCCTAAGATGTGCGTTCGATAGGCACATGACTGCCGTTCCCGTCTTTTAAGTTTCATTGCCAGACAACCTATTTCAACTTCATTCGATCTGTGCCTAACTCTCTGTCTTCTATCTTCAGAAGAGGCTCAAATTTGTTCAAGGCACTAATCGCGGCAACGTACACTCAGCATGGAGCTTTTTCCGCGAGGCCGCAAGTCTGTCGGGGAACCCAAGCCTAAGGGCAGCGCGCCCCTATCCAAAGCTTCGGCATCTAAAAGCCCTGCTGCTCGACCAAAAGCTGGCACCTCGGCGACTCCGCGTGCGGACAATGGGCTTTTCGGTGTGGCGGTGGTGAAGAAACGCGTGACGGGCTCCGCCGCTACTGGCAGTGCCACCAAAAAGGCCAAGGGCACCAGCGTGGGCGAGGCGATGAGCGCAGCTGGAGCTGGCATTGACACTGAAGACTGCGGCGGTCTCTTGAAAGTAGTGCCGCATCCTTCGGGCAAGGGCAAAGCAGAGCGGATTGAAGTGCCTCAGTTCAAAAAGCTGGCGGTGGGCACCTTGCTCTTGGGCTTAGTGAAGCGTGTTACGCGCCGTCAAGTATTTGTGGCACTCCCTTACGGGCTCTCAGGCTTAGTGAGTGTTGGTGAAGTGAGCGATTTCCGGCTCTTCGCTGACGGTGGTGTCGAAGACGACGACTTGAATGACGGTGAAGATGAAGAAGAAGACGACATCGAGGATGATGACGAAGAGGTGGTAGCAGAGCCTACTGCTGCCTCATCAAAAGCAGGCCAAACTCCAAAAGGCAGTGGCAAAAGTTCAGGCTTAGAAGCGCTCTTTGTGGTAGGCCAAGCATTGCGCTGTGTCGTGGTTGGGACTAGCAGCAGCAAGCACGGCAAAAAGAGCGTCTCGCTGAGTTTGAAACCGTCCTCTGTTAACCGAGGCTTGTTTTTGGAGCATCTAGGGCCTGGCGTAGGGGTGTACGGTGCGGTAGCATCGGTGGAAGACCTAGGCTACGTGGTGAGCATTGGGGTCGAGGGCGTGTCGGGCTTTTTGAAGTCGAGTGACTGCGATCCAAGGCTGTTCCGCGGAGGCGTGAAGCGCTTGCGGGTGGGGCAGCCCTTGGACTTGAAGGTGGTGAGCGTCGCAGCGGACGCCCGCACTTTGCAAGTGACCAACCGCCCCGAAGCAGTGGCAGACGCGCGGGTCGACGGCCCTCCACCGGATCACAAGGGGCGGCGTGTGGGCCTCCCTCTGAATGGGGGTGCTGCCTTGCCGCTGCGAGCTCTGAAGGCGGGCGGCCTCCTCTCCAGCCGGGTGGTGAAAGTGGTTGACAATGGTCTAGTGGTCGCGCTGACCTTACAGGGAGGCGGGCAAGGCTCGAAGCCGCTGCTGGGCGTCGTGGAACAGGTGAAGGTTTTTAGAAATTAGTCTTCTAATATCTGTGAGTTGCAACTCAAACTGCGGGCAAAACTAAAATGTGCTTCGTGCCTCGTACAAGCGCTTCTGAAGTGCACAGAAGGCACAGTCAATGGAGCGACTGATAATTTTCTCATGGTACTTAACATTTCTTTTTCTGCTTTCATTAGGGCCATCTGGCAGCGCACACACGCAAAGAGCACTGGCAGGCGATGTACAGCGTGGGCGACGTCTTGCCACAAGCGCGGCTCCTCACTGTAGACTACGCGAGCCGAGCCTTTACCCTCACGCTGCGGCCGCACTTGTTGACCCTCCGAGGCCCTTCCCGTCTGCCGCCGCCCGGCCTAGTGGTGGATACTGCCGTGGTTTTACGGGTCGATCCCAAGGAAGGCCTTTTGGTGGGGGTGCCGGCGTCCGTGATGTCGACTGTGGGAGCGGAGGCTGAAGAGACCAAAGAAGACTCCGCGTCCAAGAAGAAGAAACTGAAAGGCAGTGCGGGTGCTGCTGCTGCCGAGGGAAGTGGAATGACGGTGGGGGTCTGGGTGCCGCTTGCGCGTTGCGCGTCTGCTGCTAGCCGAGGTGCGGACGAAGCAAGCCATCTGGCCGCTCGTGAAGGCGGGGAGAATGCGCGTTTGGCCAAAGAAAAAGCATGGAAGCTGGACAAGGTCTTTAGCCTAGGTGATGAAGTGCGCATCCGAGTGGTGGCAGCGAACCTTCTGGAAGGATTAGCGGTGGCCACCGCGGTTCCCGAAGAAATTGACGCGGTTGTGCTGTCCTCGCAAGAGCTCGCGCCCGGGCAGGTGCACAAGGGCTCCATCTTGGCCGTGGAGGGGTTTGGAGTGCTGGTAGGGCTGAGCGGAGCGGCTGCAGCGGCGACGAGCCATGGCGAAGCGAAGGCGTTGGTGACGGTGTTGCATTTGGCCGATGCCGAGGTGCGTACATGCTTCGTATGCGCTTTGATTGTCTTTTTCTGCGCTTTCATGCTTATATTTGGTCGATAGAATACACTTTTCATCTTAACGATAAAGCCCTACGAATTTATGTTGACTCATCCTTCCTCCTTCCCTTACGTGGCTTGTTGCAACAGGTAACGGACCCCAAGAAGCGCTTCCGTGTGGGCGCCAAAGTGTCCTGCCGTTTGCTCACCGTGGACAAAGGAGGGCGCAAGGTGCACGCTACCATGAAGAAAGCACTCGTCACCGACCAAACACCGCCTCTCATGGCTTATGAAGAGCTCCTAGCAGCAACAGACCAAGGGCACGGCCGTCCTGCGACTGGCTTTGTGTCGCGCGTCACCGCTGGTGGATTGACGGTGACATTCTTTGGGAACGTGTACGGTGTGGTAGCAAGCCGTACTTTACTGGCCCAAGGCGTAGATGACGTGCACTCGGCGTATGCCCCCGGGCAAATGGTCAAATGCCGAGTGCTCAAGTGCACACCTAGCAAAGCGTCTAAGAGTGGCAGCAGTGCCCTCGCGGCGAAGCCTCACCTCTCACTTGCTCTTGACCTTCCTGGCGCCGATTTGAACGCACTAGGCCTCGGGCAGAAGTCTGCTGCGGATTCGACATCGTCGTCTGCCTCTTATCCTGAGATGGGGAGCTTGGTGAGTGGTGTGGTGCTCAAACGATCCGGGCCGTCAGCGGCGCAAGATGGCAAAAAGGGCAGTGGAAAAGCGGGCTTGCTCGCACTAGCATTAGACGCGCCTTACGAGCACTGCACGGCTGAGCTGCCTTGGCCTCATTGCGGCGACTTTGGAGCCCTCGCCGCTGCTACCGTCGCCATCAGCACTGAGAAAGCCTCGAGTGAGGTTGGAAGCAGCAGTTTTGGGGTTGGAGCACGGCTAGTAGGGCTCCTGGTGCTCTCGAACTCGAAGCGCAAAGTGGTCAGCCTCTCGGCAAAGCCTTTGCTTCTCAAAGCAGCAGCGGCGGCTGCGGCAGCTTCTGAAGGGGCTCTGTCCTTGCCATCGACTTTTGACGGCGCCGACAAGAAGACCGTGATCTGCGGCGCTGTGCGCGGAATCGAGCCCTTTGGCGCCTTTGTGGAGTGCAGCGGCGGTCTCTGTGCGCTGGTGCCTCGGGCGCACGGCGGCGATACGCTCGTGGCCGGAAGTGCGGTGTGCGCAGCGGTGCGTCACGTTGACGACGACAAGCAACGGCTAGTGCTCTCCACCCGCGCCCTGGGCAACGAACCGTGCCGAGCGTCGCTCGCTGTGTCATCAGCAGCCAAGAAAGGGCCGTGGACTTACTTGCAGCAGATGCTCTTGGAACGCTACCGTTTCGGGGCCTCACACGCTGCTGCGGCTGCTGCTGGCGGTGGGAGTTTAGGCGCGAGTGCAGGAGCCTTACCGGACCTCAAGCGTTACCCAACTGGCACCACGACTGACGGTACCGTGACCTCCAAGCTGGCAGATGGATCGCTCCTGCTGTTAGCTGACGACGGCGTTACGGTCATGTTGGCGCCTGCTCATCCGGGAGGTGCTACTAGCCGCGGCATCATGCACGCAGGCGACGCTGGCAGCGAAGTCGCAGTGGGAGCTGTTGTCAAGTGCCGCGTATTGGATGTGGCTTTCAGTGCCAAGGAACGAAAACACGCGCCTGCGTACGATGCCGCTACTGCAGTAGGTTTAAACGAGAGCAGCAGCAGCTCTCTCTTGTCATCAGATACTAAGAGCAGCAAGGCCGGAAGTGGAGGCGGGCATCTCATCGTGACGTGTTCGCCTCAGCTGGTGAAGGCAGGTCGCACCAAGCGCCGGAAAGCGGCTGCGCAGGCTCTGCTGTTGGATAAAGATGACGTCAGTAAGAGTGAGAGTGACGTGGTGAGGGCCACCACCTTGAGCCACGGTGTAGCTACCGTAAAAGCACGGGTTTTGTTGGTGGAGCCAACCTGGGGCTACGCGATTGTCAGCGTGAAAGCACCGTCATCGTCGAATGGCGATAGCGAGGAAAGCTTTGACGATGCATTGACCGCGTATTTGATGCTTGCGGACTACCACTGCCCAGCAGCTGCGGTGGCTGCAGTGGTAGCGGCCACTGAAGAGGAAGCAGGTGGAGCAGCAGACGAGGTATCTGCCACGAAGAAAAGCAAATCCAAGGGAAGCAAAACTTCAGCTGCGGCTGTACAAGTACTGAGTGACTGGACCGCTGCTGTCACGCCAGGCGCTGAAATTGATTGCTCGGTGCTGTCTGCCCCCACTCGTGCTGATTGGCTCAGCGGTGGAGGTGGGAGTGACGTCACTACAGGGAAGGAGCTTTGGTTCCCACAGCAGCACATGCTGGTGCTGGCCCGCGCTGGCGACCTCACAACCGCCACAGAGCCCC
>Ga0307982_1003632_pt1 | contig 12294 bp, 8 predicted proteins | sample OrgLakmetagen989_FD_201847 | JGI IMG/M metagenome (GOLD analysis project Ga0307982, IMG submission 201847) | Saline water microbial communities from Organic Lake, Antarctica - #989 | ecosystem: Environmental > Aquatic > Non-marine Saline and Alkaline > Saline | place: Antarctica: Organic Lake... | reverse complement strand
TTTGGCGGCTGCTGTTTGAGCTTCCATGGAGTCAACGAGGGTGAGCGCTAAAGGTAAAAACTCACGCCATGTGATGACGTGGTTCCCGTCAATGTCAAGCTGCTCCACCAAAGCGATGATGTCGCCGTCCGAGAGGCCCAAGTCCGCGCGCTGCATCACCGCCCGGAATTCTTCGAGCTTCAATTCGCCGTCTCGGTCTTCGTCTGCGGCTTCGAACAGCTCAATGATGGCTTTTTCGTAGTTGACTGCATCAGTGTGCCGCTGCTCGACTATGATGTCTCGGTCAAGCACTGCGCCTGCGCGTTGGTGCTAGCAATTGAGTGCACCAGAGGCCGCGACGCCCCCAGCCAGAATAGCAACAAAAGTCCCGAGCAAAACATACAGATCATTGAGAAATTAGGCAACAAGAAGAAAGCTAGCGCAGATCTTGCTTAGCTGCCATGATAAAATACTCCTTCTCTTCTCCTCAACTTCTCCTTGAAAATCAGAAAAACAATTTTAGAATACATTTGTTTCACCTCGATTCTTATTGCAACAGATCTGCCGGACTAGAGTCGCAGCTAGTTAATCAATTATTCATCCTCGATGATTATAATTGCACCAAGACACTCATACCTCCGCTTCTTGTGCTAAAAGGAGTGTTCGTAGTCGTTGTACTTCATTCACAGCACTAACTCCCCTCGGAGTCTGCACATCGCTAGCGTCAAGAGGCTTCTCGAGCTCGTTCTGGAGCGTTGTCGAAGCGCCACTTCCCATAGTAGGTTTGATGCTATAGGGTCGATGTCTGTTAGGTTAACGAGTTTAACGAGACATATATTCCGCATTTTCTGCATTCCGGCATTCCGTATCAAAAACATGAATGCAATTCATGGTTTTACGATCAAAAGTTAGGAAACCTTAGGTTTTACGAGTTCATGTCGATGACATTTTTATGATGATACGTTTGCGTTATTATTATGCATTTTCTTTGTTGGTGTTGGCGGGAGGCGGGACTTGCAGCCTCACGTTGATCGACAGAGCTTCACCGCTCACCGAGCGCTGGAATGGTGCGACATTCGGCGGTGTTGTTGAAGTTTTTGCTCGTCGCTGTTTTTCTAAAAGGTGCGTCATATTGAGAAGGTGACTGCGTGGTTGCATCTTTATGGGATGCTGCACTGCATGCATTCTGCAGAATGCATATTATCGACATTCTGTCATTGCAGCACTTTAATTGCTCGTGGATTCTATAGTGAATTCAAAAAATCGCCGCCTCTTCTTGATTAGTCTCACCTTTTCGCTTTTCTCTTTGCTACTCTGAACGCTTGCTCCATGCGTAGTTGCTGTCGCTCTTACACCTGATGGATTTGCATCGTACGAAGACTACTCATCTGAGACCGTAGCTTATGCGGATAGCGATGCGGACCAGCGCCTGGCCTCTGAAGCAGAAGCAGAGGCGGCAGCGGCGGCAGCAGCGGCAGCCTCTGAGGAGTTTGCGAGCTACGTGCAATGGGCGGCTGCGGAGTTTGGTGTCGACTTGACTAGCATGGATCTTGAGGGTGGCGTCGAGGAACTCGGCGCACTCGATTCCAGCACCTCGAGCTCTCACAGCGATAGCAGCAGTGTGATCATCTCGAGAGAGGGCGAGGTTGCGGCAGCTGACAGTGGTTCAGTCAATGAAGAGCACAGTGCAGAGCTCACGGAGTCCCCAGCTGCCGCAGATTCCGAGATTGCTGAACCTGTGCTGACCTCAGGCTTGGGGGCCTTCAGGAACGACAAACCTTTGAGTAGCGGTCCAAGCGCTAATGTGGTGCCCGCAGCGGCTGCCGTGGCTAAAAAAGAGGTTCCAGTGAGCAGTAATGAGGTAGACTCTGTGAATGGCAACAGTAACGTGGAAAGTGAAGAGCCAGCTGCAGACACAGGAGGAGCAACCGCAGAGGCGGCCCCTGCTGCGACTGCGAATCCCTGGACTTCGATCTTTGGGTTAAGTTGGAAGAAGTTGGCGGAACCGCTTCCGCCGCTCAAGTCGACCAATGCCAATTCAGAGCCTGCTGCCACCACTGCGCCGACAGCAGCTGTCATATCTGATGACGCTGCAACTGCTGCTGCTGCACCAGCTGCTGCTTCTTCTCTGGCTGCTGACGGCGCCGCTGCTTCTACAGCTAGTGATCCGCAGTCTCCACCCCCAAAAGGCGACGGCGATTATGAAGAGCAGCTGGCGCAACTCGCGGCCGAAGCCGAAGCCCGCGCAGCAGCGGCCGCGGCCGAAGAAGCGGTCCTCAAGGAAGAAGCCACCCAAGCGGCGAGCCGAGCGGCGGCGTCGGCGCGAGCGGCCGCTGCAAAGGCCGACGCCGCGTCACAACAGGCTGCCCGTATTGCGGCTGCGACGACAACGGGGTACACTGATGTTGGTGGCGAGGTGCCGCCACTGCAAGACGACGACGACGACGAAAGCATGGCCGAGGCGCGCGCCCAAGAGGCTGCTCTGCTTGAAGAGGTGTGGAATTTCCATGTATTCCTTTTACCGAAATGCAACTCATTTTGAGCTCCCCGTCATCGTCATCACCATCACCATCGTCGTCGTCGTCGTCTCTTGAACTTTGTTGTTTGTGCTCACTTTCAGGTCAACGCATCAAGGATCAAAGCAGCGCGGGCATCAGCCAAGCACGCAAAAGCAGCGGCCGACGCTCAGAAGTGGACAGAACCAACCGTGAAATCAAGACCAATTGCTCAAGGAAAAGGAGGAGGAGATGCAACGGATACTGGCGACAGTCAGGCTGCGAATTCTGGTTGCAATTCTGGCCACTTCAACAACTGCAGCAGTAGCCGCAGCAGCAGCGATGGCACAGGCTGGGCACAAGCAACTCTTGACGATAAACTGCACGCAATCGAGAAGGCTCAGTCGGCGCAAGAGGCGGTGGCTACGGCAAGCCAGGGAAGCATTGAAACAGAAGACGAGCCTTCAGCGTTGACACCTGAGGCAGCTGATTCCCTCCCTTCTGAGGGAGCTGACGATAATAACGGCGCTTCTTCTTTGTCTCCAGGCAGCTCTAGCAACAGCACCACCACAGCTGCGGTCATACCGTTGAACCACTGTGTCGGTCTCTGCGCACTAGTGTTTGCCGCCGCAGGCTTACTTGGGTGGTTCGGCGGTCGAGCTTCGGCCTCCCAGGCACATGTGCAAGCCGAACATGCGAAAGAGGCAGCGTGGCTGTCGGAGAAGGCACTGTTGCTGGAGCAAGCCGCAAGTTTGGAAGTACAGGCAGGGGAGGCCCAAGGGCGCATCGTTGTATTAGAGCAAGAGCGCGACGAGGCCCTGGCGGCTGCGGAGCGCGCAAGGGCCAAACAACGCGAGATTGAGGTAAAAGAACTCCGAAAGAAGAAAAAAGACTTGTTGCGCACTCACACTACTCTTTTCGCACACAGGAATGAAAGTCGTCTTTTTGTTTTGGCCACCCTTCATCTTGCACAAATATCTTCTTCTTTTTTTTTTCAATTTCCGTCCTACGGTTTTGGACCAATTGAAGGTGGAGCTCATGGAAGCACGCGAAGAGCTCGGCGAAGCGGCCACCGTCACCTCGCGCAGCGTGTACAGCGCTTCCACCGTCACGGGCGGCGACCGCCACCACCAAGGCAGCCTTTTCGGTGGTGAGGAGGAACAAGACCAAAGCGCGGTGGACATGAGCTTGTCGGAAGCTTCGCGCAACGCGAAAACCAACGCTAGTGGCCGCGGCAGCCCTAGTAACACGTCCAAGACCAGCGCGAGCAAGCACAGCAAGCATCGACACGACGGAGGAGGACGAGGAGTGGAGGACACCCCACCTGCTTCGTCGAACGCGTCGAATGCGTTTGCCAAGTCGCTGGGGGTGTCGGTGGAGCATCTGAAGCAAGCCGTGCGGTCCCCCGTTTCGGGGGGTAACGCCTCGGACGGCGTCCACAGCGGCGGCTGTGGGGAAGGCCCGGGCTCCAGCAAACGCAAGCCCATCGGCAGGCTTCCCCCTCTGCGGGGCGAACACGCGAATGTCCTGGACGGCGACTTTCAAGCGGAAGCGAATCTTGCCGAGGATGACGACGACGATGACGAAATGAACAGCCGTTACAACCGCAAGCACGGCCACCTTCTATCCTCTACGAAGGAGGAGGGCAAACAAGGCCGCAAGAGCCCATCAGGCGTCAACGGATCGGCGCCCAAGCACTCCTCGCGCCGGGGCAGCCCCAGCGGCAGCAACGTCAGCCCTGGGCTCACCATGGGCTCTGGCTTGGTGACGGCACGGGGCGAGGAGCACGGCGAAGGCGACGGCGAGGGTGAGGGCCACGAGGATACAGGAGACCTGGCGTTCAAATTTGGCGGCGGTGGGAAGGTGCACGAGGAAGAGGAAGACGAAGAAGACGAAGAAGAAGAAGAAGACGAGGAGGAAAATAGCCAAGCCGCTACTGGTAGTGTATCTCCGTCGTCTGCGCGTCCACTCGACCAGCGAGGCGGGTCGGCCGCGAAAGCACGGGCCGAAAGTGCCTCGCAAAGTCGAGTTGAAACTCTGCGGCGCGCGAAGCGGCAATGCGACGAGCTCGCCCTGGTGGTGGAACAGCGCGAGAAAGAAATCGAAGACCTCAAGCACCGCAACACGGTACTAAATTGTTGCATTTCATTCAAATAACTGTTATAACAAGGTTTCGTCGATTTTTGTACATAAAGGCGAATCTGAATTTGAAAAACAGTCGTGGAATGATTGTAAACTTTGCACATTTATCTTTTTTCTCACTGTGCCCCATGCATTTTTTTTTCTTGTTGGCTGTACCTGTACCAAAAAAATCTCATTCGTCTTATGCCTGCAATTTAAATTTATGTCGTCATCATCCTCAAAGGTGCTGGAGTCCAGTGTGGAAGTAGCGCGGTGGCAGGTGCAGGCGCAAGCACAGCAAGTAGCCTCGCTGACTTTTGGCCTGGAGGACGCCAAGGAACGCTACGCGCAACTGCTGAAAGAGCACCACAAGCTCCAGGAAGCCTTCACGCTGGCCACGGGAAGCGACGCGACAGCTGCTGCTGCCAGTGGTGGCGGCTTCACTGCTGGGAACAACATGAACAACAGTCCAGGCCCGGGCCCTTACGGGGAGTCCGCAGCAACCGCAGGAACAGCAGCAGCCAGTGGATTTGTGGGAATCGGTGTGAGCCCTGGCAGCAGCCCCAAAGGAGCAGGCAATGGGCCCCTACCTTCCTCTCCTAACGGCCTCAGCGAAGCCGGCTTTGGCAGTTTGAGCCGCAGCTTCACCTTCAGCCGGAGCGCGCTCGCGGAGTCACAGTACAAGCCTCCTGCTTCGAGCAGCAGTACGCCGCCGCAGCTCCCCGCCATTGCCGGTGCTTTGTCGTCGTCGTCTTCTTCTTCTTCTGCAGGTCTCTCCGGTGGCGCACGCCCCGATGTCATTGCTGCCACTGCTGCCACAGCTGCTACAAGGACGGGCGCATTGGACGAGGCGCGGGTGCAGGCCATCAAGCAGCGCGCCGCGTCGCAGCTGTACGCCGCCGCCACCCGAGCCGAAGCGCGCATTGAAGGCGCTTTGCGCGCGACGTCGTCAACCGCGCAGCTGGACGACACCGCTGACGCCGACACGCGTGAGGAATGAACGAGTTTTGAGCGATATTGGGATAGGTGTCCTGAATTGGGCATGTGGGCGAAACTCAACGAAGTCCGTCGAATGCCGATTGACCGCCAGTTCAAGGAAAGTTGGCTTTCTCGAACCTGGTGCCCTGAATGCCCTGCATCGCGATGGGGGGTGCTTCTCTACTTTTTTTTTCAATAGGCCTCTTCGCGCTATTTTGAATCGGAAATAACTCAATAAGGGAAGAGGGAAGTACATCAAGGGAAGTAAGCAACAAAAGGAAGTGGGAGCTCCGAAGCTCCTGGCCAGACAACTAGGGTTAGGGTGAGATCCACGCACGTGATTCCACGCGGAAATCACGCGGAAAGTGCATTTGAACCAATAAGACGTGATTTTCGCCGCCGAAATCCACGTAGAGTAACAGCACTGCGGAGATATTTAGCACCTACTTAAATTCCTTACTTACATTCCTCGGCTTTGGTCTTGGTCTTCTTCTTTGTCGCTACTATAAATGGCGCTCTGAACGGCAAAGGGCACTGCTTCTCTCTAGAGAGGAACAACCGAACAACGGCCATCACCATCACCATCAAAAAGGTGTGGTCTTCTGAAGTAGGAATTGCTCACGTGGGGGGCGGCACAATGTACCCCTGTGACCAAAATCCAGAAAAAAGAACACCGGAAAAACATATTTATCGTATTTCCCGTACATTTGAGGTTGGTATCGTATATATCGCGCGTATGAATTCTACGGAAATAGGCGCAAATACCGCGTGAAGTGAATTTTCTTACCCACGCACGTGAATTCCGCGGTTACGGCTGTCCATGGTACGTGAATAGTGAGTCGCACCCTTGCCAGACAGCACAGTGGGCAGTTGAAAACAGACAGGAATTCACATTATATCCCGCACTGCCCTATATGTATCTTTATTTTTTAATTCATGACAGGAATTAGCTGGCTATTGGGGATATACTTCATACTTCGAGAAATCAAGCCCCAGTCGTCCAAGAACACATATCACAGCAACGTGCTGCCGAAGCCATTCTCTTGTGAGCTCAAGGCTGGAAGTGTCTTCGGTAGAGCTTTCGCAATTCTACAGGGCCAGGACCGCCGGTAATGGTTCCGATGACTTTGGGTGCACCAATGTCGACGAATGCACTGATAGAGATAACGCTGTTGCCTGAAGCGCCCCTGCCAACAATACCGAGATGAATTGCCTCATCATGCTTAATCTAAATTATTTCCAATATTAATACTAAAAGGAACTTTGCCCCGAGGATCATATGAGTCGGGAGATCTTGCTGCATACTGATAAGTTGTGAACGATGAACACCTTTGAAGAGGAATGTACGTGGATCTCATCTAAAGTGGCACGCATAAGACACGGCTTTCAATCACCTGTGCAACGAAACCGGTGACTTCTTCTTGGTGAATTCAGCACTGTCTGCACGATGCTTTCCATGCGGTAAAACTGGCAGATTTCCTTCGGCTGCAAGCTTTGCTATTTGAGCTTCGCGTTTTGCTAAAGCTTTCTTTATATTCGTGTGCTTCGCTGGAGGCGACAAAGCATTTATGGCTTCTGCGCCAGAGCCCAAAGCAAACAAACCAGGATTAGATACGCTGTCTTCACCATTCAAGTCGGTTTGCTTTCCAAGCTGTTTCTCGGCTTGAGTAGACGCCAAATCGCCATCAACACTCTGTAGGTGGTGTTTTTTTTGGGATCTAGAGCGAAGATGGGCGCTGTGGTGCTTCCCCTGAACCTCTGTTGATTCAGCAAAATCAATTGCTGGATCTACCTTAATTTTTGCATTATCGGAGTGCATGCGCGCAATGCGTTCGTTTAAGGCACCCACGGTTGTCTTCTTGTAGTGGACTCTTCTGTTCTTGAACTCAGACGGTAGTTCTCCGCTTACACTTTCGGATTCAGAGGTATAAGCAGCTGCACTTGACCCAAAGGAAACAACTATCATGAGCCATGCCGCCGTCCGATAGAAGGAACTTAAACGCGAGCTTACCATAGCGCAAATTGACAAGCTATCTTGTATCCTCTATCAAAGGACCAACACTGACGTGTGACTTCGCTCGCGGTGCTATATCAACTAGATCTTTTACACTACTGTAGATAGCGAACACCGCTTAACCAGCTAACCTCGCTCCGTATACCTAGTTCGAACAGTGCACTTTGTAATTAGATACACAGACGTGAGCTCATGAGTCATGAGGGCCATGAGCCATGAGCCATGATGAGCTCTTACCAAGAAACGGTTGATGGTTCGGTTGATGGTGGATGGTGAGATGGTGAGTTTGTTGTTTTGAGGACATGAGGACGAGGACACGCTGTACATAATATTTCTGCAGTATATCACAGTAGAGCATCCTGTGATCCTGTGCATCCAGCTCAAGGCCGACTTCGTGACTTCGTGACATTCGTGATGACTTAGTGACTTCGTGACACTCATCATCTCATCATAACTTCGTTCAAATGGATAAAAATGCGTAAATAACGTGAATACTGTGCAATATACGACATCAGTTCTAGATGATGATAGGTCGTGAACTTCCCAGAGCTATTCGGCCTGGATTGAGAGGCTCACCATCAACTAGGTATTTGCGGCCTCTGGCAGCAGCTCGGGGAGTGCTCTCTACGAGCTCCGGCTCCGATGCTCAAACCATTGCTAAAACCGAGCAAATGGCGCATCACGTCAGCGAGCTGCTCAAATTATTGGGCGAGGACCCGACACGCAGTGGTCTGCTGAAAACACCCCAGCGTGTGGCGAAATCGCTGCAGTTTCTCACTTCAGGCATGGAGGGCGAACCTGCACAAGTAATTGGGGACGCATTCTTCGCTGAAACCTCAGACGAGCTCGTACTAGTGCGAGACATCACCGTGCACTCGCTTTGTGAGCACCACATGCTGCCTTTCCATGGCAAGGTGCATGTCGCTTACGTGCCCGACGGTCGAGTCGTGGGGTTGTCCAAACTGGCACGCCTCAGCGACCTCTTCAGCCGTCGCCTCCAAGTGCAGGAGCGGCTCACCCAACAAATCGCTGACGCGTTGATGGCGGAGCTGGCGCCGCGTGGGGTTGCGGTCGTGATGGAGTGCGCGCACATGTGCATGGCCATGCGGGGTGTGCAGAAAGCGGGGGCGACTACTCTAACTTCGTGCATGCTAGGCGCCTTCAAGGACGACCCTCAGCTCCGATCCGAGCTCTTCCAGCAGCTAAATTTGCCTGTTGCAGCAAGCAGGAGTAGTGGCATTGATATAGCAAACACCCACGTATCGGACGGAAGCTGCGCATGTGGAGTGTGTTTGCTAGGTAGGCGCAATATCGGGAAGCGTATCGGTAACGATGGTGGGGTTCGTGATGCTGGCAGTGGGTTAAGTGGCGTGGGTAAATTATCGCTGCAACAGCCTTCAAAGCCGCATTCTATTATGGCACTTCCATGCTTGGATAACAGTAGCAGTGGCAGTAGCAGCAGTAGCGCACTAGACCATACCCGACCTCGCGCTTTTACCGCTGCTGCCACTACTGAGGGCGTTTGGGGCGAAGAGGACTATGACGACGACGATGTCGACATCACGATTTCCCTCAGCAAAGAAGACATGAAGTTTTCCGCGGGGCATTTCACGATTTTCGACGGCGTGTCACGCGAAACCTTGCACGGCCACAATTTCACTGTAAGCGCAGAGGTCGCGTTCTCGCCCCAGCGGGCTTCGGCTGCTGCTGCTGCGGCTGCTGCTGCTCCAACTAATCCTTCCGTCGGTTCCGAAGCCCGAAAGAAGCCAATTGGGAGTGTCCCCAACGGCTTGCTGATGGATTACGGCATCCTCAAGAAGAAGCTGCGAGACCTGTGCAAGCATTTTGACGAAGTGATGCTGCTACCGGGGCACAACCCACACTTACGCATCGAGCAGGATTACAAAAATGTGAGCAGCAATAGCAGCAGCAGCAGCAGCAATAGCAGCAGCGGCTTTGGCAGCGTGGATAGCAGCATGGCAGATGATGACGAGGATAGCTGTGGCAACCTTTCAAAGAGTGACAGCGAAACGGTGCGCGTCGTGTACGGAGAAGGAGCTGGCGATCGGCCCTTCGGCAGTGCCCTCTTACAGGGAGACGAGGTTTTTGAGTTGCCTCGACGGGACGTGCAAGTGTTGCCTGTGGCCAACGTCACAGGAGAAGAATTGAGCCGCTTTCTGCTTGACCAGTTTTTGGAGTCTTGCGCGGCAGATCTGAGTGAAGGCGGCGCCACAGAAGTGAAGCTTACGGTGAGCTCAGGGCCTGGGCAAGGCGTGACGGTGCGTCGGAAGCTTCGATCGACGTGGCAGCAGCAGCGGGTCAACCACCATACTTCTCCTAGCAGCAGTGGCGGGTCGCCTTTGTCAGCGTCCTCAAACATCAGCCACCATCGAAGCTTCAGCTCACGTGCTGGCCCGTTGCAGCGTTCTACCACGGGCAGTTCTACTGGGATGGGGAAGAGCTTGAGGAGGCCGGTTGAACCGCGTCCGATTTTTTCACAAAGATCCCCATTTTCGTCATCTTCGTCCACAACCTCTTCTGGTTCTAGTAGTGGTGCAAATGCCAGTGTACCAGCAGGAGCTGCAGGCACGGCAGTGGTTACAGGGGCGAGTTCGGGCATTGGGCTCGCTGTCGCAGAGAAATTTGCCAGCTTGGGTTGGCACGTGCACAACATCAGGTGTGGTGATACAGTGCACGTGTAGGGTCCTTTGCTGATGAATAGAATTTGCAAAATTCATTGGAGAAGACTATCTCTTCTCCTGTGAGGTATATGTTTGTCTCGTTGGTACGCTTAGATCCTGGGTGATTTCGCATTCCTTTGTACATATGCGCTAAGCTCTCACCATCATCATCCCTGCATTTCCTTTGCCTGCCACCCGGCTCTCTTATCTTAACAGCCGTCGTCCCATGCCTGAAATTGCCACTCAATATGAGCAGCACAACCACCTGACCGACCTCGCAGACGACAATGCCGTTCGACGCGCAGCCGCAGAAGTTGCTGCAGTCTTGCGCGAGCGCGTTCTTCTTGTTGCGAATGGTGCAGCTGCTGCCCAGATAGAGAGTGAAGCGCACAGAAGCTGTCGCGATGATGGTGTTGTCGTTGACGGCAGCTTGAGCAATCACATCAACAGGAGCACTAGCGGTGGGAACACCGATGATGATCTCAGCGCTGACGCTAACGTACTGTTGGGCAAAGTGTGCGTCGTGCATTGCGCAGGAGTGCACACCAAAGACTCGATTGGAAGTCTCGCGTCCCTTGCTTCCCTGCCTAGTAACAGCAGCAGCAGCCGCAACGCCATCGGCAGCAGGGACGGCAGTGAAAGCGGGGTGGAGGCCATGCAGCGCACTTTTCAAGTCAACGTGGTGTCACCCGCATTGCTGACGTCTTCTTTGTTGCCGTCGATGGGCACCGGCAGCTCGGTGGTTTACGTAGGCAGCACCTTGAGCGAAATCGGAGTGCCTGGCCACTTGAGCTACGTGGTATGCTTGTACATCTTTCCTTTCAAAATAAGTTTCGTTGCCTGCCTGGTGAACACCTTCAAAGCATTCACCGCGTGCACGGACCTTCACCATAAGCCCAATCTATATTCTATCGATTATTTAATGCCGGTTGATAGTTCCTCATTTCCGTTCGTCGACGTTTTCTTCTCCTGTGTGTCTATGTCCTTTTGAATACCAGGCGAGCAAGCACGCCGTCGTTGGGCTGTTGCGCGCCACCGTGCAGGACTTGTTTGGTTCTCGCATCCACGCGGCCTGCGTCTGCCCGGGCTTCACCAACACCCCCATGCTCGAAGGCCCGCTTAGCGACCCGCAAGTGCGCGCCGCCATCGAGGGCATGGTGTCGTTCAACCGCCTAGTGGAGCCCGACGAAATTGCCCGGCTCATCTCGTTCGTCGCCGAAAACCCGGCCCTGAACGGCGCTGTCTTGCACGCAAATCTCGGCCAGAAGCAGGCCTAAGTCCGGAGTGTTAACTGCAATGGGGAATGATAAGTGCCGCAGGCGCATGGGTGAGCATATAGTAGTAGCGCCAAGAACACGGCGATTTGTGATGGTTCGTGCGGTTCGGCGTTCCTCCTAGCCCGCTTGGTATTTCTAATGCAAACTCAATACCAACTATTTAATTCTTAATGCCATGTCAAACCCAATACCAACTATCGAATTCTTAATGCCATGTCACGTGGGCTCGTGATGGCCCTTTTTCTTCCTTAGAGGGGACATTTTCAGTTGCCGACTAGTTTACGGCGCGCGTCATAGCTTTAGAACGCCGCGGTAGAGTTCTATCAAACTTCCACATCGCCGAGGTCATGCCTTGATCTGTCTTGCATTCCATGGAGCCAGTTTATCTCGTCTACGGCCAAATTCTACAGCGACACAAATGCGAGGAAAAAGTGCGTGTCTAAGAGCTACTACGGTCGCCCCAGTGAGAGTGAAACGATTCGCGTGAAAAAGATAAATGTTGAACATTGCCAATTGCCAAAAGACCTTTTAAACGCGCCATTGTTGACTTCATAGCTCCTTGAAGGGCCTGCGCTATGGTGATAAACGTGTGGACAACGCTCGTGCAGCTGAGATCGCAGACCCAGTATACTACTAGTGGGGCCCGAAACTGGACTAGATGTAGAATTTGGCCGTAGAGGAGATAAACTGGCTCCATGGAATGCAAGGCAGATCAAGGCATGACCTCGGCGATGTGAAAGTTTGAGATA
>Ga0307982_1003629_pt1 | contig 12298 bp, 11 predicted proteins | sample OrgLakmetagen989_FD_201847 | JGI IMG/M metagenome (GOLD analysis project Ga0307982, IMG submission 201847) | Saline water microbial communities from Organic Lake, Antarctica - #989 | ecosystem: Environmental > Aquatic > Non-marine Saline and Alkaline > Saline | place: Antarctica: Organic Lake... | reverse complement strand
GAGTACCGAGCAAGGTGCCGAACGAACCGAGCAGCCGAATATTGCTCGCTGCTCGGTCCAGTTCGGCAATATTTCATGCGCGCCTGTTCGATTCGGCTGTTCGGTTCGGCATGTCGGCCGGGGGTGCTGCTCGGCTTTGGTGCTCGGCTTCGTTTTTTTTTGCAAAAATTTAGCAATTTCGTGTGGGTTTTGAAAAACATATAAGGAAGCACGTTTTCCCCGTCTTGGGGGAGAGTCCTGCTCGCGTTATTCGCCTGCTCGACACTTTGCTCGGCACATCTGCTAGGCGGTTTGGTCGGTTCGGCTGCTCGCTGGACAGTTACCTCCACAGGTCTATTCGGTTCGGCTGCTTGTTCGGCTACGTCGGCTACCCCTCCCTGTATTCGGTTCGGTATTCGGCATTAAAATCGTGCCGAGCGTGGAACACTGGTTTTAGTTGCTTCCAAGGACCGCCGAAAATCCGGTTTTGCTTTTCGGGTCTTTTTTTTCGGAACAAAGAACTTTTCATCATCGTCAGCTGTTGAAATTCTGATTGACCAAATATTAGCATGTGTATCTTGTGGAAAACATTGGCCAACCAGAATATCGATACGTACCAACCACAAAAAGTTCTGTGCTCTAAAAAAGACCCCCAAACAGCAAAAACCGGATTTTCGGCGGTCCTTGGCTTGCTTCTCGTCTTGTTGTGGGCTTGGCCCATTGTTGACGTATCAGAATCCCCCTGTATGACAGGCCCGAGTATGTGTATTTTTGTTATTTCGTACTTCCTCCTCTCCGGCCGTCTAATCCGTCTATTCTCTTCGCTCTCGCCCTAAATAGAACATTTTTCGCATGCGAGGCATATCACTCGGAGATATTACGTCACTTGCAAGCCTCCGATAACACCATGGGGCATATTTTTTCAGGGGAGTTCTATAAAATTCTGAGTTCCCAGAGAAGCCAACCGAAGTTCTTTCTTGCTCCTTCGAATGCGTTCAGATCGCGGTCATCGCATAGCGCAAATTCAGGCCCAGCTCGACTTCCGCTAGGTCTGGCAGCGACATGAAGAAGACGCCAGACATACCAAAGAGGTCACAAGCCAGTCCTAATGCATTCTAGTCGTAATACTGAGTCCAACTTTACTCAGCGCTACCCCCTTCTCCGCCTGCGATCTTGATCTCTTCAAGGAGGCGAGTCACCACGCCGGAGAGCGGCTTCACCGCGGGCGAACTCGGGTGCGTCGAGGCAATGGCCACGCCCTAGCCAAGTGTGACACAAGAATAGGTACAGCGAAGAATAGAAGCAATTCAGATTTTAGAGGAAGAAAACGGAATAAATAGAGCAGCAGAAGGACAAAAGAAAATCAAAACATTGCTCGAAGAGGTCGAAATGCAGTGTGCTTTAGACATCTTCTCCAATCACAGAAATTTCTTGTTTTTCAAAGCACCTGCTCAGTGCAGGCAGTCAAGTTGGAGTCAAGGGGCAACTTTCCAAGGAATGGCACTTCGAAGCTTTTCGCCATGCCCTCAGGACCTGCGCCCGAAGCGGGGAACACCTGGTAGGAATAGTACAGGGAATAAAGGCACATCGCTCAGGTACATTCAAGCAATGAGGCACGCACAATTCAGAGAAAAGTGCACACTACCTCATCAAAGGTGCACATAATGAAGGAGTAGATTGAATCATGACTTTTTCCAAATGAATTTTCCGTATAGTATCATGATCGTGCCGTGAAGGCTATAGGTCGAACTATCAATGCCCCCCCTCCCTCTTTACCTCAGTGGCCATCATGAGGCTCAATATTTCGGGGCACTTGCTGGTGAGAGTAGCAATGGTGGCCGCCGTCACGTCTTGGCCCGAAGCGTCCAGGAACTGAGTGGCATTGACAGGGCAGCGCAGGCCGGACATGTTTTCAACCACCCCCAACACATTCACCTGAGGATCGTGCGATGAGCCAGCAAATGTACACACGCACCACATACGAACAGCGGTAACATGAGAAAAGCTCCTCTTAACAAAAGATGAAGAAAAACCTTTTATGGCATATAAAAGAAGAGGAAAGATATCGGAACATAAATCACTGGCGAAAAGACAAGACTGAAGAACGAACTTTCTCTTTCCTCCTCTGTTCTGCACCCCCATCCTTCCACTCATGCTTCCTACCTTGGTTTTCTTGCAGAAGTTGATTTCTTTCCGCACGTCCGCCATGGCCACTTCCTGCGGAGTGGACACAATCAAGGCGCCGTCAATGCCCGCCCCTTTCAGGTACTGCACGATGCTCAAGTGCTCGTCCGAAGTACCCGGTGGCGTGTCCACGATCAGAAAGTCCAATTCGCCCCAGTCCACGTCCTAATTTAATGACGAAGAAATTCAAAGGAAAACGAAAGGAATAACTGCAGTATGAGGTTACGCGAGGACTAATGAAATTCGTAGCCCTTTCACTTATGCAAAGAGGCCATGTGCATGTTTTCTTCTTCGTCTAAAACAAGCTCATTCAGCTCTCTCTTGCCCATACGGATCAAGCCAATCAGGTGGGTCTATCAACCATCCAAGTAGCACATGTAGACACTTTTACCGTTAAGAACTGCTTGATGAGGCCGTTCTTGCGCGGCCCGCGCCAGATCACTGCATCATCCTTGTTCGGGAGCATAAACCCTACGGACATCACCATCAGCTCGCCTTCGCAGTCAGGCGGCAGAGATGTGACTGCAATCGGCGTCCAGCCGTTGCCCGACTATGGTTCATATATTGTGGCGACATACATCAATCGTAAGGAAGAAGGACGAACGGACGCAAGCGAACAAGTGAAACGCAACGATTTTCATTTTTCCAGCAGTAATGAATGCTCACGCGAGCTTGATAACATAAGCTTTCTACACTTCTTTTGTCATCATTTAAATTGTAGAAGTGCCTCCCGTACCTGGTGCACTTCCGCCGAGGTGAGGCCCAGCATGTGAGGCGATGAGGGCCCACAAATGTCCACATCCAATAGACCCACCGAGTACCCCTGCAGCGCGAGAGAGAACGCCAACTGCGACGCGACAGTCGACTTGCCCACCCCACCTTTACCACTCAGCACCAAGAGCTGCCAAGAACAACAACAGGTGCATAGAATAAAGAATGTAACCCAGAGCAACCAACACTGAATGAAATGGGAGCAGGAGGAAGACGGATAGAGTGACAACAGATTTCACGATGCACATTTAGAGGAGTCAGAAATACACAACTAGGGCAATGTGTAGATGTGCCCGGATATAATAAGCAGAAGCTACGTCCCACTCACTTTGTGTTTGACCCCAATCAGTTTGTCGTGAACCGCCGCCACTGCTGGGTCTTCCTCCTTGCCAGCGCCCGACGCACAACTCGCTTGGTTCGGGCACCCTGCGCACCCTGCAGCTTTACCAGCCTTTCAAAGGGAGATGGGCAATAAGAAAGACAAAAAGATTTAAAGAAATGCTCGCTAGTCCTTGCGCTAATGAGAAATGGGTGCACAGCACTGTGCACGAAAGGACTCCATAGTCAAGCATAGTTTTAGGCCCTAGCAAAAGCGATCTATCCATCCTACTCAAAACGCCAGTCTGGCTTTGTCAATAAGCTAGGGCAACATCATCACAATCTCCATCAGGTTAAATAGCGCCAGCTTTTAAGAATCTTTGTATTGTCTCTGCGCGTACCATGTCACTCCTTGTCCCTACGCATTCCTGAAGAGCCGAACACAAGAAAGGTAAGAGTTAGGCAGCACCTTATATCCTACGAAAAATGAACAGGGCAAAAGCGAGGCCGAGCGGTTAAAGGAATTGAAGCTGTTGTGCACATGCCTCGTTCGCGTTAGCCGGCTTATCGCTCATCTTATGCTGCTCCTCCTCTCTGGAGCTTGTAGAACTTGCTCCTGGGCACTGATGATTTGATGATCGCAGATCCCCTGAGGCTATTCTGGTACGAAGGGGGTTCTTGAGGCGATCACCGCCGCTCCTCCTCATCATCGTCTCATCGGCTCTCATCGGTCAAAAAATAAGTTGTTCATTTTTCATGCTCTCGAGTAGAGACTACATAGCCTAAGATTACTTGTACTCAGCTTACTAGTAGCTTCTTCTTGCATCCTATAGCTTCACTGGTCTCTGGACGATGAGAGATGTTGCTGTTAAGTGGGCACTCTCTTATCGTATACAAGTTTACACCTGGCCTGCATTGCTGACAATATTGCCATTTCATTAGCCCATTTCAAATTATTGCGGCAATAAACTGACGACCATTTAATCTAGTAAGGTAGATAAGCTATAGAAAGCAAAGGTGGAATAGCTACACATCTCAATGGATCTCCACGCTGTCAAAGAGAGATTAGAGCGCCTCCAGGCCAAGATCGCGCCCCACGAAGAAAACTGGGATCACATTGCGAGCTCGCCGGCAACAGCGGCAAGCGCAGCAAACCTGCAGTCTGCTCTTAGATCCATAGCAACGGCTTTAGATAACATCAAAGTTGTAGACCCTGCTAGCCTTGCAGATACATCTTCGATAACGGCTGCAAGCGGTAGTATTCACGGTATCGACAGCTGTACTGTTGGTAGTAGCAATGGCCTGAGCAGTCATGGTAGCAATTGCGAGTTGAGCAGCAGTGCTAGTACAAACAGCAGTTCCACTACTGTTGGCAGCTCCAAGGGCAGCATTGACCCATTTGTTTCAAGTTCCACAACCCCAAGCCCATCGAATGATGAGGCTGTTGCTGCGCCAGCGGCACTGAATCAGCATGTGTCAGAATTATTGTCTGCTGCGGCGCTTCCTGCTTCTCCGACCTCTCCCAGAGACTTCTCTGCAGCAAGCTCTGATGCTGACGGTGGGGTGAGAGCTGAAGTTGAGGACTCTAGCAGTGAGTGGGAGTGTGAGAGATGTACCTTCATCAACGCGTCTTCCAAAGTTTCATGTGCTCTGTGTGCGACGCGGCGCCCCAAACCTCGTCACTCACTGAAGCCAAAGAAAGTAGAAAGCAGCAAAGAAAAAGTGCCTTCGAAAAAGGCGAAAGGCTCAAGTAAGAGAAGTGAAAGCGGAATAGCTCCCTTAAAACAGGCTACGAAATCGAAAAAAAGGAAGCCTTCCCTGAAGGATAGCTATGTGCAACAGCAACTTGACATGATTGAAACCTGCATTGAATGCGGCAAATCTACATCCAACCCAGGCGAGGAATACACAGTTTTAAGGTGTGGTCGCAGAAAAAAATGCATCCGCGAAACGCACTTGCATTGCTCTGGGCACGATACAATACCGAGGGGATACTGGCTTTGCGGATTCTGTTCGCGGTATTTTTACCTCACCTCGAACAAGGAAACTTTGGAGAAAATCGCTTCGAAGAAAGGTTTAAACGTTGAGGTACTCTTGGCATTAAACAAGGACCGTTTTCCCGGCACTCTAAGAGCAAAGGACGAGCTTCAAAAGAATACTGATATATTATTGCAAGCTCCACCTCCCAAGTCACTCCTTAATGGCGTTGATTTCGAGACTGGTTATCCTGAGGACGAGACAGCAACTGCACTCGAGGAAGCCCCCAAAGCGTTGAAGCGTGTGGTTGCCAAAGAAGGAGCCAAAAAGCGCAGTCGGTATATAGATAGCTCAGGCTCAGAAGAAGAAAGTGCTGACGACGATATTGACAACCGCATATCTAGTGGCGTCAACATGGGTGATGTCTCAACAAGCAGATTAGAAGCCCCTGCGGTCGGTTCAACAAGCTCGCCCTCTTCACCCGATGTCCTTGCGCCAATAGTGAGGCCGTTGCCAGTGCCGCGATGGGGCCCAAAGCCATGGGGTACTTCGCAGTGGTCTGGAGAAGCCCAGCAAGAGATAGTAGCACGGTGCCGCGCAGGAAACGCGTCAGGGGTGGCCTCCTTGCTTGCAGAAGCAGCGGATATCACTTGTCACGGCGCTCGCGGAGTCGACAGCACCATTACATGGTTGAGTGAGGCCGCCGACGCCACGAAACCAGAGTTCAGTGGATTGTCTTTGGTACACCATGCTTTGCTTTGTGCTGACTCAAATAAACGGCCTGCAACTCTAGCGGTATTGTTGAGCTTCAGTGACAAGCATCTGAACGAGGAGCAAAGAGCAGCAGTTCTCACTTTACCGACAAGACCAGTGGTTGAACCTATATCGTCCGTTGTAGCTTCTGGAGGAGGCTCCGTGACTATGGCAGCAGCAATCACCGCACTACCCGTGGGAAATTCTACACCATTACACCTCTGCGCCGCAGCAAGTGATGAAGTCTGTGCGCGCATGATCATCGCGGCAGCTTTACGCTGGGGTCTTCTGTCCCTGGCCAGCTACAGGAACGTCGATCACCGTGCAACTCCTGCACGAGATACTGATTCAGCAGCCACTCTTAAAGAGGGTATTTCGGCCCTTGGTGGGCGGGATAGTCTTGGCCAAACGCCGTGTGCGGTAGCTCTGAAACACCATGGTAACGTGAACCTCGTGTTGCACCTCGCTGGCTTGAAACTTTGCAAGGGTACTTACCGCACTTGGAATCAATTTTACCTTGATTTACTTGTGCCACTCGACTGCGAAGGCAACGATGCATGTGCGTTGCTGGCTGTAGCTATCGCTAACAGCTCCAATATGCGCATTGGAGCCGCAACACCGGTTGCAGCAATGGCAAAAATGGTGCGTGCCATTGAGATGGCACAGCCAGATGGGGACGAAAGTGCCACTGCTGCTTCTACAACTCTTGATGGTGGTGGCGGATTTGAAACTTCCGAGGATCCACGAGACATGGCTCATCAAAGCTTACGATTGAAACTTGTCCACAGTTTGCAAGAGGCCCTAGTGGCAGTTGCCACCAATGGTCGCAACAATAGCGACTTAACCATTTCAGAGTGGAACGCAGCAGCAAGTGTCTGGCGAGTGCTTTTACCACGGCTGCCTTTGGGAAGTAGCACGCAGCAAGAAGAAGATGACATTCCAAACGCTGAGCTTAGGGAAGAAGAATGTCGCCAGGAAACGGATTTGCAAATGCGGCTACGGAAGTTGAGCGATCCGATCCACGTTGCCATTGCTGCGCGAGACTTCGAACTTCTCGGGTTAGCCATTACTCACCGCGACCGACTCGCTCGCACCGTTGCCACCGTACCAAGTCATCTCCACATCGCGGTAATTGTAAATTACTCTCACTCTCTCTCGGAAGTCTTTTTATTTTCTCATTCCTGTGTTGATTTGAGTTTGAATTTCGTCGTTCTTCCAATAAAATCGATTGATCCTGTAACCTCGTCCTTATGTCAGGTAATCTATGGATGGGTTGAAGGTGCTGCGCTCTTACTTTCACGTGGTTGTGCTGATCCTAACGCTACTGATGCAGATGGTTGCACCCCCCTCATGCGGGCCATTGACAGCGCACGAGGCCGAGGACCATCATCTGCACAGACGCCATCAGATAGTTCTCTCTCCATCGAGTTGGGAACACGTGAGAGTACCATCACTAGCACCGGTAGTAGCAACAAAAGAAAGTGTTGCGAAGATAACGAACAGCCTAGCACTCTACTGCCAGCGATGCCCCACTCCATGGTAGCGCTCTTTTTACAACAGGACAGCCTTGACCTGGCCGCTGCTGATAAATGTGGGCGCACAGTCATGCATCGCTTGTTTGCACCTTGTGGATGCCCGGACTACAGCTCTGGCAATGTGGAAATACAGGTGTCCGAGGAAGTTCGGGCAGAGCTATTAGGAATAATGCTGGGTTCTTCTTCATCTTCGGGGCTAAAAGCCTTAGAAGTGGCTTTGACGCAACGATGCAACGGAACAGCAGCAGGAGCAACGCTTTCCAACATGGCAGAAGAAGACGTTAGCGGAACTGTAGGCTATACGGCAGCGGAATTGCTCCGAATGCCGCCTGATGGCTGTAGCATTTCGCCTGACGACGAGAGTGTTGGCTGCGTGCGCTGGCAGGAAGTTGATGAGCTGTTGGAAGAATTCGAAACGGTATGTTCAAGGCTAATGAATTTCGTTCTGTTGTGTTGAATACCGACAAGATAATCTTCATTCTTTGTAGTGCAATGGACTGTAATATATTCACTAGTTGTTGCGCACATCTCTGCCCATCTTTCATATGACGGTCTCACGTTCTATGCTTTTTCAGTTGGAATGCATTGCTCTCTCGGCCCAAACCGAGAGGCCTTCAAAGGAAAGCCTGCGCGAGGCACTCGTGGAGGTATGTGCCTCCCTCATTTTGAATGAAAGGATAGAATTGGCCTACGGTAGAGTGTCTTCCATTACTCCTCTCGTCGGATCTTAACATCCTGATACAAACATCTTTTTGTTCATATTTGCTATGCTAAGATTTTGCCGCGCGAGAGGTTTGGAATTTCGGCTACACCTTTCCCTTGGTCGCTTGCGTGGGGCGGCAATGCAGAGAGCGAAGTGAGCACAGAAAGTTTGGGTGGCCACCCGCAACCTCAAGGATCGCTTCGCGTTACGACCACTCTAGCCACCGTAGCAAGAGAATCCCCTGCGAAGAAGAAACAAAAGAAAGTCAAGGACTCACAACTGACGAACTCTGTATCTACAAGTGCCACTAGCACAACCAGTACGTCGACAAAAGCACCTTTGCCCACTCTACGGCATGATTTCGTTTACCTTGCCACTTCTGTGCCTTCGCCAGAAGTCGAGGTGCATTTTTGCCGCCCTTCCACTAGTCCCAGCCCCTGCACGGTGAGGGGAAAATAAATGAACAGAATACCAAAAATAACCCTAAATTCAACCCTAACCCTATCCTTCGACAAGCCTTAACTCTTTTACGGGGGATACACCAAGTAACAAAGTAAACCCACCTTTTCAAGCATTCTTTGATGCCTCCCCTTAACCTTCATCTCTATGCCTATGTAACGAATGCAGGGTGTGTCAATCGAAGACTATGCCAATGCTGCAAGGGTCGCAAGTAGCGATTTTGCTTCAAATGTATCGATTGGCAAGAAAGATTTCGTCCCCGAATCAGGGTCCTTGGTAAGGATGTATATTATTTTTTAATTGCTCTTTTCTTTTATCGGAGTATTAATTTCTTTTTTGAATGGCAAAATGATGTCAAAATGAATTTCTATTCCAAATTTATCCTGATATGCAGCTCCAGCGCTTTGGTTCGGCAACCGTTGAAGGTCTAGCAGCGATTATTTACTCGAAAGTAGCGCCAAAGAAGGCGGAGTCCCGTGCGGGTGCTTTTAAAATGGTGCCTGCGAGTACTGCATTGATGCAAGCGAGAGAGCGTCAGAAAGCTCAAGAAGATGCAGAAGAAAATGAATTGTTGTTTGAGTCGAGGCTTTACAAGGTTTGACCAAGTCAGAAAACCTAATTACACTTTGAAACATCTATTCATCTAATTTCCTTTGGTTCTCTCCCGCTTTCGTGAAACAATAGGTGGATGCTGCTCTCTGGCATCTTGCTGACAATAGTAACGAAAGCTGCGATAACAACCAACGTTCCAGTTCCAGTAGCGGTACCAATCGGTGTGCCAGTAGCAGTAGCAGTAGCAGTAGCAGTAGCAGTAGCAGTAGCAGTAGCAGTAGCAGTAGCAGTAGCAATTGCAGTAGCAATTACAGTAGCAGTAGTGAAAGCACAACATCAAAGGCAAGCAGCGGTCTATGTGTGCGGGTGCGGTGTTTGGGGCAATTGATTCGACGAGCGGCTATTCGTTTCAGAGAAGCAAACGCCTTCATGGGGGAAAAGTTTACGGAAGATGGTCAACTCATGTGGAATGCCTTAGAGCCGGGTGGTCTAGCTAAAATCCACCGTGCAGGTGGAAGCATGAAGCCTTTTAATGCTTTGTCCTACGCCAGCAGCATCAGCATCAGCAGCAGCATCAGCAGCAGCAGCAGCAGCAGCAGTGAATCGCATGTACCTGCAAGAGAATGGGTGTTTTTACTGCAAGAGGTTATGAATCATTTGACTCGCTGCATTTTTTCTTCATAAGTTTACCATTGCTCCTTTGTACGCCTTGTATTAGACGTGCTTCTATTGTTCTTTCTCATGCTCCTAGGTACTTGAGTGGCCCGCTGACAGTAAGAGTACTAATAAGCGCTACAGTGAAGCATCTGCGGCAAGCGCAATCGTGAAATTGTTATTAGGCTTAGACGAACGCATGAATGCCAAGATGGAAGCGTTCAGCGATGGTTGGGCTCGGGATCCTGTGTTGTCGACTCGTAGCAGCAGCAGCAGCAGCAGTCTCAACAGTGGTTATGCCAATCACACTTTGTGGAGTGAGCGCGAATGCTGGGCTGGGGGCTTGCGCAGCCTTCTGGACTCACCTGCCAACCCCTCTGAAAATGATGGCACGAGTAATGGGACAACACGATTGCCACTGACGCTGGCAGCTGTGGAGCCGTTTCTGGTGCTCTTTCTTGAGAGGTAGCAGTTCAGTTAACTTATTTTCTTTGATTTGTTTATGGTTTTTACCTGAATTCATGCATCTTAAGCCGAAAGCCCTTCCTGTTCATTTGTACCCTCGATCGTAATGGTTCATCTTACCATCTTGTAGGTGCCCATCTCCTCGGACCCATGACCACAATTGGAAGCGGCACCAGTCACATGCTCTCTATGAGCAAACAAAAGAAGGGTTATGGAAGGCTACGAAGTTACGCAAGAAAGTAGCGGAATGTAGTTGGTGCAGCGACTGTAGCCCTGACGCCTGTCAATGCAACCTCCTACAACGCGGCCCTCGATTCGCTCAGCCTCCCCTCGAGGTGGCAACGAAATTTATGACACATCATACCCTTCCCTTGTCCCTTTTCCTTCATTTTCAAGTCTTAATATGGTGTCTGTGTGTTTCGCGCTTTGAATAACACTGCAACGCAACGATATAACATCCAGGTGTTTTACTGCAACCCTGACAAAGGATTTGGTGTTCGAAGCCCCGTCAATTTACCCCAACATGCGTTCATTTGCGAATATGTCGGCGAAATCTTTGACTCGAAGAAAGACGGAGGAGCACGTGACTATCGGTGCGATAAAATTGGGGTTTATAAATAAAGATTGCACTTTTAATTTTGCTACAGGCGAGGGCATTGCACACATAACCACGACAAGAGAAGTCAATACTCTCTGCGTCGTCTGTGGCTTGATTTTGTCGTGCATTTATCACTTCTTTTCCACATTTTGTTGTTGTCTGCTTTGTATTCTGTTTCCTTTCTATAGCTACGCGAAGGAGGAGCGAATGCAGTACATATTACCGCTCGGCGATTCAACGGCTAGCGTGGCGATTGATGCCACTCTTATGGGCAACGTTGCTCGGTTCCTGAACCACAGCTGTGCGCCCAACATTTACAAGGTTGCGTGCGCTACAACATTTTAAAATATTTACAGGCCAAGAAAAAAGCAGCATGAGCTCTTAAGTCCTTTTGTCTTCTCAAGGAATTTGTGTTTATATGGCCCTCTTTCCCATTTCTTTTGGGTGTTCGTCTTTATTGTTTACTGTTTTCGGTAGGTTGAGGTTTTTGGCGATCGTGCGGACAAGCTAAACTTCCGAGTGGCATTTTTCACGTCCAGAGCTGTGGAGGCAGGCGAGGAGCTCACTTGGAGTTACGGGAAAACGTACGGTAGCCGAAAGACGGATAAAAAGTGCCACTGCGGTGCACTTGGATGCAATGGGAAGATGCCGTAGGGAGGGAATATGGGAATATGGGAATATCGGAATTTGGAGCGAGTGGAGAAAGGAGGGGATGGAAGTATTAAGCTTCCTGCCCTCTACAGTTAATCTGTACACACAATTATCTATACGATTTTGACTTGCGCGCAACGCATACGCGCACACTTCTGCCCGCAGCATTTACTTCTTTGTCATTTGGGTTTGTATGAGTTCGATTTTGAGTTCGAACAGGTGGTGTTGATATCATATCTACGATAATGTGATTAGTTCATATATCTGCCATTCCAACCTCCAACACGAACTCGCCATGGCTTGTGGCTTGAACTCCGAAGCCATATCCCTGTCTGCAGATAAGCTTCTTTCGATTTCTGGTGGTGCTGGCCACGTCGCACGCATGCCCATGAGCCGGGCGCCACGGCAATTACTGACTGGTTGGGTATCGCATTCTCGACCGATTGGTTGTCCACAGATGACTTGGGGCAGGACGTTGGAGAACGCGCTCAAAAGTAAGGGCATTTCGAAGGATTTAGATGAGTGGATCGCCATTGCCAAGGACAGGTCGAAGTGGAGACAGCTGACTCACACCATTCCCAAACCTCCTGATGCCTGATGGCTGAAGGACACCTCGAGAGTAAATGATTACAATTGCATTACGCAAAAGGACACTCAGCCCAGTCAGACTTGTTCTGAAGGTTACATTTTTCTGTTGCT
>Ga0307982_1003626_pt1 | contig 12305 bp, 9 predicted proteins | sample OrgLakmetagen989_FD_201847 | JGI IMG/M metagenome (GOLD analysis project Ga0307982, IMG submission 201847) | Saline water microbial communities from Organic Lake, Antarctica - #989 | ecosystem: Environmental > Aquatic > Non-marine Saline and Alkaline > Saline | place: Antarctica: Organic Lake... | reverse complement strand
TAGAAGACTAACAGGTAGAGAAGAAAAGCAAAGCAGCGCAAACTAGACCTAAGAAGCTAATCAGGCGCACATGCCCGAGTGGCCATGGAAGTGATGGTAGCGGTCCAAAGTGGCACGCTCCCTTTTTGGGGGGTCTTTTCTGCTGTTGTTGTCGTTGTTTGTTATTCGTTCTAAGCTCCAAGCGTAAGCTTACTTCTTTATTGCCTAGTCCATTTAATGCTTCCTAAATACAAAGAAGCGCCACATTTACATAAAGAACCACTCGAGATCATATTCCAGAACGAAGTCTGGCTGGGCTACATGTGCCCTTTTTTGTGAAAAGCAATTATAATTATTTACTCTCGAGGTTGCCTTCAATCATCAGGCATCACGAGGAAGCCACTTCGAATGAATAACGAATGAGCTCGGTATAATGAAGTACGTGAGTAACATAGATGAGCTGAGCTCTAAAGAAGAAGGCATGGCTCAGGAGGATCCCATCGAAAAGAAATTGTGGCGCGTGGGCGAGGATGGGAATGAAAGTGCTCGCGCCCTTGGCAAGAATTATCTGGACATAGATATATCCCAGTTGACTTCGTTGTGAATCCAATTCATAGTTATTTACCGAAACGTGGTTATGCTTCGTCGTCAACGGAAAACGATAAGGCAGCGGCTTGCTTAGTTCTCTTTTTGGCAACTCGCTTGCGCTCCTTCGCTTCTCTTTCCTTCGCAGCCGCGGCTTGGTCTTTCAAGGCCTGCGCGGCCTTTCTGTTGCTTTCTTCGCTGCTCTGCGATTTCTTGCTACCGCTGGTTGCCTCTGTTGGGCTTTCGCCTATCGCTGTTGAAGCATTAACGGAGTCAAAGTCCGCCTGCCTTCGCTTGAGGTCCGCTGCGCTCATTAAACCTGCAGGCAGGGCTTCTACTGCCTCTAGCTTCAGTCGGCCTGCGCTGCTAGCACTAAAACCTTCACTGAGCGAGGACAAGGTGCGTTTCGCACCAGCAGCTTTACCCTCTGCTGCAATCTGAGCCAGGTTTCGGCGGGCTCGCTCACCGGCGCGCGTCACATCTACAGCACGCAGCGCATCGGGCCCACGGAGGCGCGTGTCAAACTCGACAGAGTCGCCTTCGCGAGGCGCCTTTCCACCGTCAACCTTTCAAATAGTAGTGCATAAAATATAGGCGATGATAATAAGCATAGTGCAAAAATGTCCACTGTCTCATGGCTACCAAAGATGTTCAAACCTAACAACGTAAGCATCGAACTCACCTCTTTGATGTGGAAAAAGACTTCACCGCCTCCGTCCGCGGCCGATATACTGATGAAACCAAATTTTCGGGCGGTATCAAATCGAAGTACACGGCCAGTGAGACCGCTGCGTTCGGCTAGTGATGCGGGCCGCACAATGTCATCGTAGCCTTCGCCAGCCAGCGTAAGGACGCTCATGCTTCAATTATAATGAAAAAGGCTACTCTGATATCCTTCACTTCTGGGAAGTTGTGAGTTGCAGAACTGTGCAGCGTCTCAATGATGAAGTGTTCGTCTCACTGCGTTGCTAGCTAGACAAAAGAAATGTCTCCTCTATCCTCTTTGCATCTCGCTTGCCATCAATCCCGCCATCAGCCATCTTCTTGCCATCTTTTTGGTATTGGGCCGGTTGTTGTGTTGTTGTTGTTGTTGTTCGTTGTTCCGACGTTCGTTCCGACGACCAGAATTCCTATTACTACCCTGTAAAACTCTGGTGTTGTCGTTTCCGTTTTCTACGCGGATTGTTGATTCGACTGACTGGTACCCGCTCCCTTCACCTGCTGCGTGCCTACAGTACCTTGCCTGGCACCACACCTTCTTGGAGCCTGCAGGTCCTTGGGCTCGCCCACCAGTTTTTGAAGGCAGATTGCCAGACCATACAGAGTAGTATCTGCGCTGCTACAACTGCACAATTCTAAGTAGTTCGCCTTCTGGAACTGCTCGGCTTTCACAGCAGTACATAGCTCGCCCTCTTCAGGTTCCCACTCGTGCACTCAGGCAACATCAAAGAATGGCTTGGAATCAAGGAGGCCCGCCTCCTGGGTACCCGCCCGGCGGTGCGCCGCCCGGCTTCCCACCTCAAGGCTTCCCACCTGGGGGTGCTCCGCCTCCCCCTGGCGGCGGCCCACCGCCTGGCTTTCGGCCCATGCCGCCAGGCTTTCCCCCGGGCATGCCGCAGGGGATGCCCCCTCCTGGCTTTCCACCCGGTGCTGGGGGAGGCAGCTTCCATCCGCCCGGGTTCCCACCTGGTGGAGCTCCTCCAAGCGGCTTTCCGCCACCACCCATGGGACGCGGTAAGAGAAACGCTGCGCAGTTGGCGCATTAATCTAGATAGAATTTGGAAAATTTTCCTTTGTATTTTGGAATTCTTCTGCGAGGGACAATCCACTCTCAACAGCTCAGCCCATTTTTTGCTTCGCCCTTAATTGCCTTCTACTCCTATTGCTTCTGCTGTGCCTACAGGCCAGTCCAACCTGCCAGCGTGGATGACCGGCGGTCCTCCGCCCGGAATGCCTCCACCTCCTGGAGCGCCTCCCGGGATGCCAAGCATGCTCTACAATGCGGTGAGATACACTAGTAGGCCGTAGACACACTCGAGGCATTTGTCGTTTGCACGTGTGCACCTTTTCTTTGTTTATGCGCATGTATTCGGAAGCCTTTTTTTCTTAGTCTAGCAGCGTGCTCTATTGAAACGCGCCTAAGTTTGTTTTAAGTTCTTCCGCCCTTCGCTGACACGAATATACGCTCTTGTCTCATTTACCCTAACCCTAACTTCTGTTCCTCTGCCTCCTTCTTGCTTCTTCCACCCGTATGCGTACAGCCGCCGGGCGCCATGGCTGGCTCCTCTGGACCACCGCCAGGCTTTACGGGCACCATGCCGCCACCTGGCCCGGTACCGCCGAGCGGGGGCGGGACCATGGGTAGTGCGCCGCCGAAGAAAGTCAAGGACCCGATGGAAGAGAAGGCCCGCAAGTGGCGCTCGCTCCAGGCCAAACGGTAAATGGATTATTATAAGTTGATGTGGCAGCAGTGTGAGGCTCGTGCTTGCACTTCACTGTTGAATGACGTGCCGCTTACGAGAGAGTTGTTGTCTGTATTTTCCTTCTGAAACGATTCGGCAACCCTCAAGTCTCACCACAATCGTGCTCACATTCGCCTTTTCCCCTTTTAATGTCGCCCAAACCTACCGACCACTTTTCCTCTATTTTGCAGGTACGGGGACAAGCGCAAGTTCGGGTTCGTGGACACCTACAAGGAGGACATTGCGCCAGAGCACGTGCGGAAAATCGTCAAGGACCACGGCGACATGAGCAGCAAAAAGTTCCGCCACGACAAGCGCGTGTACCTCGGCGCCCTCAAGTAAGATCAAGGACATCGATTTGCGTGTTTTCAATGCATGTTGTGTTTTAATGGTTATCTTCTTTTTTGCTCAACCACCGAGTTTTCCGCTCATCGCGACCTGCTTGTCTTGATCTGTTTTTATTTGATTATTTTACCTTTCGTTTCTCCCGCTGCTTCAATTCCAGGTACGTTCCCCACGCCGTTTTCAAGCTCTTGGAGAACATGCCGATGCCCTGGGAGCAAGTGCGCAACGTGAAGGTGCTTTACCACATTACGGGCGCCATTTCCTTCGTGAACGAGATTCCCTGGGTGATTGAGCCAGTGTTCGTGGCGCAATGGGGCACCATGTGGATCATGATGCGCCGCGAAAAGCGCGACCGGAAGCACTTCAAGCGCATGCGGTTTCCCCCCTTTGACGACGAAGAGCCCCCGCTGGACTACGGCGACAACATTCTCGACGTGGAGCCGCTGGAAGCCATCAACATGGAGCTGGTAAGTGTGTCTCTTGTAACTTCAACTCTCTTTCTCACCCTTGACTTGCGCCGCTGCTTCTACATTTCGAGCTGTTTTCGAATATTTTGATTTCACACGTTCTCTCGTTTCTCTACTTCCTTCCGTCCTTCCTTTCCTCTATTCTTTCTCTGATAGGACCCCGAGGACGACAAGGCTGTGTACGATTGGTTTTACGACCCCAAGCCATTGGTCAACACCCGCTTCGTGAACGGGCCTTCTTACCGCCGCTGGCGCTTGAACGTGCCCATCATGGCCACCCTGTATCGTTTGGCGAATCAGCTTCAGTCCGACCTCTTGGACGCCAACTACTTTCATTTGTTCGAAAAGAAGTCGTTCTTCACTGCGAAGGCCTTGAACATGGCGATTCCCGGCGGCCCCAAGTTCGAGCCGCTGTACAGAGACATGGATGGCGACGAAGAAGACTGGAACGAGTTCAACGACATCCACAAAATCATCATCCGGCACCAGATTCGCACCGAGTACAAAGTGCAGTTCCCGTTTCTGTACAACTCCCGGCCCCGCAAAGTGGCGCTAGCCCCGTACCACCACCCTTCCCTGTACTACGTGAAGGCCGACGACCCGGACCTGCCCGCTTTCTACTTTGACCCCATCATCAACCCCATCAGGTATGACCAGGCATTTGTTGATGAAAAGTTGTGTGTGAGAGGGGGGGGGTAGTTTGTTCAGAGGAAGCGTCTTTCCTCTTTCTTTTTGTCGACGTCCTGAAGCGTCCTTGAATGTCTACCTCATTCGTCTCACGCTGTCTTTCTTTGTGCCTGCCTATTTTTTCTCCTCCTCTCTTTGCAGCGCTTTCCGCACCCAGCAAAATGGCAGCGCGGCAGGTTACCAAGATGACGAGGAGTACAGCTGGGAAGAAGACGACGACTTCTTTCTGGCCGAAGAGTTTGAGCCGATCTTGAGCGAAGAAGAGCTGTACAACGACGACACGGCCGCCGGGATTGCGCTCTATTGGGCGCCAAGGCCTTTCAACCTGCGCCAGGTATACAATTAGGACGAGAACCGAGATGGCCGTCCCTTGAGACGTTGCTTACCCTGTCTTTTTACTTGCTTCGGGGCTCTAATGTCCAAATACTTTTTTCTTTTATCAAATTGGTTGTATACTTGCTGCATGCTGCCTGCCTTCGAGTCCTCTGTCCTCACTCGGCATACCCCTTCGTGTCCATCTACAACACCCACCACCTTCCATCACTACCCTAGGGTGCCTGCCGCCGGGCCCTGGACGTGCCCCTGGTGAACGCGTGGTTCAAGGAGCGCTGCCCGCCCAACCACCCGGTCAAAGTGCGGGTCTCCTACCAGAAACTGCTCAAATGCTGGGTCCTCAACGAGCTTCACCGCCGGCGGCCCAAGGCACTGAACAAAAAGTAAGTGCCGGTCCTGGTACTACATGTAATTCATGGTTGATTTTTTTTTTTTAAGAGTGCTTGTTTACACTTATTATCACTCCCGATCCCGCCCCCACCATCCAGATACCTGTTCAAGGCGCTCAAGGCCACCAAGTTTTTCCAGTCCACGGAGCTCGATTGGGTGGAAGTAGGGCTACAAGTGTGCCGCCAGGGCTACAACATGCTCAACCTGCTGATCCACCGCAAGAACCTCAACTACCTGCACCTCGACTACAACTTCAACTTGAAGCCGGTGAAGACCTTGACCACCAAGGAGCGCAAGAAGTCCCGGTTCGGGAACGCGTTTCACTTGACCCGCGAAATTTTGCGCCTCACCAAGCTGATAGTAGACTCGGTGGTGCAGTTCCGGTTGGGGAACGTTGACGCTTTTCAGGTTGGTGTATGAGCTGAAAAGATGCTCATTGATTTTGGAAGGTCTCAAGTTGCTTTGTTTCCGAGGCGGTGCCTGTGATTTTGTTTTTTTGTTCGTTTGTCTTCGCATCCATCCTTTCTTGTTTTTCTGCCTATATGTTTGCCCTTGTCCTCCTCGATTCCTCTTCCTAACCCGCCGTGTTTCTTTGTGTTACCTTTAGCTCGCGGACGGTCTGCAGTACACTTTCGCCCACGTGGGGCAGCTCACAGGCATGTACCGCTACAAGTACCGCCTGATGCGCCAGATCCGCATGTGCAAGGATCTGAAGCACCTGATTTACTACCGCTTCAACACGGGGCCCGTGGGGAAAGGGCCGGGCTGCGGGTTTTGGGCGCCCGGGTGGCGGGTGTGGCTCTTCTTTTTGCGGGGCATCGTGCCCCTGCTCGAGCGGTGGCTCGGGAACTTGCTCTCACGCCAGTTCGAAGGCCGTATGTCCAAAGGCATCGCCAAGACGGTGACCAAGCAGCGGGTGGAGTCGCACTTCGATTTGGAGCTCCGCGCCTCAGTGATGCACGACATTTTGGACATGATGCCGGAGGGGGTGAAGGCCAACAAGTCGCGCACCATCTTGCAGCACTTGAGCGAAGCGTGGCGCTGCTGGAAGGCCAACATCCCGTGGAAGGTGCCGGGCTTGCCCGCGCCCATTGAAAACATGATCTTGCGGTACGTGAAGGCCAAAGCCGACTGGTGGACCAACATTGCCCACTACAACCGCGAGCGCATCAAGCGGGGCGCCACCGTGGACAAGACGGTGTGCAAGAAAAACTTGGGTCGCCTCACTCGCCTGTGGCTGAAGGCCGAGCAGGAGCGGCAGCACAACTACCTCAAGGACGGGCCTTATGTCTCGGCCGAAGAGGCGGTGGCCATCTACACCACCACGGTGCACTGGCTCGAGTCGCGCAAGTTTTCCCCGATTCCGTTCCCGCCGCTCTCGTACAAGCACGACACCAAGCTGCTGATTCTGAGCCTGGAGCGCCTCAAGGAAAACTACGGCGCCGGCAACCGGCTGAACCAACAAGAGCGCGAAGAGCTCGGCTTGATTGAGCAAGCTTACGACAACCCGCACGAGGCTCTGAGCCGCATCAAGCGCCACTTGCTGACGCAGCGCGCTTTCAAGGAGGTGTCCATTGAGTTTATGGACCTGTACGCGCACCTGATTCCCGTGTTTGCGATTGAGCCCTTGGAGAAAATCACCGACGCGTACTTGGACCAGTACCTCTGGTACGAAGCCGACAAGCGCCACTTGTTTCCCAATTGGTGCAAACCTGCCGACTCGGAGCCGCCGCCACTGCTGGTGTACAAGTGGTGCCAGGGGGTCAACAACTTGGAGCAGGTGTGGGAAACGGCGGAAGGCGAATGCGTGGTCATGCTCGAGTCGGAGCTCTCCAAGGTCTACGAGAAGATGGACCTGACGCTGCTGAACCGCTTGTTGCGGCTGGTGGTGGACCACAACATCGCCGACTACATGACGGCCAAGAACAACATCCAGGTGGCGTTCAAGGACATGATGCACATCAACAGCTACGGCCTGATCCGCGGCCTGCAGTTCGCGTCCTTCGTGTTCCAGTACTACGGCCTGGTCATCGACCTGCTGGTGTTGGGCTTGACCCGGGCCTCGGAAGTGGCAGGCTCGCCGCAACTGCCCAACGACTACTTGTGCTTCCGGGACGTGGCCACCGAGGTGAAGCACCCGATTCGCATGTACACGCGGTACATCGACAAGGTGTTTGTGCTCTTTCGGTTCGACGCCGAGGAATCGCGGGATTTGATTCAGCGCTACTTGACGGAGCACCCGGACCCGAACAACGAAAACATCGTGGGCTACAACAACAAGAAGTGCTGGCCGCGGGACTGCCGCATGCGCCTCATGAAGCACGACGTGAACCTCGGGAGGGCGACCTTTTGGGACATCAAAAACCGCTTGCCACGGTCGGTGACCACCATCGAGTGGGAAGAGAGCTTCGTGTCAGTGTACTCGCGCGACAACCCCAACTTGCTCTTCAACATGTGTGGGTTCGAAGTGCGCCTCAAGCCCAAATGCCGCATGTACAACGAGCAGCCGGTCCACAAGGACGGGGTCTGGAACTTGCAGAACGAAGCCACCAAAGAAATGACCGCGCAGGCCTTTTTGCGGGTGGAGGATGACGCCATCAAGGTGTTCGAAAACCGCATCCGGCAGGTGCTCATGTCGAGCGGCAGCGCCACCTTCACCAAGATCGCCAACAAGTGGAACACCTCACTGATTGGCTTGATGACGTACTACCGCGAAGCGGTCGTGAACACAGAAGAAGTGCTGGACCTGCTGGTGAAGTGCGAGAACAAGATTCAAACCCGCATCAAAATTGGGCTCAACTCCAAGATGCCTTCTCGTTTCCCCCCTGTAGTGTTCTACACCCCAAAGGAGCTGGGCGGTCTGGGCATGCTCAGCATGGGCCACGTGTTGATTCCGCAGTCCGACTTGCGGTACTACAAGCAGACCGAAGTGGGCGTGACCCATTTCCGCAGCGGGATGTCCCACGAGGAGGACCAGGTGATCCCCAACCTGTTCCGGTACATCCAGCCGTGGGAGTCGGAGTTCGTGGACTCGCAGCGGGTGTGGGCGGAGTACGCCCTCAAGCGCCAAGAAGCCAACGCGCAGAACCGCCGGCTCACCCTCGAGGATTTGGAAGACTCGTGGGACCGGGGCATCCCGCGCATCAACACGCTGTTCCAGAAAGACCGGCACACCTTGGCGTACGACAAGGGGTGGCGGATGCGGACGGAGTTCAAGCAGTACACGCTGATGCGGCAAAATCCTTTTTGGTGGACCCACGCGCGGCACGACGGGAAGCTGTGGAACCTGAACAACTACCGCACCGACATGATTCAAGCCCTGGGCGGGGTGGAGGGGATTCTGGAGCACACCTTGTTTAAGGGCACCTATTTCCCCACTTGGGAGGGTCTGTTTTGGGAGAAAGCGAGCGGGTTCGAAGAGTCGATGAAGTACAAGCAGCTCACGAATGCCCAGCGTGCAGGTTTGAACCAGATCCCGAACCGCCGCTTCACGCTGTGGTGGTCCCCCACCATCAACCGGGCCAACGTCTACGTGGGCTTTCAAGTGCAGCTGGACCTGACGGGCATCTTCATGCACGGCAAGATCCCCACCCTCAAGATTTCCCTGATTCAGATTTTCCGCGCGCACTTGTGGCAAAAGATCCACGAGTCGGTGGTGATGGATTTGTGCCAGGTCTTCGACCAAGAGTTGGACGCCCTGGAAATCGAAAACGTGCAGAAGGAAACCATTCACCCGCGCAAGTCGTACAAGATGAACTCGAGCTGCGCCGACATTTTGCTGTTTGCCGCCTACAAGTGGCAGATCGCGAAGCCCAGCTTGCTGCATGACACCAAGGACTCGTTCGACGGCACCACCAACGCCAAGTACTGGATCGACGTGCAGCTGCGGTGGGGCGACTTTGACAGCCACGACGTGGAACGGTGAGAATACATATTCATGAAAAGCAAAACGCGCAAAAGCAAAAAAGAGCGTGATTTAGAAAGATTGCATGTTAGTGTTCAGAGGCTCAAGCGCTTGTGCAACTGTGTGTGTTGTTATGTATTCGGTGCAGATAGAACAATGTATTCGTTTCTCTCAACGCTCACTTTCTTATTCCCCTCTCGCTCTCTCTCTCTCTCGTTCCTTCCTCAATAGGTACTCGCGGGCCAAGTTTTTGGATTACACCACGGACAACATGTCAATTTACCCCTCCCCTACGGGGGTGCTCCTGGCCATCGACCTGGCCTACAACCTGTACTCGGGCTACGGGAACTGGTTCCCAGGCTGCAAGCCTTTGATGCAGCAGGCCATGGCCAAAATCATCAAAGCCAACCCCGCCCTGTACGTGCTCCGCGAGCGCATCCGCAAAGGTCTGCAGCTGTACTCTTCAGAGCCCACGGAGCCGTACTTGTCGAGCCAAAACTACGGCGAGCTGTTCAGCAACCAGATCATTTGGTTCGTGGATGATACCAACGTGTACCGCGTCACCATTCACAAGACGTTTGAGGGCAACTTGACCACCAAGCCTATTAATGGCGCCATTTTCATCTTCAACCCGCGCACCGGCCAGCTGTTCCTCAAGATCATTCACACTTCGGTGTGGGCGGGCCAGAAGCGGCTCGGCCAATTGGCGAAGTGGAAAACCGCCGAAGAGGTGGCTGCGCTCATCCGTGGCTTGCCGGTGGAAGAGCAGCCCAAGCAGATCATCGTGACCCGCAAAGGGATGTTGGACCCCCTCGAAGTGCACTTACTCGATTTCCCGAACATTGTCATCAAGGGGTCCGAGCTGCAGCTGCCGTTCCAAGCGTGCCTGAAAGTGGAGAAGTTTGGCGACCTGATTCTGAAGGCCACCGAGCCGCAAATGGTGCTCTTCAACATTTACGACGACTGGCTCCGCACCATCTCGAGTTACACGGCGTTCTCGCGGCTGATCTTGATCTTGCGCGCGCTGCACGTGGCGCAAGACCGCACCAAGGTGATTCTGCGGCCCGACAAGACGGTGACCACCGAGTCGCACCACATTTGGCCCAGCTTGACCGACGAGCAGTGGATCAAGGTAGAGGTGGCCCTCAAGGACCTGATTCTGGCCGACTACGGCAAGAAGAACAACGTCAACGTGGCGTCTTTGACGCAGTCCGAAGTCCGCGACATCATTTTGGGCATGGAAATCGCACCGCCGAGCTTGCAACGCCAGCAAATTGCGGAAGTGGAGAAGCAGGCGCGCGAACAGTCACAGCTCACCGCCACCACCACCGCCACCTCGAACGTGCACGGCGACGAAATGGTCGTGACTACCACCTCGCAGTACGAGCAGCAAACCTTCAGCTCCAAGACCGACTGGCGGGTGCGCGCGATTTCAGCCACCAACTTGCACTTGCGCACCTCGCACATTTACGTGTCCTCGGACGACTTGCGGGAAACCGGCTACACTTACGTGCTCCCCAAGAACGTGCTGGCCAAGTTCATTTGCGTGGCAGACTTGCGCACCCAAGTGGCGGGCTACATGTACGGCTGCTCGCCGCCCGACAACGACCAAGTGAAGGAAGTGCGGTGCGTGGTGCTGGTGCCCCAGGTGGGGAACCATTTGGGGGTCACTCTGCCGCACCATTTGCCGGAGCACGACTACCTCGAGGACTTGGAGCCGCTGGGGTGGCTGCACACCCAGCCCAATGAGTTGCCGCTGCTCCCCGCGGGTGACGTGTGCGCGCACGCTAAGCTCTTGCACGACCACAAGTCGTGGGACGGCGAGAAGTGCATCGTGGTGACCTGCAGCTTCACGCCGGGGTCGTGCAGCTTGACCGCCTACAAGCTCACGCCAGCGGGCTTCGAGTGGGGCCAAAAGAACCGCGACTCGGGCGGCCAGAACCCGCAAGGGTACGGGAAAGCCTGCTACGAGAAGGTCCAAATGCTCTTGTCGGACCGCTTCTTGGGCTTTTTCATGGTGCCCGATAACGGTGTGTGGAACTACAACTTCATGGGGGTGCAGCACTCCACGGCGATGAAGTACGACCTCAAGCTGGACAATCCGCGGGAGTTCTACCACGAGCTGCACCGCCCAGCGCACTTCATGAACTTCGCGACGATGGAGGACGCCGAGCACGCGGCCGGAGATGCCGACCATGAGGACTTCTTCGAGTAGAGAGCTCTCCATTAGAGATTTAGAGATGAGTGAAGAGTGAAAGCGGCCTCTCAAGGAAGAGCGCGCAGGAGAAAGAGGCACTGCTTCTCTCTTCTCTCTTGATGAGACAGGCGCTTGTATTTTCGGCCCTTCTTTCTCCCTCTTTCACAGCGGCGGTGCAGCTCCTTTCCTCTTTCATCTGCCTCTAGTTCTATGGCCAGTGACCAGTGGTGTGGATGCAGCAGGGGGGGAGCTGCATGAACGGACTTGGATTTGGATTTGGATTTCGAAAAGAGAAAAGGACTTTGCGTAATTTAATAAATCAAACTCGAACTCGAATTAATACAATCCCAAATGACACATGACACAGAAGCCAATGCTTCGGGCAGAAGTGTACGCGCGTGCGTTGTGCGTTGCGCGCAAGTCGAAATCATAAATAGGAAGTGTTTGTGTAGAGGCAGATGCGTGATGCGAGGAAGTTTTGACCCCCCCCTCTCCCCTCTCTACTCTCTAAAGTTGAAACTGTTCATGAAATAAATTTGGGCCCATAAATCCTCTGTAGCTCCTAACAGAAGACAGAAGGAACAACAAAACACTTCTCATTCTCTGCGACACTTTATTTTGAGACAGGCCCCAATAATACGAATTCTTAATAAATGGTTCGGATTTGGATTTAGAGTTTAGAGATCCAGATCCAGAAACCGAATCATCTTGGAGTTAAGACTTTATAATTTGCAATGGCAATAAAAAGGAAGCTACAGTTATAATAGCTGCGAAGTGGTGTTGTGTGTTATATGCAAAGGGAAATGCGTTTGTGAAATGCCGGGGATTCTGCTGGCAAAGAAAGCGAACCGTATAGATGTCCGTGCTGCTATCTGCTATGAGCTGATCACCCCGACCTGCTTCAGCACGGTCACTCCCACACCTAAGCACCCCGAAGCAACACCCCATGCGAAGAT
>Ga0307982_1003624_pt1 | contig 12307 bp, 6 predicted proteins | sample OrgLakmetagen989_FD_201847 | JGI IMG/M metagenome (GOLD analysis project Ga0307982, IMG submission 201847) | Saline water microbial communities from Organic Lake, Antarctica - #989 | ecosystem: Environmental > Aquatic > Non-marine Saline and Alkaline > Saline | place: Antarctica: Organic Lake... | reverse complement strand
AAAACATAACAATAACAATAACAATCAGCAACGGAATTCTGTACTGTACATGTACGGAAGTGCCTAAGGCCGAGGACTGCGCATGTGTATATGTGGATAGAAGAGAACTATTTGCAAACACATGAATCTCGAACGACACCAATTCAATAGTACTCTGCGTAATTTTAGTATCAACCAGCTATCAGTTATTGTGCATGCTGTGCGAAAGAAAAGGCAATTCATCAAACGTCCCAGGCCGCTGTCCATCCTCGTTTTGGCTTTCCCATCTCATTAGTAGATGCTTCTGAAGACCTAATTCCACTACCTCCTCCTGATGATGACGACGACAATTGTACGAGGCCCAGATCACGCTCGAGCGCTGCCATAGCAGCGGCCAACTTCGCTTCCTCGCCTAGCTCACCGAGAAAGCCACCGATTGCACCTCTGTCTCCATCGTCGAACGAGCCATTGTCTTTGTATTCGTCGTCGTCGAGGCACCGGTTCACGTTCCCGGGGCCCAAGCGCCTTACTTCCACTTTGCCCGGGGTGCGCTCGGGGCTGTGCGGAGAGGCGCCGTGGCTCTTGCGGTCGCTCGCGGGCGCCACTGACACCACTCGATGCGCGCCTCCGCCTCCGCCTCCTGAAGTCGGTGAAGGAGCGCTCATCCCACGCCCACACACCACTTTGACCGCATGACTGCTCTGTACCTCCTCGTCGTCGTCGTCGTTTCCCCATTCGTCTGCGTCGTTGCTGTTGTCTTCCAGGAGATCGCCACCCTCGAGGCCTCTGTCGCCACCGCTGCGCAAGTCCTCACTGTGGTTATTGCTGCTGCTGCTGCCATTAGTAGAGTACTTGCTGAGACCTCCGCCGCGGGTGTGTATCGAATAAATGCCGAACCCAGCTGCTTTGGCTGCTGCAAGATCGCGGTCGTCTTGTTCGTCGTCTCGGTCGTCTTCGTCGTCCTCGTCGTCATTCGGATCATCGACTTCATCTTCGCCCTCTTCTTCTTCGTCGTCTTCTGCGCCGTAGCCCCTTCCAAGCTTGCCACTCATATGGCCATCCGAACCACCTCGGCGAGCGTCGCGCCTGGCCCGAGCGAGCACTTCTTTCGTGAGCGCTATCAAACCCAGCAGCGCGGTGGCTTTCGCGCCGGCCTCCTGCGCTGCGCTACTGAGGCCACCCTTGCTGCTGCTGCTGCTGCTGCCTCCCTTCGTGTGGCTGTGCCGTGTCCCTATACCCGCGCCAGGCCCCGCGCTGGCGGCCAGCTTCTTCAGCGCGTGGTCGCCACCGCTGGTGCGCACGGCTTTGACGACTTTGCGGCGCCACCGGTACGCCGGCGAGCCGCGCGCGACGGCGCCTCGGGCCGCGGAGTCGCCGCCACCAGCTTTGCGCAGGAGTTGAGCGAGGCCGTCCGCCGCCACCGCACAGGTCTTGGGGTCCCCTTTCCCTCCTCGTAGAGACGCGCAGAGGGCGCGCACCGCTCCTAGCCGTACCAGCGCCCGAATCTGCGGAAGTGTGTGCACATTCGCAAGCAAAACTCAAAAAAAAAATAACCGCTTAGCTCAGGAACATGTATTGTTGCACTTCACAAGCCCACAATGTTACCCTCCCCATAGACAAAGCGAATTTTTTACCCTGTGACACGGAGAATGTACAACTTGCTTTGACAAGAGCCCATGTTCCTCACCTGTCGTTTGGAGGCCCCTGAGGCCGCATTCGAGACCGCCCACACCGCTTCTTTCTGCACGTCCACGGCTGCAGCACCAAACTCTTTGCTCGACGCCACGTAACCATTGAGGCTGTTGCCTACTCCCTGGTTCTCTTTGCCTTTGCCGTACGGTGAAGAAGAAGAGGAAGACGAAGAAGACGAAGCGCCTCCGCCAAGCCCGAGCTCGAGCGCTGCAGCGTCTACTGCAGCGGCCTGCGACGACGTAAGCGCGTGTGGGTGCCCTTCTCCAACGCCAACGTCACCCTCTTCCTTCGCTTGCTGTTGGTCGTCGTTGTCGTCGATAGCGCCATAAGGAACCACCCGGTGCCGAGACTTGAGCCCGTTTCCGCCTGGACCCGGTAGGTGGTTGTCGAGGGCGGCGAGGGCTAGGAGCGGGGGCATCAGCTCACAATCGAGCACGGCTTGAATCTGCGACTCGGTGCCAGCGGTGACGTTGCTCAATGCCCAGCATGCTTCTTTCTTCAGAGCTGCAAATGCTGCCTTGGAGGTTGATCTCCGGCTGTAGACGTGGCCTCTCTGAGACATCGGGGTTGCAGTAATCAGCTCCTTGAGCGCCTGTAGAGCGTTGGGGAGTCGCACCAAAGCATCGGTGGATGCGTCATCCCCTGTAACGAGGTTGCCCACGCAACGCAGTGCGGGGGTTTGCACTGCTACTGCGCGGTGCGTCAGCAAGCTAACCAGCCGCCTCGCTAGACCTCCCGCGCTTGACCCCCCCCTGCCACTGCCTCTTCCTACTCCTGTGCCATGGCTGCCTTCGGCCTTCGCCTTGGCCATTTCCTCATCTGCTCCGTCCACATCGTCATCGCCGTCGTCATCATCTTGGTGGTAGCTGCGGTCGAGTCCAACCGCATGCGTCGACAAGACCGCGTCAATGTTGGCCTGTTCCCCATCCGACAAGTAACTCACTGCCCACAGGGCGTCGGCAAGGGTGTCTTCATCGTCTTGGCAACACGTCAGCAGGCGCGCGAGCACCGGTAACGCAGGCTTCAGCTTGTACAGCGCGACTCGAGGTTTTCCCCGACACAAATTGCTGAGCAGCCACGCACCGTTCCGAAGCAAACTCGCCCTCTGACTAGCCGTTGGCTCCCCCAGGTGCTGCTGCTGCTGCTGCTGCAGTTGGTGTTCGTGCCCTCGGCCTGAGTCCACCTCAATCATTGCTGGCTCCACCACCACAGTGTTCTTGTGGTTTGCTCCGGCTACGGCCAGCGAGCGCCGTCTTGGCGGCGTGGTGCTTCCCCCCGGAGGGGGCATGTGGCTCAGAAGCTCCGACAAGAGAGGCTTCAAGGCGCCCGCCGCTAGGACTTCGTTGCGGTAAGCCGCTGAGTCCCCCGCGATGTTCCCGAGGGCCCAGACCGCTTGTTCCCGCACCTGCACCGACGAGCTCGTAGCTAGCAAGCGCACAAACGCGGGAATGGCGCCTGCGCGGGCGACAGCGTCGGTTTGGTCGCTGGTGCCGCTGGCAATGTTCGTGAGCGCCCACCCGGCCTCGAGTTGAAGGTGAGGGTCCTCGTCGAACGCTAGGAAGTTGATGAGCGTAGGCACGCAGCCTGCGTCCACCACTGCTTGAATGGGTGGGTTGCGCTCAATCGACAAGAAGCGACGCACCTGATCAGAAAAGCCACAAAGAGCAGAAGCACAGACGTAAGGTTGTGTGGAAGAAGAAGGAAAAGGGGTGTAAGGAAATAGGGAGTGAGGGAAAAGAGGGAGGCAGAGAGAAGATGCGGAGCACTCCAGTGTTCTTAGAAACCTGTTCGGTGGCATCTCGCCGCTCATCAGCATCGGAGGATTCCAATGCGTGCAACAGCCGAGGGAGCTCAGAGAGCCGCTCCAGCATCTGTTCCATGGTAATTGCACCCAAAATATCGAGGGGGGTGACAGGTGATGAAGTCACGAGGAAGCGGTCTTTTTGAGAAGGAAAGCTCGGGGAAAAGGCGTTAGCCCTGCAGTACGGGCAATAAAAACAAGCTTGCTACAAGAAGCGAAGCCTACAATGCCCTTATTTGAAGATAGAAGCTTCAACAAATAAAAATTAGATCTTTGACATGCCTACGTTTCAATGTACAAATCTCGTCCAAACCCCAATGTCATCCACAAGAGTGTGCACCGAATGTTATTATCAAGAACCTGGCTGTTCATTTCTAAACGTCCTTCGTCTGGCGAGTTCGCCATGGCAGACGCGACCATACGAGCCACTTTTTCTTTGATCTGGTGCGGTACGCCGTCTTCATCCAACGCAGTGCTCGTGGTAGACTTGGTTGGCGTGAGCCCTGCAGCGGTTAGTTCGTCAGCAGGGAGGTGCTCTAACAGATCTGCTACCTGCCGGCTATCAGCGGGCACCGAAACTCCGGACCCCATATTCTTGGAAGCACACCGACTTCCTGCACAATGACGAAGTACTCAACGTTCTTTCAGATTGTGATGCTACTTGAGTATGTCTTGATGCCCAATGCCTAACCTTTGAATGCACCACCAAAGGGCAGTTGAGCATTTTCGAACCCGATGAGCCAGCGCAAAAAAATATCGGCCAAATTCTGCGAATTCCGTTGATTCCTTGAAAGCTACAGGGACATACTACAATAACAAAGTAACAATGCAAGAATGCAAGTTGTTGATCGGGCGCCCGTGTGATGCTAAATTCAGGGCTTCATCTTCATGCGCATATTGCGCAGTAGTGCAGTAGGTCTGTGTTCTATATGCCTAAATGCGCGTCCTTCCTGTGGTGCCCGGGGTCCATGTTTCCTGTGCTGTGCGTGACGCCCTCCTTCCCGTTGGTGTGCGACCATGAGACAACTGTAAAACTAATTTCTTCCGATTTACGGGTCCATTAAAAATCGGGGGACTACTAGATAGCGCCCTTCCTTTTAGGTACTAAACCCAGTCCCCCCTCGGAAAGACTCTGCAGACACCAGCGATATGGCACCCTGCCTGTTAGTAATTAACTCCAGTCTCTCTCGGGGGCTCAGAAAATGTAGTACGTCGGACATAAACCACCGCGACGAGAGCATAAAATAACTAAAGTATAATTTGAATACGGGGACGCGGAACGACAACATTTCTCCTTCAATATGCGGGTACGCCTAAAAGTTTGTGGCATGCATGCCTGAATAATTTTCTCTGTAGTAGTATAAGGTTCATTGTATTTACTCTCTGTCTGCGTGTTTAGTAGCCCTCTAACTGCGGTATCGCAAGGCCCATGTCCCAAAAATAATAATGGTAAAGGAATGTATATACGACGGACATGGTCCACTCGTACTTATTGAATAGGTGATGCGAAAATTCTTCGCCTTCACTCATCGAGTGCTCTAATCTTCGTGCCGATATTATCATACTTAGGTGTTTAAATTTCCCTCCCAAGTGGTGGCCCTTGAGAAGCTCACGCAGTTAGACTTTTGGGGTTAGAACGGACTATGTACGCTCCTGTCTGTACCTATGCTCCCATACTCCTCAATAAGAGGGAATACACTACAAAATAGATTCATTGTTCGGGGACATTTCAACCCAAACAAGCCTCATGGGTTGAGTGCCTTTTTCGAAAGTAATCACGAGGCCTGGCCGCCCGGGCATATGTGCTTAATTCTAATAATAACCTCTGTTGGCCTAAAATCTCTGTCTCTCGGGACCGGCGTCAAAACATTACCACATGGCATTCGAACATGATCGCGGAGTCTGAAACTAAGCTGAGCTCAAGAAGTACAGCCACAAGAGCACATTCTCGTTGAGGCGGGTAACGGGTACCGCGCATTACTCCAAGACAAATCCCAGCAGTATCAACGCCATCTACGTACTCAAATTCTCACCATAAGTATTCGCGTCCCATTGATCAACCGCAATCAAAGTACGATTGCTAGAACTAGTTAATATTTGCCAGAGATGTTTGCTCGTTGCTCTTGGTCTTGAAGGTGCAACATGTCGCGGCAGACTATCAACCCATTCCACCTTTCCACCCCCCGCACCAATTACCATACCATGACAAATTCCATTAAAATCCCAAGAAATTGTATCAGTTCAGATGCAGTATCATCGTTGCTTTTGAGGTATAGTCGGCCTTGACACTACACCGGATGCCAGTCACGAAGAAAGTCTGCAATTTCAACGTTGCCTGGTGATTTGTCCACGAGCACCTAAAAAGAACGGGATCACTGCTGAAGCCATCTCTTCATGCCCAACCACGCAGCTTTGGCAACCTTCAGATATGAATCTACTCTGGGTTCCAGGTCGCTAATTATTAGGCAGAGCGCAAAGTTGCCCTTGGTGTCGCATAGCAAGTGAAACCTAGACTTGTACATTAACTATCAGGCACAAGACGGAGGTCTGGTTATGGACTGTAGCGCCTTGGTCATTCTACCGCAACGACGCCCCATTATAAACTCTCATTACTTTGTCGGATTGCCATGGACGTAACACCCGTACTGTTTCTTCTTAACACCAGTTGTTCGACTTATCGTTGAGCACTCGAGTTCAAAGGAATTTCTGTTGTATCAAATGAAGGAAATACCAACGTGAAGGCCGTTAAAAAATTGTTGGAGTAGAGATCATGGATATCTTTGAAACGTGCTCCCTCTCCTGAGAAATAATTCCATGAGGGGTAGACGATGAAAAATGGTGTCATGAAAAAACAGCACATTCAGGCATGTTCTGGAGGATTCAACAGTGTAGACCTTTGAGCTATTTGTTGGTCCCTTTGCCATTGTGATATATAAAGCAATTTAATGTTGAGTGTTGCGCCGTCAAAAGTGTTGAAGTGTGCCATAAATGATTAATGAGTACATCAGTTGTATATACCTTCGTGCTGTTTGTTGACGATTTTTTGCTCTTGCTCCAGTGTATTTAGCAAGTTGGTGTTGCCTCGTCGAAAGTGGTCAAGTTTTCCGTCGGTGTCGATGAGTTGTCAAGCATCTGAAAATCGTTGCGAGAATTTTATAAAGTAAAACAAAAAGCTTATTGTCCTGATTATAAAAACAAAAGCTATCACGCAGGATCGAAGAGCATTGAGAAAAAAGCTCCCACGCAGGATCGAACTGCGGACCTTACGCTTACTAGGCGTATGCTCTACCACTGAGCCATAGGAGCATGCTTGAAAAAAAACAATTTGTAAATTCAAAGTCTATAAAATTGTCCCGAGCATACTTCTAATGAACAAACTTCCCTCGCTTCTTCACTCACGGCTGATTTGCATCCCAATATTATTTGTGAACACGAGGCGAGGGCACCAGGGCACCACAACACCACTCCACTTCGTTCTTCGCTACTTCGCTACCCAAGCGCATATATAGATTAATTGAGTACAGCAGAAGGAAATCCATATTTATAGTATGCCTCCCGCCCTAGGATCCGGCCTAGCGGCTGAAAAAGCAATGAAAAGCAAAGGGAAGGAGGATCAGGGTGCACGACCTAAGCGCAAGGTCGAGTTTGATGAAGTTGCCAGTAGGCCAAAGGGACGGGCACGAGTGGGAGAATCAATTCGAGAGGCAAATGGAGAAGCCGGTGACGACGACGACGAAGATGACGAATACGATGAGGACGAAGCAGAAGAACGCATCGGGCGCCATAAGAAGGGCAACGCGATGTTCGTCGACGACGAGGACGACGACGATGAGCCCGCGAGGCCGCCAGACCCAGTAGAGAACGAGTCCGGGGAAGAGTCGGGCGAAGAGAATTTAAACGACGTAGGCGAAGTGCTAGAACCGTTCAATTTGAACGCCGAGCGAGAAGAGGGCCACTTCGATGAGAACGGCAACTACGTGTGGCGCAAGAACGAAGACAGGCCTGACGAGTGGTTGCAATCCATGGGTGGTGAAGCTGGCATGGAAGAAGCTATTGGGCAAGCTGCCGCCGCGCAGCGTAAGCAACGGCTCGAAATCGCTGCACGGCACGCGCAGGAAGAAGCAGAAGCAAAAGAAGCGGCAGGAGCAGCTGGAGGCGGTGGAGGAGGACTAGGCAGCAGCAGCAACGACCCGACTGCACTGCTGCGCGAGTTAGTGGACCTCCTGGTAAAACCCGAGGAAACCGTGGTGCGCGCACTGAAACGCCTTGCCCCTGCGAAGCGTGGGTTTCAACCCAAAGGCAGCAGCAGCAGCAGCAGCAGCAGCAGCAGTAGCAGCAGTGGGGCCGGGCGAAAAGGTGCAGGTGGCGACGCTGCCGACCATAAACCAGCCGATGCGGAACAGCAGCGTGTGCACTTTGCGCGGGTGACAGAATGCGCCGACCGATTGCTGGGTGGCGGCGAAGTGAATATCTACCACATGAGCCGGGACGAGCTCGAAGACAAACTCGATCAGTTAGACGACGCCGCAGCCACCATGGCAGAGTTTGCTTCCAGCGCTACGGCTTCTGCTCTGGGCTTAGCCGTCGAAGCTGCTACAGGTGGCGCCACCACAAGCACATGCACGAGCAAGGCAGACGGCAGCAGCGGGTACTTCAGCACGGACACTTCCGGTGAAGCTGGGAGCAGTGCGGGCGCAGGTTGGACCTGGGAGTACCGGGCTCCCGACGGCGCCGTGCACGGGCCTTTTGCCACCGCGCACATCGTGGCGTGGCGGGCCCAGGGCTTCTTCACTGGCGCGCAACAGGTGCACATGCGGCCAGCGCAGCAAGGCGGAGCAACCCCCAGTAGCAGTAGTACTGCTGCTGCTGCGGCTGCAAGTGCTACGGCAGCACCAGCCGCAGGGGCAGCAGTGGACGATCTCATGGCGGACTTCGAGGACGATGAGGGAGGCGACGGCGCAAGCGAAGAAAGCGAAGGAGGAGCAGCGGCCGCTGAGTCAACTGCTGAGTCGACGACTGCTCAGGAAACGGATTGGGTGCTCTCTGACGAGATTGACTTTAGCAGGTTCATGTAAAGGACCAACCCGAAGTTACACCGGAGGGTGTTGATTTATGCACTTGGCCTTCTCCTGTTCTCCTTCCTTTCTTCGATATAATTTATTATTGGAACTGGCGAGATCTTATTGTTCCCGCCAAGTGTCGCTTTTTTGGTGATATATAGACGTATTACTACTTTTTCTGTTGTTGTTATCGTCCATATGCGAATGCGACACTTCTCTTTGGTCCCCTATCTCTAGAGTTCTAAATATACGGTATACATCATATCTATGTATAATCGAGAACTGGGGCTGAGGAATAGAAGCCAAGAAAGGCACCGAAACATGCTTAATCGTCAAGGCACCTAAAAATCACGCCACCACCGAGAGGCTAGGGCGAGAGACATAGGCAGCGCCAGCTGGAGGGCTCGAGCAACCATCTCCGCTTCTTCTATAGATATAGCAATAAGACGTGGCTCCGCGTCGATCCAAGAATTCGAATATTGAGCTCTTCAGCTAAATGACTTCAAAGAGCAAAAGAAACGAAGTCACCAGATAAACGCAATAGAGGCCTGTTGACACACGGCCGTATCCCTTGGGGACGAAGTTCTTGTTGAAGACACCGAATGCAGCCACTGCAGCGCAATTGACGATGATGAAGACGAACCCAGCAATGATTCCAGGAGACAACTCTACGGCAAATGTTCCATTCTTAGCCACCCCCGTGTCGTCAGATGAAAGCAAAACGCCGAAGCCTGCGCCAATGCCAATGAGCATGTTGAAAACAGGCCCTGCAAAGCAAGCTGTCATAGCCATGTTCGAGAGCCCTGTAGATCAAAGTGTGTGTGTGTCGAGAGAGGATAAACTTAGATTTGAAGAACAATACCAACAATGATTGCCACGAGAAAGACAAACCTTTGCGGGCCATGGCCATGTTTGTAGCGTAGTCACCGATGCTGTTGCCCCATGCAAGCACCTAGTATTTCGAATGATAAGCCGTTTATTACTTCAGACAATTAAATAAGGTTCAAGAAGTTAATTCATTGACTCACCGTCAAGCCCAAAACTGGCTGTGGAATATTTAAAAGCATCCCGAGGAAACCAAGCGTACTGCAGAGATGCAAGAGACAAGAAGCAAAAAGCACTGACTGTTTGCGTCAAAATAAGTTCAAGCAAGTAATCTCAGGAATACGTGACGAGATCACCGTGAAGATACTTTTGAGTGGACTGTCTCACCTCACAAGGTTTCCAGCAATTGTGTCAATCCAAGTTGCAGCGACAGCAAATCCAACAAGCGCCAGAGGTGCCTGGATTTTACATTTTAAAAAAGGAGGTAAGTAAGCAACGTCGATGATGATACACGTACGATGGTATATTCAAAAGAGCTTCTCGACTTACAGCAATGATAGTTGGTGGAGGACGACTGTCGCTGCACTTAAAGTACAGGGCAGCCGCAGCGGCGCAAGAAATCATCATGGCCAACAGAAGCACCGGAAAGCCTCCACCGTCTCCGCTCTCATTGCTGAGTTGTCTAGTAGCTGATAGGAGTCTTGAATCAAGAGTGCGAGGGCCAGACAGACCGCGTGCTCTTGTGGTAAACAGGGCTCGGCTACCGTCATCACCGTCGTCATAGTTGGCATCATCAATGGGGTTGGCAGGATCGTCATAATCGTCTCTCGTATCGTCACTCGAAGAAGATGATCCACCGATCATTGAGGTGGCCATGTCCATATAATAGCCCACGAACCAAAGTGGCATCAGAGCCACAGATAAAATGAGGTAAGGCTTCACGTAGTTGTCGTCCGCAGTAATGGGGACAGTGAAGCGACGTGCTACAGTAAAAGGCCACTCCACCAGATAGAGAAACTTGTCGCTCGGGCTCATTTCGTTGAATTCTTCCAGCCCACCGGACACTTTTTCTCGAAAGCGCTCGACCACGCTGAGCTCAGGCTCATTGTTATGACCTCCACCTCCTTCGCCTGCAAACGACGGAAGGTCTTTGAATTCATCGTGCCGGCTGCCTTCAAGGGTTGAATATCCATCAAGTTCCACTTCTCGCCCTCCAAGACCGGCAAAGTCTAAGTCTGCGTCTTCATAATCATCGTCATCCGCATGCATGATGACGTACTTGGCACGTTTGTTCGTGACCCCTTCGAGGAGCCCACCTTTGTTGCGTGCGTGCGCGGCCGCATGAACGTTCTGAGCATGTCCCGAAGCAGCCGGCGATTGGCGCAATGGAGTTGCATCCGTAGTCGCCCGAGACGGAGGAGTGGGCGCAGCACTAACTGGGGAACTCGGGTCGTGGTCGTCTGCAGTTCGCATCGCGACTGTGTCGCCGCCGCTGCCGGCGTTCTCGAAGCCCGGGCGTAGGTTTTCCAACTGGCGAATGGCTGAGCCCATTTCAAACCCACGATCTATCGAACTGGATGAAGTCCCCGCGGCGAGGCCTCCAGCCATGAAATCGTGGAGGAGTTTTTGGCGCGGCAGCACCACGGTACGATGGTAAATGTCCGCGGCAAGAACAGTGCCGATGAAAGCAAAGTAACAAATAAGCAGCAATGTGACGTCGCCATGAGAGACGTCCCCAGAGCTGAATATGTACAGGACCATACAGCACGTGGCAAGATATGCCGTGCAGTCGCGGATCATGGCGCCGCGAGCGTGCACCCCACCGACAGCCAGGATTACACTGCCCGCCACCACGGTACCAACGAACATGCCAGCGCCGGTGAGCGCTCCGAGACTGAGTAAATATCCGTCCCCGCCTGCTGTAATAGACGCGATGGTACTAGACACGTCCGGTGCCCCATTGCCCAGTGCCAGAAGAGTTACACCTGCGAACCGCGGAGGCAATCCTAGCTTGACTGAAAATTGCTCGAGGGCCGGGCTGAAGTAATCATCCGCCTGATTTAGATACAAAAGTACGAGTTCAGTATGAGAAATGATGCACATAAGTTTAGTGAATCGTTTCAGCGATTCATATAGAGCGAATCCTATTAATTTCTTGGGCCCATTGTCTTGATTCAGGTGCCACATTTTGCGTACCGTGGAGCCGAGAAGCACAAACAGGAGACCAAGCCATCCGACGCACGCAGCCACGAAGAATCCTCTGCCTACGCCCGATGAGCAGTAATATGTACGGGAGTACACATTATCCGTACAGTATTTCTGCGCAAACGCACACTCGTCGAGGTTGTAGTCTGGGGCCGAACCAATGTCAAAACAGTCAAGATCGTCTGCGGCGTCTGCTGCAAGTATTAGGATCGCAAAGGCTAGGGAAGTGCTTTGTATTCTGCTAAAGCTTTTCCCCAACATGTTTGCTTGGCTGCTGGATTAGCTCTCGCGCTGAAATATGCCAAGCGTGTAATACGAGAACAGGTCAATCCATTGCACGGGAGAAGCAAGCTGCGGTGCACAATGCCGGCAAGAACAAAGAAGGTGTGCCGGCAACAAGGAAAAAATGCACACACAAGACTGCTCTAGTGTGATGCGGATGGAAATATTTTGGGACGGGGAATGGGACACGGCACGGACAAAAAGTGGAGCCTGTGAACTTTTGATACGTGGTCGCTCCAATGACTCCAGCGCCTCAATGATGCCGCTACTGGCTAGCCCTAAAGTGGCGAATCGGCTGAAAGAGAGGTAAGGGGCTGTGGTTGATGACTGACACACTAACACCTCCAAAGCCTGCCGTAGTCTAGTCTAGTCTAGTCTAGTCTAGTTAATACTCTCCCAATAACAAAGAAAAACAAGAACACAGTAGTCACAGAGGCACCAAAAAAAGTACATGTGCTGCTTT
>Ga0307982_1003622_pt1 | contig 12308 bp, 9 predicted proteins | sample OrgLakmetagen989_FD_201847 | JGI IMG/M metagenome (GOLD analysis project Ga0307982, IMG submission 201847) | Saline water microbial communities from Organic Lake, Antarctica - #989 | ecosystem: Environmental > Aquatic > Non-marine Saline and Alkaline > Saline | place: Antarctica: Organic Lake... | reverse complement strand
GCTTCGAAGGTGGTGCTGGTCCGCCGCCCAGCACCTCCCGGCATTCGCCCATTTTTGGAAATAAACGGTCAGTACAGGTTTTTTTTTTTTTTTTTTTTTAGCAAGGAGAGTAAGTGAGTCCGCAGTGCTTGGCGGGCGCAATTTTGGGCTTGGCTTCTATAGTCGACTGCACTTAAATAGAACCGATTGTTACTAAACTAAGCGCATCTCCGTGTGCAGGGACAATTACAGTGCAATAAAGGGATAAGTCGTTTGTAAATTGAGAAGGAATGGGGGTTCTCCTGGTCGAGACTTCCCGCTTACAATTCGGGTTGTTGAAATGTTTAGCGCTAAAACTTTTGCCCAATACAATGATACAATGAGGGCGCGTGATCTTAGTGGGTTATAAGGATCGAAATTCGATTGCTCTAGTTCTGAAACCCTTCCAAGTGTACTCGTAGAGAGGTATCTAGGTGGGCATGGCGATATTCGTTATGCGCTTCGGCGTTCAAAGGGCACGAAGGGGTCAAAAAGTCCTTAGTTCTAATTGGAGGGTTTTTCCCTAAAAATGCCGAAAAATACCGAAATTCGAACGCAAAAAAAAAAACAAGATTATCATCTTATTCTTTGTCATGCGTAGATTATTTCAACTAGTGGCAGTGTTCTATGAATCGTCGATTATCGGGCTGTAATTTGAATAGAATGCTTTACTATTAGTTTTAGTGCATACCCCTCTGTAGATACACGATACAACGATGCAACCGACAAGGAAGGACGGCGTCAGAAAACGACGACACGATTGGCAAAACCCGTTCTTTTGACGAAAGGATGATGTATATTTTTGTGAGCTTCTTGTGGCATGGTGGGTCCAATTCCGTCATCTCGCCACGTTTGAACATAGCCTAGCTAGCCGCTATAATAATACCCCGGGTAAAGTTTCCTGGCGATCTGCCATGTGGTTGTTCCGGGGCGGTGACAATGAACCATCCGAAGAAAATGAGGATGAGCCTGGTTCACCTCGAGGAGGTTACACCGAAGGAGTGCGTCCAGGATCGCTGATGACCACGCCGCCGACGAAACTACAAGCTCAGAGGTCGCTTCAAGACGATGCTTACACCACTCCGGTACGAACATATCACTAGCTCATGCAATGTCGACTCTAGCTCTGTCAAAGATTTAGCACCTTAGAATGCTAGTAGAATGCAATGGTTCTGTTCCTCATTCTGTGTGCGTGTGCCACATTCTATTCCACTCATGTAGCCGGAGCGAGGCAGCATCAGCAAACTAGCTTATGATGACGACGTTTTGAATGGTACTAGTGCTAGAGATGCAACTGACTCAGCACCCTACCCACTGAGCCGCGGGAGTTCGATGGCCTCAGTAGATTTGAATGGCAATGACGACGAAGCAGCAGCTTCCTCCCTCAAGTCCCCGACTTCAGGCAGCTCCGACGACCTCGCCTCAGGCGGGGCTATGGACCTAGGGGTGGTAGACGAGTTGATGCAAGCTCTGAGCGCGTCGAAAGTAGAGCTAGCCCTGGAGAAGGAAGCAGCGACTCCTTTGAAGCAAAAGCTGATGCGCGCGCAGAGCGAGGCGGAGCTGCTGCAGGAGCGCCTAGACGCGATGCAAGAAAGCGCCAACGCCGAGCGCTTCGAGGTACTAGATGTTCACACGTGATGTTTTTGCTACTTCCTTCATTCCAGGGCAATTTATGAATAGGGTGGTCCTGTTGTTGGCCTGAACGATGTATTAAACCTACGGACTTTAATATGTCTTGTCTGGCTTCGCAGGAGCTGCAGCGAGAAGTCGCAGACTTGCGCGTTCGGTGCGAGTCTTTGCAGCGTGCCAACGCCAACTTTCGGGCGTCGGGTGCGGCGGGAACCTTATCGGAGGAGCTCGCGGATGCCACGGCTGAACTCTCGGCGCTGAGAGAAGAAATGGCTGAAAGGTGGGGGTGGAACTTACTTTCCTTACTTTTTCAACCACAAGTATGATGCATGATGCATTCGAAATAGAGAAAGGCGTCAAACGAACTGTCTAGTGCATGGTTATCATGTACGTGTGCGTTTCTCTCTTTCTTTCTATCACAGGGAACGCGAATCGGCAGCTCTGAACCTGCGAGGAGCGCTTTGTTCGGCGCTCGGAAAAGCCGACGGCCGAACTCGGTCTTTCCACCAATGGAAGCTCTACGTGGCCGCTGCTGCTGCCTTAGGTCGAGGCCGAGACGAAGGCCTCAAAGAGGGCCAGGGCGAGGGGCAGGCTGAGGCAGCAGCCCAAACAGCGGCGGCACTGGAGGCCGCGGCAGTCGCTGCCGAGGAGGCGAAAGCTGCGGCGGTGCAGGCCGCAGTGGACGAGACTTATGCCGTCGCGGGGGCGGGCCACAGTGCCGAGCTAGGAGAGCTTCGAGCGCAACTGCAGGCTGCCACTGATCAGTGCGCGCGAGCTGAGGTACGGGACGAGAAGCGCCTTTATTTTGATTGTTTGCTGTCTCAGGGGGAGTTAGGTCGCAACGCTTGGTTCTGTACGTAGATGTATTTCATAATTACCGACGGTATGGTACTCCATACCTGATTTTTGGCGTATGTTTGTGTGTTCTTTGTTCTTTCCTGCCCTTCTCAGAGTGATTTGGTTGCCCTGAGAGAGGAATTTAGCGCGAAGCATACAGCAGAAGTGGAGGAGAAAGTGTCCGAAATGACAACATCACACGAGGCAGCCCTGGTAGAGGCGCGCGCCTCACATGTGAAGGCAATGGAGCAAGCTTTAGCTGAGGCGCAGGCGTCACACGCTAGTGCCATAGAGGCAGCTGTTGCTGAAGCAAAGTTCGCGACCCAGCTTGAAGCTTCAGCTAGTATGGAGGCCAAGATGGCAGAAGCAGTGACAGCAGCACTTGAGGAAGCAAACCACCAGCATAGCACTGCTTTAGCGGAGGCGCTGGAGCAAGCGTCTTTAGAGGCTTCCGCTAGACAAGAGGCAGCTGTTGGCGAGGCGGTAGCAGTGGCAGTTGAGGAATGCACCAAGGCTCAAAAGGAAGCGGCTGCGAAGGAACAGGAGGCTGCAGTGGCGGCGGTGCGGGAGGAACTGCGAGTCGCTGAGGAGAACATGCGCGAAAAAGAGCTTGAATTCATGGTAAAAGAGAGAGAGATATGTATATGGTACTATTTTCAAAGCGTGCGGTGGTGTTCTATAAATGCTTTTTTGTGCCTTCTGCGGCCTTTAACCTCCTAACTCCCGCTCCTCTTCCCCTGCCTTCGGTAACATCGCACCCGCATTACACCCACTCCGACCAGTCCCTGGAGAATCACTTGGCCACCGCTCAGCGCGTGGAGAACGAACTCAAGCGGGCTAACGCCACTCTGAAAGCAGAAGCGGCAGGCCTCGAGAAAGCGGCTGATGCGGCTAAAAACACGGTAGAGCTAATGGTCATTCGAAGGGAAAACGAACCTGAAAATAGGGAAGAACATGAGATTATGCAGTGCGTAGGATAGATGGAAGTTTTTCTTCTTGCTCTGACGTTGCCTCTTTCCTCTCGTTTTTCTTTTTACCATGTCGCCCTCACCATATAGACGGAGCGCAAGAAGGGCGAAATCGCGAGGCTGACTGCCCGCACCAAAGAGTTGACACAGGAACTAGAGGAGGCCCGGACCAGCCACGAAGTTGCTTTAGAAGCGCAGAAGCAAGAAGCACAGGAGCAGGCGCGAGCGCAAGCAACGGCTGAAGTGGCAGCTGCAGAAACACGCGCCCAAGAAACTTTGAAGGATCGCTGCGCGGAACTTGAGAAAGGGCATGCTGAGAGCCTTGCTTCTGAAGTTGCCGCATGGCAATCTAAAGTCGCAGGTTTAGAGTCGCAAGTGGCATCAGCCAACGAGAAAATGGCCGACTCAAGCGCTGCAGCAGCCGCCGCCACAGAGGAAGCTCGGACTGCAATGGAGCGAGCCAATAAGCTTGAAGCTTCGCTAGAGGCCTCTCAGAAAAAGCAAGCAGATGACCTAGAGCAGATAAACGAACGATTGCGAGCTGCCATGACACGCACTTCTGAGGCGGAGGCTCAATTAACTCAGGCGCAAGAGGCACAGCGGCAAGCAGAAGAGAAGGCAGCTGCGGCCGCGTTGGAACTATCAACAAATGATACATCAGCCGCGGTAGCTGAGGCCCTGTCACGGGCTCAGGCGGAGCATGCAGGAGTGGTATCGGCTCTTCGAGAGGAAGCTGCCGCAGCCCAGGCCGAGGCCCTCTCTCAGGCTCAGGCGGAGCATGCAGGAGTGGTGTCGGCTCTTCGAGAGGAAGCTGCTGCAGCCCAGGCCGAGGCCCTCTCTCAGGCTCAGGCGGAGCATGCAGGAGTGGTGTCGGCTCTTCGAGAGGAAGCTGCCGCAGCCCAGGCCAAGGCCCTGTCTCAGGCTCAGGCGAAGCATGCAGGAGTGGTGTCGGCTCTTCGAGAGGAAGCTGCTGCAGCCCAGGCCGAGGCCCTGTCTCAGGCTCAGGCGGAGCATGCAGGAGTGGTGTCGGCTCTTCGAGAGGAAGCTGCTGCAGCCCAGGCCGAGGCCCTGTCTCAGGCTCAGGCGGAGCATGCAGGAGTGGTGTCGGCTCTTCGAGAGGAAGCTGCTGCAGCCCAGGCCGAGGCCCTGTCTCAGGCTCAATCTAGGGGAGCAGATCAGGTGCAAGATCAAGCGGATCATTTGAGTGCTGTCTCATCGACAGGTAATATCGATTTCGGCGGCAATGCTGCTGGTCAAAGTGCTAGCGACTTCTTCGAGGTGGCCGCAGCCGCGGTGGCTGCTGATGACTTGTCTCAAACCCTGGCCAATCAGGAAGTAGCGTCATTGAAGGCCGAGCTCGAGGCCCTACAGGGACAATTGGCTTTGGCCAATCAGGACGCTGCTACTGTGCGCACGCAAGCCGAGAGCGCTGCAGCACGGGCAATCGCGGCAGAGAGCCAAGCCCACACTTCAGCAGCGGACTTTGCAGCGTTGACGGAGGAATTGGCCAATCAGCGCGCGGCACTGGCGGAGCTTCGCAAGGACGCGGAAGCGCGGGAGGCGGAGCTAGCAGCGCAGGTGGAGGCCGCAGCTAGTGCGGTGGAGGAGCGAGAAGCTGAAGTAGCAGCGAAGATCGCGTCCCAAGAAGCACAACTAGTGGCACAAGCTGAGGAGCTCGCCCGATTCACCTTGCAACAGCAACAAGGCTCTGAAGGTGGAGGAGAAATAGCAGGAGAAAGACAGAGAAATAAGAAAAAGACTCGGCCGTTCGTTGAATTCGGCGTTTCAGACATTCCGTTTGAAGGCGAAGGAGACACTATTGCCAACAGCCCGTTCGATTCAGCCCCGGCTGCTGCTGCTACTGAAGCATCGTTGGCCACCTCCACTTTGAGCGAGCCGCCAGCGCCACAGCAGCCTTCCTCCTATGAAGAAGCAGAAGGAGAAGAGCGGCGCATCGACCCGCGCGACGGCAGTGGGCCTTGGACCTTGGCCGAGTTTGAAGCCCAGTACGGGGGCCTAGACGAGTGGCAAGAAGCAGGGGCTATGGCGGCGGTAGCAGCAGCAGCAGCTCCAACCCCACCAGACGCCAGTGCGCTGTTTGGAGACGGCCAAGGAGACGGAATCAATGGTGAAGGTGGAGCTGCGTTATTGCCTGATAATTTGGCGGAGAGTGTAGCCAACGAGACTGCGCTTCGTTTTAACAACAATGCTGACAACAAAAGCCCACCTCTTCCTCATCCACCTCCTCTTGAGGTTGCGGACAGCGCGGCGGCATCTTTCGAAGAGATGCGCATAGCATTGGTCGAGCAGCAGCAGACAGTGGTGGCGGACCTCGAAGCTCAATTGAGAGCAGCCGAAGCAGCAGTGGAAGAGCATCGCCTGGCGAGCCAAGCGGCGGAAGCGAGCGCTCAGAAATGGCAAGAAGAGGCGATGCAACATGTGCTTGCGCTGGAAGTGAGCGAGGGTGCGGAGGCCAAGGCCAGAGCGGAAGCAACAGAGGTGAAGGCGGAACTCGTGAAAGCACTGAAAACTAGAGATAACGATGGTGAAGATGATAACGAGGGCCAACGCGGCGATGGCGGCGTTGGCGGTATTTCACTTCAAAATGTCGCCTCCGCGCAGGCCGAAGCGCTAGCAGCAGCGCGCGACGAACTCCAGGAAGTGAAAGTTGCGCTTCAAGAGGTTTTGCGATCGCACGACAGCGGTGGCCGCAACGATAGTGATGGTGAGGACAATGGGGTTGATGGTGGTGGTGTAAATCCTTTGAGTGGTGTTGGCACAATCAACAACAATGGCAATGACGGTGACGGTGAAGGAGTTGAGGGAGGCGGAGGGCAGCGGCGGCAGTTTTTCGAAGCGATGTGGACGGCAACCGACCCTTCTTTTGCCGATGCAGTGGCTAGCCGTGTCGCATCGCTCGCGGCTTCGGCGGAGCGCAAGCTAGACGAAGCCGCCGCCAGGGGGGAAGCCACGGCGACTCGCTTGGCAGCGATTGCAGACCGTTACGAGGGGGGTTTATCTACCACCCACAGCTTCGGGTCACCCAACCAGCAGTCGCAAGCGAGCTTGGGAACTTCTCCTGCACAAAGAGAGCAGTCAACTGGTACTCCCATGAACAGCAGCGATGCCATGATTCAAGCTAGACGATGGCAAGTAAAGGCGGAAGAGCTTGAAGAGTGTTTAGCAGCTTCTGAGATGGCGAAAGAAAATTTGACGCTGAGTTTAAAGGAAGCTCAATTAGCAGCGAGCAAATGCCATCAAGACCCAGAAAACCGGTAAAATGAGAGGAAGAGGAAAGGAAAAGTGAAATTATTAATGGAGACAACAAAGCGTGCTTACATATCTGATACTTGTTGTGCACTTGATGGCGTACTTTTGGAAAGGGCCATGATGCAAAGGTGGTGATAAACTTGTTTTGCATTCTCCTCATCACTATTTGTGCACTCTTCTCTTCACAGTTCTTCGTACATGTCTGCCTCCCCACAGGCCTTTCTTCTTCTTTCCCGTGGGCGGCACCGACAGTGAAGTGGCTGCTTTACAGGCGGAAGTGGCAGCCTTAAGGGCGCGCAACTTTCCGGTGCTGAACGAGGCTCTGAAAGGGCTCAAGGCCCGGCATGGCGAATACAAAGCGGAGGTGAGGAAGGGTGATGATGATGAATGAGTGGTATGAGAGGTACGTCATGCATCGAGCCCCCGTAATAGTGTGTTTCGCATGTTGGCAGTTTATCCTAGTCTCACATCTCTCTTCTTTTATTTAAATAGTTTATTTCTTTTCTTCGTTGTGTTTCCGAACTCCTTTTCTTATAGGTGGACCTTCTCTATGGACGATTGGACGCTGCCGTATTAGCACACGCGTCAGAGTGCGCGGCGCTTACAGTGGAGATTGGTGCCCTTCGCAAGGCTCTGCACAATTATCACGACGACGACGATGATGATGAGACGAAGCGGCAACACCTCTTGAAAGATCCACCCCCTCATGTGCAACTAGCACCTTTGAACGATGCTGCCACCGTGGGCCGCCCTTGTCATCGTTTCGTTGAAGGAGCACCCCTTGCTTTGCCTCTGAGCTTGGAGTCTAAAGACGACGGGCAGGTACGATCAGTGGTGGTTGTGTCAGATGGTACATCAATACACTAGACATGTTTATTTCCTTCACATTGCTTATATGCTTTTTTCTTCCTCTTCCCTCACTGTGCTCCTGGTGTTGTAAAACAGATGGCGACTTTGCTGTGTGGTACTCTGAAGGCCATGCTGACAGCTGCTGCTGCTTCTCAAGGAGGTGCATCTAGTGCTACTTTAGCCAATTTGGTGCGCGGCATCAAGTGGAGCGAGTCGAAAGAAGAGGATGATCAAGATGAAGACGAGGAGAACAATGGTAGAGGTGAGAATAGTTCCTGGGGTGAAGAAGAGGATAATGGCGAGGAGGAGGACTATGACGGCGGATCGATGGTGGAAGCTCTGAGAGAAGAACTGGAGCAAGTGAGTGAGGAATTGGAGAGGCAGCGCGAAAAAGCCGTGCAGCGCGAAAAAGTAAGTTGAAGAATATATAGAATTGAGTGACTTCTTGCCTGTATTCAACCCTTAAGCTTTCTTATTTGCGATGCACCCTTCGCTTATCTTCCCTATAGCGTCATTTGTTTTTCCTATTTCACCCTTTTGTCATGTTATTTGATTACATTAACTCTCTACACACGCATGCTAGGACTGGCGTGACGCTGCCCAGCGCGCCGCGATGGACCGAGCGGCCGAGCGCGGCGCGGCTCAGGCTCACATTCGCTGCCTAGCCGCTGCCCACGCCCACGAGCTGTCGGAAATGAGCGTGCGGTCCGTGAACCACAGCATCGGGTACACTGCCATGAGTACGCCGGTGGAGTCCCCCGCCCCGCCGAACCTGGTGCGAAGGCCTAATATGAGCCCGATCTTGATGCAATCCTTCGAAATGAAACCGCCGCCGTCGTCCATGCCGCAAATGCCTTTGAAAGAGGAGGAGCCCGAACAGGAGCAGCAAGCACCCGAACCGGTGTCTCCGATTCCACCCTTGCATCACCACCTCCAACAGCATGAGTTGCCGCAGCCGGGAAGCCCTACCAATGCAGCAGGCCATAATCATCATCGTCGGCCGCCTCCGCGCCATGCCGCTCCTCCCTGTAGCCCTCCGCCTCCGAGCTCTCCCAAGCCAGTGCTGCTGCACCAGGCCTCGTCGCCGCCACCATCATCGCAAGGACCGCCACCACCGCCACCACCTCCGGGGCCATTATTAGAGGTGCACCAGCCGAATGAAGCCCAAAATGAAGGTGAATTGAAGGATCATCTTCAGCACGTGTCGCCGCAGGAGTTAGCGGCTCGCAAGCAATGGGCGCAAGAAGTGAAGGAGTTGGAAGATGCCACAGGAAGGCGCGCTGAATCTTCATTTTCTTTGAGCGTAATGCCACCGCCACCGCCCCCACAAGCACCAAATGCATTGCCTTTGATGGAAGGGCCTTCATCTTCGGTTGCACAAGCAGGTGCAGCAGCAGCAGCAGTGCCTTCTAGCCAAAGCAACGCAGATGATAGTGCACCTAGTGCTAGCACTGCCGAGGCGATTGCTCCTGGCCCAATCCAATTTGACGTGACTTTCGAGAGCGAGCGGCTAGGAATGGGTCTGGCAGAGGCCAAGAATCGAGCGGACTTACCATTTATCAACGTGGCACCATCGATGAGGCCCACAGAGGGAGAAGGCGGCGGGTTCGTCGTACAGGTGGGGGATCGCGTAAAGGCCGTGAATGGCGTGCCTTTGCTTGAAGTGATGCAAACCTCGTCGTCTTCGACTTTGCACGCGGCTGCGCTCCACGCCATTCGCACTGGCGGTCGCCCCATGGTCCTTACCTTTGAGCGAGATCACCCCACTGCCACTCTTGCTGCCGCCGCAACTACTGGGTTGACTGCGAATGGTAGTGCTGGTGGAGGGAGCGATGCTCGTGCGCGATCGTATACTTCTTTGTGGTGGTTGGTGGTGTTTCCGTTGCTTTTGGCGGGTCTTGGCGGGCCATATTTGCTGGCCTCTCTGCACCGGCATTGCGCAGCGCCTGGCTCTAGCAGTGATGGCAGCACGCCAACGACCCACTGGTTCCGAGGGTCGAGTGTGCGCAATCTGTTGCCACCAGGTCTGCTGCCCGAGAGTGTGTCATTGGAGTGGGTGGATCCTCTAGTGGCCGAGCCCCTCGAGAGGGGCCTAGGGCAAGCCAAGCAGTATGCGTGTGTCGCCGTGCAGCCCGGTGGGCAACTCGCTCCTTACGCCGAGCAAGCACTGGTGTGGGCGCAAATCAGCGAAGCAAGGGCTGCGGCTGCTGGTGCTGCGGTGGCCACTGCGGTTGAGAACCACACGCCAGCTGACCTGAAGGCAACCTTAGAGAAGTGGCGAGCTAGGAGCAGTAGCTTCTACACGGGCAGTAAAACCGACAGCAGTAGCAGCAGCCCTAGTAGTGACAGCAGCAGTGGCAGCGGTGCGCGCGAGATTTCTGAGTTGGGAAAGGACATGAGTGGTGCAACAGCGTATATGCGCGCAGAAATTCAGGAGTTTGGCGAGTTGTTGATGGGCGTGGCGCAAGAACTCGAGGGGCTGCGAGCAGACATGGGCAAAAGAGTGACGGGCGCTTTCAATCAAGTGTCTTATTCGGTGCAGAGCTCTATGTCGCAGGGTAGCGAGGGCTCGAGCATGAGCAGTGGAGGGGATAGCAGCAACCATGATGTGGATGAAAACTCGGAAGGGAGCACTGCAGAAAGCGAATTTAGCCACAGGTATTCCTATGAGCAATATGCTGAGGACGAAAACACCGACGCTTTCGCAGAGCCTCAACCAGAAATTGAGGAGGCCTCAAACATTGGCGATTACGAAGATGATGAAGAAGCAGAACCAGAAATGCCCGATGATATTCCGAATTTGCCCACGGCTATTGTTGCTCATAATTTCGAGGGCCAATCGACCACACCTGAGAGGGCTTCTTCGGCTGCAGCAACCGAAAGCGTTCGAACGGGTGAAAAACTGGACGAGGCAACTGCGACAACACGTCTGCGCGCTCTAGGCAACGAGAAACTTCCCGATTCACCAGTTGGCCAAAGCAACGACGAGAAGGCTTCTTCACCGGATGTGTCAGAAGATGTGCCGGTATTAGCGAAATATCGGGTCGAAGGTATTGATTCGACAAATGTGCATGCCGAACTCTAGTTCATGAGCCCTCCATGACCTCCATGAACTGCACTGAATTCGAGGCTTTACCCCCGAGCTTAGTGGCCTTCAGTGTAAACTAAAAATCGGTTAATATCCATGAAATAGAATTATATATCTCTCGAGATAGCCCTAGTCTAGCTCTTTCTAGTTCCTAATACCAGAATGCGGTGAGTACGCGCACGCAGGCAAATGAAGAATTCCCCCCTATCCCCTATTAATAGAAATCGCGGGATAAGAGAGAGAGAGGCAGTAATGACGTGGCCATGTGGCTATGCGGAAGAAGCGGAGGTTCCTGGCGCGGCGTGCCCAAGAGACTAAACAACGGCGTGCTCTCTTCAATGCAGAAACAGACGCTGAAACGACTTATTATTCAGTGAACAGTTTCCACTTTAGAGGGGGGTGGAAGTATTATGCATCCTGCTTCCTGCCCTCTACACACTACCCTCTTTGCGCTTTACGATTTTGACTTGCGCGCAACGCACACGCGTACACTTCTGCCCGCAGCATTGGCTTCTGTGTCATTTGGGTTTGTATTAGTTCGAGTTCGAATTCAATTCATATGCACTCTAGCGATTAGGCCACATAGTGGTGGCACAATCCATATGCGCTCTAGCTGTTTCTGTCTGTTTGGCTTCACAGTTCACAGTGGTTGCACAATACTCGATGCTACTTTTTATCTGTGCATGGTGGTGTTGGCCTCTCCTGTTTCCTGCCTGTTGCTTTACATCGAAATGTATTTACGAGGAGGACTTGCTTCTTTAAGCGTCCCCTTGAAGGCAGAATTTCGCTACCCACTCGGCGTGGCTGGTGGCAGAAGTGTACGCGCATGCGATAAGGTGTATATTCAATTATTTTAACCCTGTCTGAAGTTGACACTGTGGCTGAAATGAAGTTTGACATCAGATGTAGGTCGTTTCACCGAGTCAGAGGCCTCTGCTTTCCCTCTTAATTTAGCTTTGAAGTGTAGTTTACCAATGTTAGAAGGCACTTTCGATACGAGCTTCGTAAGGCAGCCAGCACCGGTTAGGCTTGGCGCGTTCATGCACTAGGATTGATCATTCCGAACAAATAATCGCTGTTAAAGCCTCATCGGTGATATCAAAGCACTCCAAATGCCGCTCAATATATGTACCATATGCCAGCTCCTGACGACACGCAATCCTCGGCTCGAGTATCCACGGAAGCGTAAGCAAGCCTTTTCGGTAGCCAACAATTACTAATGAATAAGCGTGCGATGTGACTAGATGGCAACATGCTTGCTATATCTTACTGCGAACCCAGTGAGACTTCGCTTCGGGGCTTCAAGAAGTAGCTGCATTCGTTATGCTAGACATTCCTTTCTGTTATGCAGAAGCACAACCTAGCAAGTCGTCAACGGGATGAACAAAGCCGAAAACGCGTCACCAAACTTCTAACATTCCATTTCCCGAAATCCCTGAGGCCAGACAGGTGCTTTCCTCCTTCCTCATTGGCACAAGAATTTCCGCCAAAAAAAATTCTTCTTCTGCTGATCGCTGATTGTCAGACTGTTCGTTTTATCAGCAAACAAATTGAAGCCGTTGACATCGGGTGGTGAAGGTGTTGGCGTTGGAATCGACAAACAATGGGGCATCGAAGAGGCTAGACCGTTTGAGACACCAGACTAGCTG
>Ga0307982_1003621_pt1 | contig 12309 bp, 5 predicted proteins | sample OrgLakmetagen989_FD_201847 | JGI IMG/M metagenome (GOLD analysis project Ga0307982, IMG submission 201847) | Saline water microbial communities from Organic Lake, Antarctica - #989 | ecosystem: Environmental > Aquatic > Non-marine Saline and Alkaline > Saline | place: Antarctica: Organic Lake... | reverse complement strand
AATTGGCCTTCTGGAGCGAATTCGCTAGCGCATTTGCAGCTCAAGTGCATTCTATATGTGCCTCTGTGACTGCTGTGTGCTTGTCTTTCTTTGTTTTTGGGAGAGTATTAACTAGACTAGACTAGAACAGGTATTTCATACGCTCTTCCGCAGCTTCTTGAAGATCTTTTTCCGTAGAGGCAATGCCCCCGCCATACTGGTCAACAGCTAGTTCTACCACAAAGTGCACCAGTTTAGGGTGCTTACATCGCTCAGCTAGACTATTAGAGGTTATGGGCCCAGACGGCACAAGACAACAAGGCAAATTGTCTTCTAAAAGCAACACGTGTACTTGTGTACCAGACTCCCACAGGGAAGTTTCCCGGAAACTTCCCAGTCCGGTCTCTCTAATATCCAACATGGAATGGGCATCATGCATTATGCATATGTGTCCAGACATATATTAAGGCGATAGAGGTATCCTAAAGCCACGTCTAAATTTAAACGTACCGGGGTGAATCAATTTAGAGGTAGTTTGAAGGTGCTTAGGTCTAATGACAAATGACTAATAAGTAATAACATGAAACATAATTATTTATTACGGACAAAGACCACGCAAATCGCATTCAAGAACATAATTTCATATATGATAGAGAGCTTACTCCGTCCATTTTTGCATTTAATGAAAACTTCATTTGAGTGCAAGTCCATAGTACAAGTATAAATCATGTATTGTTTGAGGCAGATGAGAGAAATCAATAAAATAGAACCGCTTCATGGCGCACGATGATGCTTGCATCGCAACTACAGAGTACAAAAAATTTTGGGCTCGCTTGGGCGAAAAATTTACATGGTTATCTCATAGAAGTCCGTTGCTCGCCATGAATCCTAAGAAGAAGATTCCTAGAACCGCTGTGGCGCCTGCGCCGAGCTTAAGTGCTTGTTCAACACCGCCTGCAACCAGCAACAAAAAGTCCATTTATCGTCTTAATTCTAGGTCATAGATAACTCTCATGTAGGATATCTTTTGATTTACACTCTTACCGACCATGACCTCGGCACCCTCCAGGCGAGGATCCTCTAGAGGTGACTTTATGAAACCGTCATAATAATCTTTAGATCCGACTTCGACAGATTCATCCGTCTTCTCTGCACGTAAAGCAGATTTCAGAGCTCTTTGGCATGTGCGGGGTCGTGGCACGATGAAACTAGCGACTCCTAGGAGATTGCAAGAGAGTAGAATAGCGACTTTCATATTTTCTCCACCTAAGAAGCAGCTAAGTATTAGCAACCACGTGCTCGAGTTGATGAACCTGCACTTCACCGCACCACCACATCGTCACCAAGAGCAACACGACGACGACACGACGACAGAAGTCGTCATCAGAACGTCAGAACGTCAGACTGACTATTTTTCTACAGGGGGGATTTGTCATTGGATAGCCACCAAGCACCAATCAACCTCAACACCTCAACCACACAACAATTCATCAACGCACCCCCGCTCCCCCACTCCTTATCAGTTTACGGGGAGAATAGAATTCCACTCCACGCTTCCCGCTCCAAGACTTGGAGCCCCAGGACTTAAGGCTGGAAACTACGACAAACACATCCCTTGCATCCGCACCTCCCAATTTCCAGCTCTTGCATATGATCTTGATTGATCTTGATCTCGCGTGTCATGTCTAATGTTGATATGGAGGGACTTGGAAGTGACCTAATATCACTGATGAAGTAAGAGCAAAGCATCACCAGCAATTGGCTCGTTCTTTTCGGTCAATCGGCATCTAAGATGAGTCATTAACTTCTCCGAAAGAAATGGGCACCAGAAGCCCATGCAATCATTCGCAAGAGAGGTCGATATGCCAAGGGCGGGTTAATTGTACTTGGAAGTTTGGTTATCGCTTAGGTGTCTCAGTCATATATTATACCATTTCAGCATACTACCACCTATCATCCATCTCAATCTTTATCTCTATCATCACCGATCACCGCCACTTACCAAATCCCTAATCCATATCTCACCCGGCAGATCCCGCGGCCTACTTGCCTCCGTGCTGTTATAAAGCAGCAGCAATGGGGTAAGGAGAAAACTCAGTCGAATATATATCAAGACCCCATCTGTAGTATAATGTTTGCAGTTACATATAAAAGTTAAAAAAGCTCGGCTTTAAAATTAAAATTCAAAAGAAAGAAGGCATTAATTCAAAGGGGAGCTCCAGGCCTGCCCGAAGTACGACTTTGATGTCGGCATTGACGTCCCTGGGCTTGTGATTGGGGAGAAAGTCGCATTCTCATTCGCCGCTTCGCCGTGTCTGTCTCTCCTCTGGAGTTCATCATAACCTCCATCGCCAGAATTATGTTCGCTGCTGTATCCCACTTCTTCTGCGTCGCGCTCTTCGTCGTTTCTTTTCCCATCGTCACTGCCTTCGCTACCTTCTCTGTCTGATTCCTCATCTTCGTCATCCGATTGTTTTGATCCCACTCGCTGACGCTTGCCAGATCGGGATCGGCCATTGCCTTCCTCTTCTTGCTCGTCCTCTCCATCATCTGAAGCACCTTCGTCGTCGTTTTCTGACTCACTTCGATCGCCTGCCGCACCTCCACTCAACCGCGCACATGCTAGCAAATCTGGCTGAGCCACCTGCGCGGCTGCAGCAGTGGCCGCCAGCAGCGCCTCGTGCGGCACGCCTCCTCCCCCAGAAGTGGGGCCTCCTCCTCCCACGCGAGGCTCCGCCCCACCCGCCGGGCCATAAGCGCGGCTCACGAGGCCTAAGAAGTGGTCCAGCCGCTGCGCAGTCTCCGCTTGAGTTTGCAGCACCGACGCCAGCTGGTGCTTGAGCGCGCTTTGCTCCGCGCGCAACGAGCGGCACTCGCTCTCCAACCCCACCATCGCAGCAGCCACCGCGGGTGGCATGTTAGTCGAGGCCAGCGTTGAAAGTTTCTCTTCCTGTGGCGGCTGCGGCTGCACGCGATATTGCATGGGTGGCTGCGGATGCCCGTCAATCCCTGCAAAGTACGACGAGAGAGCTCCAACTGCACCGTTGCCGCCACCCTGATTGTTTTGAGGCTGGAGCAGAAATCCGTTGGGAAGATGGGGATTTTCCATAGCACTCAGGGCGCTGATTTGAGATACAGGCCACGCCATAGAGTTGCTGCCCAGAAGATGGGTCAAATCCCCATAACTCATTGAAGACGCGTCGAAAGTGCCGTTGTCACCACTGCCTCCGTGGCCAGTCAAGCTTCCGCCGAAGGAGCCCCCGCGGGGGTGATTGAGAGGCCGTTCGGGCACCTGCGTGGGTCTACTGAACTCACCGTTGATTGCACTGCTTCCAATCCGGTCGCTGCCGCTGTGGCGCTTCCGTGTGTTGTGACGCCTAGTGGCAGCTTCCACGACATGAGAATCTGCGTCGTCAGCCGCAAAAGACGCTTCGGCTAAGATCGAAAGGGAGGCGAGGCCACCGCCAGGGCCGACCTTGCCGTCGTTCATGTTGGCGCTCGGCGCCGAGGGTAACACCTTTAGAATTGAACCGTCAAAAGTAGAAAGACAACACACCAATGGTATCTAGAGTAAACTGGACCTGCATATGCACTCAAGTGCACGCTACAGAAGTACGTAGTTTCGCTTACCGGTCCGCCTCCTCGAATAGGAGCCTTTCTCTTGATGAATTGTAGGAGGTCAGGCCGGCCGCGCACGAAGTGCGGATGATGGAACTCAGCAATCTGATGAACACATGACGCACATGGGCACGTAATACACATGAACACACGGATACACATTAGGCAAAGCAGATTCTTTTACATCCTATGCACGCTCTCCGATGAGGCCACTAGAAAGTGTCATGCAATGATGTCCCATCTGCAGCCATTGTGACTGACCTGTGGGTTCGCGACTGTTTTGTGGAAGTCGTACATGTTTAGCTGCCGCACAAAACTTGTATAATTGTTGTGCTTGAAATAACCCGGCAGCACCTTCTGCTCAAAGTCATTGATGCCCTGGATCAAGATCGTGGTGCCGTCTCTTCCCCAGCTGCACACCCCGCCATGGGTGCCGTCACTAAAGATTTCGAAGAGTTTTGAAACAAAGCCCGGTGTGCGGTCGGCTTGAAATGGAATTGCAGAGCTTCCAGTAGCACCCACTTTATCTGCCAGTGCTGTGAACATCTCCGCTATGGCTTGGAAGACCTACACAGGGGACTATCGGTCAATTCATGTGGTTGAGAAGGGCGCAAGCCTTTGTAGAAAGCACAGAGAACCAGCCAGGCCAGAAAATCCCTCGCGTAGATGAAGAAAGAAGCCACCCAGGCTGCAGAGGTCGCAACATATGCACCAACAAAAATGAAAACTCTTCCGTGCGCACCTTCGATGATACTTCCTCCTTCTTTCGCGAAGGAAAGCGACGGAGGTACAGCGCAAAATGGAACGTAAATGGAACATTTGTGATTGGCCGGGCACAACCCCTCACAATTGACCCGGTGAGACCCGAACAGAATTTCAGAATTCGCAGTTTATTTACTTCCACCTGTAAGCTTCAACCTTCCATCTCCATCTTATTTGCACGAAGTACAATAGAAAGAGCCCGAGTCCTGCACAGGCAATTCAGAGGAGAGGCCTCGCACCACAGCCAATTTATCCTTTGCCAGGCAGGCTCTACGGCCCATGGGACTGTACGGAAGATCGGGCCTTCATTGCTTCGATTACGTACACAATTACTGAACTAATCTAATCAAAGTCCCGAGTCATAGGCCGTTGCACACTGGTTGGATTGCGCACTCTTGGCCGAATGGTTTCCAAGAGATAACGTGGGCCGGGCGCTTGAGTAGGCTCGTGCGTGCAGAGGGCTTCACGAAAAAAATAGTGTTTTGGAGTACTCCGAACCTTGTCGTTGATTCTGGACCATGCCACATCCCAGTCGAACTAATTTTGGTTTAGGGCGGGTTTACAGGGCAGGGTAAGGGTTAGGGTTAGTGTTTGTTTTTGCCTAAATACGGCTACATGTGGCTTAAATTGAGTGCTTAATTGATTTTAAACGCGACTGGGGTGTGCTCTCTTCTGGACCTCGTTGGCTGAATTCGCCACAGGATCTCGTTGAACTGCATATAGCTTTTACTCAGAAAACCCGCCAAGAAGTCGGTATATGCCGCTCCGCGCTACGAATGCATTTTCTTTCCTTCTGCTTTCAGATCCATTCGTATACTTATGCAAAAAAACTGAGAGCGAAGAGCTAAGTTATAAGTGAATAGCCAATAGAATGGAAGGAACTCAGTAGCCGCTTAGAAACTTAGAAGTTAGTAGTAGCTCGGAAGCTTGTACTTTTGTTTTATACGCTGGCTCTGTGTTCTACGTTAAACAAGAGCAAACAATAACGCGAGGGCATGGCGGGAGTATGCCACATATATAAACAGGGCATTGGGACGTGGATTGGGATTGTATTTGGGTGTTAAATGAAAGAAAAGATTTTTAACTCCCGGCACCAGTACTTCTGATCTCAACTGAAGTCCTACTCTCGCACTTCACTCGCACTCCAATTGCAAAATTTTATTTGCTGCTCAATTAAGACCTAAGACGACTAAAGAGTTCGCTTAGAAGCCGAAGATCCTGCGCTTTGATGCTCTTTTTGAACGGCCTGCCTGTTGGCCATTTTACGCGCATAGCTCTTTATATCCACAGGGGCAGCGGGCTCAAAGGAACCCGGCGGTCCCGCTGACGCCTTTAGAATGCTCCTAACTGCACCCATGTCCGAGGAACTGGACGGCATATAGCCACGGTTCGTGTGCGTTTCAGGTTGGTCGAAGCTCGCATGAGAGTGCGGCTCCGTCGCGCTTGCCCCTCCATTTTCGGCTGCCTCGTCACGCCACCTCAGGGAGGACCCCGACCGCTGCGCCCGGCTGCTGCGACTATCTGCCTGAGCGTCTATCGGGCCTGCTGCGTCAGCCACCGTCATGGAAGGGCCCTCAGAATGGCCGCTGCCGGTCTTCAGGTCGCGCGCTGACTGCAAAAAGGCCGCCACTGGGTCAGCTGTTGGGTGATCACTCACGATGCCGTGCCGTCCTCGCACCTCCGCTAGCGCAGACGAGAGGGGAGACAGACCGGAATCTGCTGCTGATGGCCCTCCTGGAGGTGACGTTCTTGCAAACACAGACGAAGAGCTGCCTACACCTGGCGGCGGCGATGACCGGAAGTGCACAGGAGAAGCTTCACGCCCCCCTGCCACTGGTGACTGCCGTCCCATGCTCGGCGAATGACGAGCAATAGCTCGGTCAGCGGCCGCAGCCAGCGTAGCACTGACGGGCGAACTGCCGCTGGCGCTACGGCGCACGGCTGGCGAGGACCGGCTCCCCGCATTCGGAGACTCCAGTGGCGGCGGCGAGTAGCGGCTGTGGTGCAGCGGCGACGAGCTCGAAGAGGCGCTGCCCGAGCTGCTTGAGCTGCCCATCATCGTGCGAGGCGCAGACTTCGAGGAGCGGATGCGCTGCGCCGCTTGCGCGCCCCGGTCTCGCCGGTCGCGGTCGTAAGCCGATACAGGCGGGTGGAGGGCGGAGCCAGCCGAGTAGCCAGACGCCGCTGCGGCCTTGTCGAAGGCTGACGCAAGAGGGCTCGAGTCAGCGCGCGGGGCTGACGCTGCGTAGGCAAAGGCGTGTTCGCGCGGCGCGTATTCAACCCCGTAACCGACACCGCTGCTGCTGTAGTGATTGCTGCTACGACTGTAGTTATTGCTGTAGTTGCTTGAAGCAAAAGTTTCGCGTTTCGAGCGCTCGAGGCGAGCGAAATTAGGGCTGTACGGTTGCCCATCCACGTTGCCGGTCAGCGTCTTTTCCGCCGACTTGTCAAGCAAGCTCGTTACTTCACGGCGGTGCGCGGCAATGAGCTTTTCGCGCTCCATTGCCGCCACTTGCAGCTCGTCTTTGCAGGTCGCCAGCTCTTGCCGAAGCACCTCGCTCGCGTTGTTGGCTTCCCTGGCCGCCTTGCTAGACGCAGCGCGCTGCGCGACGTCAGCTTCGCCCAGCGCTCGCTCGGCACGCAACAGCTTTTTCTTGACGCCCTCGAGCTCGGCTTGGGTGAAGGCGAGGGTGTCGTTGCCTTCGCTGATGGCGGTCTCCAGCTTGGCCTTAGTGCGAGCCCACGATGCATGGCTCTTGGTTTGGTCTTCGGCTTCGCGCTGCAGCCGCTCCACCGTTTTCTTCAACTCGTCGATCTTGAAAGCTTGCTCCAGGGCCTCTTCTTCGAGCTGCCGCACGTGGGCTTTCTCGGTGTTGACCGCCACGCGGAAGGCTTCAGCCCGCTGCTGCACCCCTTCTAACTGAGCCCGTAAACCGCGGCACTCCCCCGCTTCCTTGCGCAGGTGCGCCATTTCTTGCGCCGACAAACTCACGTCTCCCGGCTCTCGCTCCCGCGGCGACATCGGCTCACTGCTACTGCCCATGGGGCTGCCCTTGAGGGAATTCGGCGACGACCAGCCAGACGCTGAGCCGTGAATCGGCGAGGACGCTCTTGCAAAACCACTGCTGCTGCCAATGTTGGCCGCTCGCACCAGCTCGTCTTCGGTGCTTTGCAACTTACGCTCGAGGGCTTCCTTCTCCGACACCAGCTGCTCACGAGCGCCTTGGGCTCGGCTGAGCCGCGCTTTCAGTCTCGCTGCTTCAGCCCTTCCGAGGCCGCCTTCTTCGGGGTTTCCTTCTGCTCCTCCTTCAAACTTACCACCGCTGTGGCCTGGGCTCCCCGTAAAACTGCGAGGGCTCCGCGGACTACGAGGGCTCCTCGGTGAGCTTGGCTCATCGCCATGGTGGTCCGAGCGGATGGCTCCAATGGCTTGTTCTGCGCGCAAGGTCGCCAGCTCCTGCTTCAAGCGCACCACTTCGAGCCGATCCCGCTCGTGCTTTTCGTCGCTGTGCGCTCCAAAGTCGGTCGCGCTCGAGAACTCGTCCAGAGCCGTAGCCACGGCCTGCGAGGCGTCTCTCTGGGCGGCGTGTGCGGCGGCCGCTAGGGCATCCCGGTGCCGGCGCGCTTGAGCAGCTTGGTCCGCCTCCAGCGCCACTGCTGTCTTTTCAGCCTGCTCCGCCCGCTGCTTCGCTCTCGACAGCTCTTGTTTCAGCCGCTCTACCACGAACCCAGCACCGCTGGCCTCAATGGCGCGATTCTTCTCTTGCGCCAGGAGCTCTTCCGCCACTGCTCGCTCGTGTCGCAAGCGGCTGGCCTCTTCGTCGCCGTTGGCTCGAAGTGCTCTCAGCTTCCGCTCGGCTTCATCGCGTTCGTCACGCACCGACGCGATCAACTCCTCAAGCTCTGCACAGCGCGCTCTCTCTGCGGCCAGCAGCGCCGACCCTTGCCGTTCGACCTTGTCAGCTGCCCGTTGCTTGTCTCCTGCTGCCAGCGACGCCCGCTCGGCAGCAATCGCCTCCAACTTCATGCTCGCTTCTTCAGAGAACTGGTGGTGCTTCGGCGCGTATTTGTTGCCAAAGTTGCTGTGGCCAAGGTTCACGCGGTCTACGGATTGGGTGAAACGCCCAGGCAGAGGGCGCGGGGACCGGGACCGGGACCGGCTCTGAGACACCGACGACGCTGCATGGTCCACCGCCACACCATAGCGCTCGGCCAAGTCTTTCGGCAGCAGCGCAGGAGGGCCTTCGCCTAGGCCTTGCACCGCATCGGAGCTCTCGTCGCCGAAGTCTTCTTCCTCGTAGGAGCGCCCCAGCGCGTAGGATGCGTTACGATTGGCACGGTTGTGGTTGGCGCGAGGAGGCGGCTGCACCGAGGCCAAGTCCACGAGGGTGCCGTACTTGAGCACGTTGCTGTGCTCCTGCACGTGCCGACGCGTCAAGTGATCCCCTCCCGGATGCCCTCCAAAGAAGCCTTTGCCACTGTTCCAACCGTGCTGCTGCTGCTGTTGCTGCAGAGGCGGCCTACTTGACAGGTGTTGCGGGCGAGGGCTGCTGCTCGAATGCATGGGTGAGGCTGCGGATCGAGGCGAGGACGAAGGGGAAGAGTATGAGAGGTGCTGGCGGCCTCGGTCCGTAGGCGATAGCTGCGACGTCGTGTCTACGGACAAGTAGTTGCGGTTGCCTGCTCGAGGTGAGAAGTGGGCTGGCGGTGGGGAGTTTAGAGGTGACGTTGTGGCTTGAAGCAAAGCATCGGCACGAGCAGCGTTGGCCGTCGAGAGCGACTCCTCCAATTTGCGCACTTTCGCGGCCATGTGGTCGGCTTCTCGCCCTGCTTCCTGAGCCGCGGCCCTCGCGGACGCTGCGTCGGCCCGGGCGGCAGAAGCTTCGGCCTTGGCGTCGGCCACTGCCCGATCTTTGAGCCGGAGTTTCGCTTCTATTTCTTCGTCGTCCTTGTCGTTGGCAGCGTCTTGGCGGCTGCCTTGCATCGGCGCCATCCCAGGCAGAGCCACGGCGCCCGACGGCATTTTCTTCGCAGCAGCTGCGCCGCCACCACTGCTTTCCTCACCGTTGCTGCTTGGGCTGGTGGCGGCTGAGCCAACAGCAGCCGATTCGCGCGCAAGGGCGGCGGCTGCTTCCGTTGCTTCAACGCGCGCTTGGCTGGCTCGAAGGTCAGCCTCGGCTTCCCCAAGCTTGGCTGCGGCTTCCCTAGCCTCGGACTCGGCCGCTGCCGCTCGGGCTTCTGCCTCAGATGCCGCATTCTCCCGCAGTGCGGCTCGCTCCTCGGCCTCGGCCACCCGGCGGGTCTCGAAGGCCCATTCGGCGCGCGCCTGAGCGACTTCCATGGCCTCGGTGCGGAGCCGCGCGTGCTGCTGCTCCATTTCGGCCTGCAGCTTCACCAAGCCTTCTTCGCGCTTTTCCAGGTGGGCCACACGGGCAGCCGCGTCGGAATCGTGCTCGGCTTTCGCCACCGAGAAGGCCTTCTTCGCGGCCTTCTCGGCAGCAATGGAAGCAGCAGCGTTGAAGCCCGAGTTGCCACCGCCACCCGCGCCGTTGCGGCTCCTCGGGCTGCTGCCGTTGGACCGCGCTTGGCTCCCGGCCATGAGCTGACTGCTGTACGTAGCCTCCTTCTCTGCCCTCTCTGCGCGACTGGCGTTGGATTCCGCCTCCGCCGCAAACTGCTTTGCTTCGAGCTGGGCTATTTTGTGCTGCTCCAGGAGCTGGTGGCGCGCGGCAGCTTCGCCTTCAAGCGACCGCTGCGCCTGCGAAAGAGCTTGCTCCAGGGACCGCACGTCGCTGCTTCGCTGCTTGCACAAGTCGAGCACTTCCACCAGGCGCTGGCGGTAGGTGCGGTACATGCCCCAGGCGTGCGCCCAGCGCCGCAGCGGCCGCCGAAGCAAGCCACTTGCGCTGGCTTTGGGTACCCGGCTGAAGGTGACGGCGTTGCCGTGGTGGTCGAACCCGCTCAACTTCAGCTGGGTCTGCATTCCACTGCCATTGGTGCCATTCTCCTGTGGGGGGTCAATGGTCACGCGCAGCTTCACAGCGTCTTCGCTGCGTCGCTTGGGCTCCAGCAGCAGCACCAAGAGCTCCTCGGTGCCCTCTTGGCCTCGCGAGCTTCCTCCTGGACTCCTCTTTGGGAACAACCGCTGAGGGCTGTTGTTGCCGCTTTCGCTGCTGTGGCCTCGGCTGTCATCGGTCGCCACAGTGGTGCGGTAGCCATGCACGGAAAAGTCGCCAATGGCCGCGTGCGTGCCGGCGCCTACCAGCCAATGCCTCTTCGCACCTCCATGGGAGGGGGAGGTCGCACCCTCCAAGCTTCCGCCGGTCTCGAGCATGGCAGCTTCTAACGCCTCCGCTGCCTCGAGTTCCAGCGCCGCCATTTCGTCCTTGAGAGCAGCAGCGCTCTTGAAGTCGCGGGCTTCGAATGCCGCCATACGGGCTGCTTTGAGCTCTTCGAGGGCTGCTTGCCGCTCGAGGTGGTCTGGGTCTCCACTGACACCCTTCACGGGACTTTGGCGAGCGCGGCTGCCGTCAACCACGGTCGCCAGTGGCGCTGGCCGCACGAGGAACACCAGGTCCATCCCCTTGTAGTACTCATCGAGCGACTCGTCCACACCTTCGTCTTCTTCGTCGTCACCGCCGTCAGCAGCGTTCTCGAGTCCTGCAGCCGCTGCAGCCACCGCTGATACAGCAATGCCCGCCATAGCTTCATCTATCAGCTCATCGCTGGACTTCCCCGTGGGGGCTAGAGGAGGCTCAGGAGGCCAGGCAGGGCCATATTCCGGAGGCGCCTCAGATACACGAGGAGGAAGGACTTTCTTGGCAGCTTCACCTCCTTCATCTTTCTCTGCGTCTTGAATGCGGCTCCTTGCGCCTTTCAGTGGCATCGCATCAGCGTCCACCGCAGACGCTTTCTGGGTGCGCCACAGCGCTGCGGTCTCGTCGAGCTGCTGCGCAACGTCGTCTTCACCGCGGGCGCGCGCTTCGTTGGCCTGCTCTTCCAAGCCCGAGACCGTGTCCCGGGACACCGAGCGGCTTATGGCATGGTCGCCTCCAAGGGCATCCTGCAACTTCTTCGGCAAGACAAAGCCAGATTGCCCCCCTTTCGAAGTCACCTCTTTGGCCATGTCAATCGCAAGCTGCTTGTTTTCTTTCGCTTCGATCTTCAGCTTCTGGTTGTTGTCGGTGAGCACTTCCACTTCCGCAGCTAGGGCATGGTTCTCAGCTTCCAGTGACGCGAGTCGTGCCTTCAACCGGGCGTTTTCGGAGGCAGCCGCCGCGCCCTCGGCCCCCACTGCTTCTTTGAGGAGCTTCGCGGTGTTGCGCTTCAAAGCTGCGTTTTCAGCCACCAGGCTCACCATGACTTCGTTGTCGGGCAGCTTCGTGAGCGCTAGGCTTTGCTGCGCATCTTTCAGCTCTTGCCGGTACCGCTGCGCCTTTGACGTGGCCGTGCTCGCTTCCAGCTTAAGGGACGCGAGCTCTTCCCGCACCGAGGCCAGCTCCAGCCGCAAACGGTTTGCTTCCACTCCATTGTCAGCTCCCATGCTTCGCACAGGCAAAGTTGACGGCTCGAACCCTTGCCCTCGCGATGCAGGTGGTGGCGCGCCTAGCTTGGGCTCCGACGATGCGGCCACCACGGCACGCTCTGCTTGCATCGCCTTGCGCGCTAACCGGCTCGCTTCTTCTTCGGCTCGCGCCACGGCCGCCTCACGCTCCTCTTCGGCCACGCGCAACGCTCGAGCTTGCTCCGCCTGAAATTCTTTCGCGCGTCGCTCATCGTCGGCCCTCGCTGCCGACAGCCGCTCGATCTCGGCTTGCGCAGCAGCCATTTTGTCGGCGTATTCTTGGGCCGCGGCGGCGCGCGATGCTTCGGTCTCGGCAGCGGACTCTGCCCGCTTGCGAGCTTTCTCCGCAGCGAGCTTGGCTAGTTCTGCGGCCTGGTCTGCCTTTG
>Ga0307982_1003620_pt1 | contig 12310 bp, 13 predicted proteins | sample OrgLakmetagen989_FD_201847 | JGI IMG/M metagenome (GOLD analysis project Ga0307982, IMG submission 201847) | Saline water microbial communities from Organic Lake, Antarctica - #989 | ecosystem: Environmental > Aquatic > Non-marine Saline and Alkaline > Saline | place: Antarctica: Organic Lake... | reverse complement strand
AGAAAAACACCATGAAAGTGTCGGCAATGGCGGGCAAGGACGACAAGAGCGTGGAAATGATCATTTTGACCGAGGGCAAGCGGTTGGCTACGCGCAGCGGCCGCAAAATACGGAAGGTTTTCAGACGAGCGCAGAACTGCCAGAGCCGAGGCTGCTGATCCAGCCTTCGATCACCACGACCACATCGAGCCAGTTCCATGCGTCTTGGGGATAAGCGGCACCGAACCTGTCGAAAAAAAAATCCACCACAACACGAGTTGGTTGAGGCAGTGATGCGTGACCAGGAAGTATATTTTCCTTCGAGACAAACATGCAAGAAACGCCTGAGGATATTGTCTTGAGAAAGCATAGCAAAAAGTATAATGGTGAAGGAATTTCGAGTACTTACGCAACCATCTTGATGGCCGCTTCAGCAGTGAAGACGTAAAGGAAAGTGGTGTTGATCTGCAGCACACATACATAAAATCGGTGACAACGCATAGGAGTGGAATTATCAACAACTCAATTTGGAAACGGCTGCATGCTGCGCACATACTCCAGTGGTAGCAGTAACAGTTGTAGTCGTACACTTTTGGAGAAATCTGGTGTGCCAAGAAGTGCAGATTTTATCTTGCACGCGCTATACTACAGTAAGTACATATCTGGCTTACCACTATTTCGTAGTCTGGCACAACGTCGGTGGTTGGATCCGCCATTGCCATGAACACGCAGTTGACGATGATGCACAACATGATGAACTATGAATGAAAGAGGCGAAGCGAAGATTGCAAAAAAAAAAAAGTGAGGAAAGGCAGGGGTGGTCGTGTCAAAGAGATGCAAGAAAGAGACAGTGTGAACATATTAAAACGAAGGTCAAGAGGAGGGATGGGTGGCCCGGGGCTTCAAAAAAACAATGCAAGAACCTGGTCGAAGGCTGGGTGAGCGACAGCAGCGTCCGCATACATGCGAAGCGCGCCACCAAATCGCTGAAGAGTCTTGCCCGGCATGCAACTGCAGCCTTCTCCACGCTGGACCTGCAGAAGAAGGAAAAGTATAGCAGCAAGGGGACAATGTGAGAAGGGATTTGGTACGGAGGTTAGTGTGTGGGTGGGTGCAAATTAACAAACGCGTAAACTAGACTGAGGGATATGGGCTGAGTCAAGAATCCAGGAAGAAACAAGAGCAGGGGTAGGAGTTAAAAAGAAGAAGACAAAAAGAGGTGAAAACAAAAAAGAGGGAAGGTACACAATACGCACACTCGCGCGCCGAAGAGTGCTTTCCATGGTGCGAATTGAAACTTTCAGCTTCACGTGGTGGTCAATCATCCAGTCCGGCACTTCGCCTTCCACTTCCGGTTCTACGCAGTACCTAGAATAGATACAAAGCAGGCGGGGAAGAGCAGCAACAAAAGATCATCCCAGGACATGAACGGGGCATGTGAGTTCGAAAGAAAGAGAGTGACCTGCATCAATAGCAAGGATGCCTAAAAGTAGACCTAGAGAATTCCAACAACAAAAAGCAGAAAGTGGATTAAACTCCAGGTCCTAACATCCCGCGGTGACTTTTGCCAGCGGACAAACGTAAGACGGCATTCGTAGAGTTTGCTAGGTGGAAATGAAAAGGATTGACTTGAACAATGCAAGCCCGCTCCTAAAGCTGGGTTGGTGGCAGTGAGGACAAATATTAGGAGGGCAAGCAACCCGTCAATTCACGTACTGTCGGATTTCGTCGACCATGTTAGGCGTCAAGAGGTCGGAAAACTTGCTGTACTTCTTGGCTTTGTCACGCAGCTTCGAGCGAGCAACCACGCCGGCCGGCGATGCGACGAACAGCACAGAAGGGTCAATAGCATCGTCAGCTTCTTCTGCTGCAGCTTCGCCTGCTTCGGCTGAGCCGGCTGCATCGCTATTGATGTTTTCAGGCACAGCGAGCGCAAGAGTGCCTACGTCGCCCTCGGCCTTAAATAAACGGCAGGTGTAAGACATTCAACAAGACCAGAAGAAATGGAGCGAGAGGTAAACACGAATAAGAAACATGAAAAGGAAAATTGCATGAGAACATCCATAGTAAATTTCGGGACACAGGCGTAGAGAAACAGCACGATAGCATCCAGCGCTAAGCACCGAAGTGAGCGTTGGAAATGCAAAATGCCCGAAAACTCGCTTTAATCATGATAGCGACTTCAAAAAGAATTTTCAAAGAAACGCAATAGCAATTTCTTTCAAATAAGAGCCCATGTGCGCGAGCAGAGTTGAATTTTTTTCGATAAGCGAGCGCAGGAAGAAGTTTTTATAACTGATGTGTGCTTTCGGCATGGCACGGCGTGGGTGCTCCGGGGGACAAGGAAAAAGGGCGTGGGGCGTACCGTGGGCTGGTCTTGCACGGCCATCTCAGCTGGCAACGCCTCCACCATAGCTTAAGTCAGGTGGCGGGCGCTTATCCCTCCGCGAGGCCGAGTCCTGAGCGAGTCGCCGTATGGCCAAGCGGTACAGCAACTAGATTTGACAACGCGCTCTCTCACTCCGGCAGACCAACAAACCAACAAGCAAAATAATAGCAAAAAAGCAGCAAACTGCTTTGTGTGTTGAAATCGTAAATTTACGCCTAGAATCAGAGCTGTTGAGCTGTTGCCTGTTGAGCTGTTCGGTTCGGAAAAAAATGGTGACTTGATAGACTTGATCGTTATCTCATCGTACATAGCGCATAGCGAGTGTTGCTAGCTTACGCTGAGTAGTCATCTATCGGCGTACAAGACTAGCTTGCTGATACCGTACCATGGCGCTCCCTGTGGCCCCTGCTCCTTTCTTTCGTGACCCAGAAAAAGTGCACGACAAGCAGCGGTGAGCCCTAGGTGCACTTTACGACCCAGCATTTGCCAATCCACATTGAATTAAATCTGCTAATGTTCCACAGTTTTCCTGGCATTTTTTTCAAGTTGACAGCCCTTTTCGAATTTAGCCTCTTGTCTCGTGTGTTCGAACACTCTGGCTCTGGGAATTTTCCATGCCAGGTATGCGCGGTGGTATGAAGGACCGGTTGAGGATTCCGACGACAGCGACGACGACGATTCTGATGACGATTCGGTAAGATCCTAGCTATCTTAACGTAATTTGTTAGTGTGCAGTTATTCTCTTTCGCTGGTTGTCTGGTCCTCTTTCAATCCCTTTTTACTAGAACTCGTCCTCTTGCTTTTGATTGTGTGTGCCGGATGTTTGCTCACATTGCTCCTTCTAGGATTCGGATGATGACGACGATGACGACTCCTCGTCTTCTGCGTCATCGTCAAGTGGTTCTTCAAGTTCGGGTTCTTCCTCCTCATCGTCGTCGTCTGCCGCCTCGACCTCGCGCTCGAAACCCTTGAGCTCTGCGCGCTTGAGCGGCAGCCGCTCCTCCGTCTCCGCGTCCTCGGCCTCGTCGTCGTCGTCTGCGGCTTCTTCTTCTGCTGGTTCAGGTTCCTCTGGCTCTTCTTCTTCCTCGGGTTCTTCTTCTTCAGGTTCTTCAGGTTCTGGTTCTTCGTCTTCTTCATCAAGCTCGAGCTCGTCGTCGAGCGGTGGTTCCACAAAAGGCTCGGGCGCAGACGACAAGGGCAACTTTCCTGGCATGGACTCCGGCACCGGCGGGGGCGTGTGAGTAGTGCACACTTCATTTGTGAGATGTTCCAAATTAGGATAACTTGCCTCTTGAAGGACAACGAATCTCCAAGTTGAATCGCACCGAGATTTGTTCACGCCTAATCCATCTGTTTTTTTTGTCTCAATTTCTCTGTCCTGTCTCGTTCATATCAACACAGCTACCGGATAGAAGAAGAAGCGGTGTCAGGAATTGCCGGCACTTTCCTGCGGTTTCGCGCGGGATTAGCGGCGAAAAGGCGGCATCCGGGCTTGATGCATTTCGAAGACACGGACATGAATGCTAATGAAGCGGATCAAGTGGCTAAGATCAACGCTGACCGCGCGCGCATCCGGGCTCGTCGCAAGGAGCTGACCAAGGAAGTGAACAGTGAGTGCTGTAGGGGGTAAGGGATTATTGCTGAAGATTGGCAGTCGTGGATAGGTGGTGAAGGGTAAAAAACTTCCACTTTTGTGCCCTTTTGCGTTCGTTTCCATGGACATCTCGATAATTGACATATGTGTGTATATGTATTGTTTGTTACGTGTGCACATGGGTATTTCTATTTTTCTGGCTATTGCCAGACCAGCGCCGGGCCGAATGGTTGGACAAGCTGCGGCGCGGCGACATGGCCCGGTACGAGAGCGAAGTGGCGTCGCGCGCCAAGGAAAGCACCCACACCACGATGCTCATGGGCTTGTTGGAAGAGTGGGGCTTGGACAACGACGCGCGGAAAGCGCAGCGAGACCGCGACGCGATCGCAGGTAGTGCTCATCAATGCGTGTGTGGGGGGGGGGGGGGTATATATATACATGTGCAAGCAGGCATGCGTACATGTATACTCGTAAGTGTGTGCATGTACGCGCATAGAAGTGCAACATGTAGATTACCGTGGTGTGCGGAGGGATAAGTGAGTGGGTGTGCGGGTGGGTGGGAGTGCATGTGTTCGGAATTGGGTTATCTTCCTGTTCATACTAGTGTTCTTGCTGTTATTCTTGTTTATGAATATGTCTTCAAGCCTGCGTCTTGTGCCACGCATTTCAAACCTCCACAATGCGTCTTTCTTTACGTGTGCGTTTGTCAGAGGACGAGTCCAGACGGGGGGTCATGGCGGGCGAGAAGTTGAAAGCGAGACTAGCTGGAGAAGCGGCGGGCATTGAAGCGAGCAGAGCGAGAGACGAAGACGACACGCAGTTTTCGCTGCAGGTAAAGATGAGAGGTGGTGGTGGCATGCATGTAATGTGCTTGTGTGGTTGGATAGGCTGTGAGTATGGGAGGGATATTGCGAAGGAAAGGGAGGAGGAGCACAGGGTTGAAACACACCTCTTGACTGATTCTTTGCACATTTTCTGGTTTTGTTAACTTCTTTGTATTTTCTTTCTTTTTCTGACCGTTCTTTCTTTCTTTCTTTTTTTGTCAGTTGATGCGCCGAAGCGGCACCATCGAAGGGGTCAACGGCCCTCTGCCACCCCCCGAGGAGGAACAGCGGGAAACCGCCAAACATGTAGTGATCAAATGCCGCCCGCAAGAAGAGGTACTTGATACAGTTCTTTCTATGCCATATGTTTGTCACTCATTACTACTTCCCCGTTCATAAAAGTACACAGGAGACAACCAAACGACCTCTTTTTTTGGTGTTCATTAAATATATGTATATATAACGATCATCTGTTCTCCTTTTTCTTTTTGAATCTTTTTAACGTTGTGTCTTGCAACGCTGGTGATGTATGCTTGGATCGTTGACACACGTGATATTGTATTGTGCTACTACTACTACTATTGTAGGTGGCTAACGAAAAGCGCGACCGGAAGTTCAGCTTGTTTACCGTCGATTTACGGCGGTTCAAAAACGTGGAAACCATGAAGGGCACCGCCATTGGCCAAGAAGGGGCGGTGTTTCTGGGCCTGATGCTGAGACAGGGTGTATGTGTTCGCCTCAAGAGTTTGAACCTCGGCTGGAATGCGATTCGAAAGGTGAGAGCGTTGTAACTACTGAAGTAGTGTTTTGGCAGTACTCACCTGTAGTCTACTATAGAAGTGGTTACCGAAAGCTTGAAAATGGAAGACGCTGACAATGTGAATCAGCCGTGCCTTTAGAGCTTCGAATCATATTTCTCTTATCCACTCCTCTACCACCGCAGCGATTTCATTACTACATTTAATCCCTTGCATTTTTCACTCTCCTTGACCCTCTTCTTCACTTTCGTTTGATTTCCTCTTTGGGTCGCACGTAGGCGGGCGCCGACCGCTTATTTGACGCATTTGGCAAATTAGGCAGCGCGTCTCCGTTAGAAAGCATTGATTTGCGGATGAACCACATCCCCGCTGACAGCGTCAAGAGGCTGGTGCGGCACATCCGCCAATCCAAAGCATTACCCAATTTGAAGACCCTCGACTTGAGGCAAAACTTGATTGGCGATGAGGTAATAAATCAATAGAGTAGACAGTGAAACGTTGACCATCTTTACCAGTCTCTAGCTTTTCTTTCTAGAATTTCGTCTTGACATTACACTATGAGAACAGTGGTGTAATATGAATCTTCTTTACATTACGTTCTCATTCATCGTTGCTTCACCAGCCTTCTCCTGATCTTTCAAAAAAAACAACGTTCATACAGGGCGCAGGGGCCCTCGCACATTGCGTGCTCAGCGGCAGCGTGCCGGAGCTCGAAAAGCTGTACCTGAGCTCCAACCAGATCATGGATACAGGGGTGTGCGCTCTTTTTAAAGCCTTCAGTTCCGAGACCAGGCCCTGCAAGAAAATTGTCTGCGTGAACTGCCGCGACAACGTGATTTCTCCGAGAGCGCTGCGCACGCTCGACCCGTGCCCCATTTACTTCCAAGTGTAAATTCGCTCCTTGTGCGTTACTCCTTATGTGCTTATTAAACATCATGCGACTTGTATATATCCAAACCTTTCTGTACAGCAACACAGCAACAGAGTTTAAAAAATCCATTGATTTCACTGGAATTTGCAGCTCAAGTGCATTCTTTATGTGCCTCTGTGACTGCTGTGTACTTGTCTTTCTTTGTTTTTGGGAGAGTATTAACTAGACTAGACTAGGAATGTTGAATAGTCTCTTACCACCACCATACCTCGCGGTATCGGTATCGGAGAACTGGGGTGGCACTTAGAGCACTCTCTGAAACAGGAAGGTAGCACCGTTCTTCATGCTTAGATTAGATTAGATTAGATAGTACTCCCCAATTGCAAAGAAACAACAGCAAGTAGCATAGAGCTGCGTTTTGATGAATCCTCCAGAACAAGTCTGACTGGGCTGAGTGTCCTTTTGCGTAACGCAATGTCCATCTTTACTCTCATGAACCCTGTAGAATTAATCCTCGGAAGGAGGCATAGGTTTCGAGTACGCCCGCGATCTCCACTCCAACCTTCTATTTACTTATTATAGTATAAGTGTAATTAAGTACGTGGTCTGCTGCAAATCCCAAAATTCCACTGGCTTTAGGAGTGCAGCTGGTGCGGAAAGGGGCTAAATTTTGTCTTCAAAGGATTCCACTCACACTCACCAACATGGAGAAGTAGAAGCAGCTTTCTGTAATACATATACTTGAAAAGAACCACAAAAGAAAAAGACACAAAACAATCGTCGCCCCTCTGGCATCTACTGTTGCTGGGCCTGTTGTTTTGCAGCGATTTCAGCGGCCATTGCAAAAGTGTGAGCGACGTTCCTGTCTCTTCCTGGAGAAGTATGTGACGCAACGCACATAAAACACAATCACTGCACACCAAGTAAAAATAATGAGGACGAGAATGAGACTTAGACAAGTCAAAAATAGATTTTGAAAGCCAAATTGTGTCAATCAGACAGCGTACGAAAAAGCATTAATGACGACAGAATGAGGCAAGATGATATCTTGCTCACCTGATTTGTCGTCAAAAGCGTCGTATCCCAAATACGGTAATGTCCCAGCGGTGAAATCTTTGGACGCGAGTGCGTTTAAGTCAGCTTTTAAGACCTGTATGCGTATGTGAGAAGGAGTAGTAGATGTAATAAAAAGATACGGGTCGATGGCATACGTTGCATGTGCGAGAATTGAGATAATTCGATCACCAGAGGTAGATACACTACAGGAAGTACTTTTTAAGTTGCATAAAAACCAGAGTGTCAAAAGGACACGAAAGGAGTGGGAGAGGTGCGGAGAGTTGTGCCGCTGCCTATATACTTGACATTTTATTTTTGATGGTGATTCGAACTCTCTCTGCACATGTACTGATACACTGATGCACATGGACATGCAGATGTATATACCTCCTTCGGCACGAGGCCAATGAGCGCGGTTTCCACGTTGCCCTGAGCAGACACCAGCGCCAAGTGGGGGATTCCGTCGACTCGAAACAGCGAAACGAGGGCATCGTTGCTGAGGCGTGAATGTGGAAGCAAGCAGGTAGGTAAGCAGGGAGTTCATCAGGGCAGAGAATTAATAAGCTAGCATTTAGAGGAGAAAACAAAAAACTGCCACACTGAAGCGTAGTTTAACAACTAGAGCATCAGCCGTTCAACGTACGCAGAGCTTCCAGCAAGACGTGATTAATTCAGCCTTAATACATTGGCAATGCACAATACACTGCAACATGACTCTGTCTGTACAACTTCGAAGCTCCATATCTTGTTTACTCCACTGTCTTACCGGCCCTCGGGTGTATCGGCGTCCAGAGTCACAAAATTAATTTGCCCCCTGTATTGCTCTTCGAGCGACGCCAAGCGAGGAGCCATGGCCTGATATAGTATAAATACAGACACGAGGAGAGTTGCGCACGTGAGTAAGAGCACCTAAATAGAGGAGTCAACGAGAGGTTTCAACACCTAAATAGGGGAGACTGCAATGCATTCCAAAGTGCGCAAGGCAGTGATTTCTAGCTCATACGATGGGAGTGTTTTCCAACCACGATGAATAGTTTCACTAAAAGCAGGAAATCAAGAGAATGAAAGCATACAAGATCCTTGTTAGTGGGTTCAGCAGTAGAGAGGACGGGGAGAGTATTTATCGAATATCGAATACCGGACCTTGCAGTTTTCGCACCATCCTGCATAAAAGTCAATCACTGTAGGCTTCCCATTAGCTAAGGCCACGGCGAGCGGCATAGAATCAGCTTCCATGGACCGAAGCAAAGCTAATGGGTCCTTGCCGCCATTGCCACTGCCGCTGTTGCTATTTCCTAGTAGTGGTTTGTTTCCGAACCGCTGAAAGGCGAATACACCTGCGCCAGCAAGGGCGGAGCCGCCAGCAGTCAGCACGTTCCGTCGCTGCAACTGGTCGTATTTCGCGGCTGCAGCCAGCGACTTGGCCACGAGCTGAGCGCGGCGAGTCTCAGCGTCGTCAGAGGCCGCTGCGTCAGCGCCATTTGCGACCGCTGCAGCACCACTAGGTGAGGTTGCAGCACTAGCCTCTGTGTTCAAAACTGTAGTGGCAATAGTATCGGTTGTGGTGGCCGCTGCCGTCTTTTCGGCCGATGTGATGCAATTTCTACTAGCCCAGAGGGCACTGACTCGTGGCCTGCAGTTGATGCGGCACACGCTACCCGGTGCACTGTAGCTAAGAGATGTTGATGAACTAAGGAGCATACTAAGCGCTAGGATTGAGCGCAATCCCGTGACGCCCGTAAATAGCATTTTCAAAATGTATTCTATCGGTGAAAATTTTGCGCAAGAAGTTGCTGCCTACCTCTCAAGCTTAAGGTTGATATTATTCGCTACTAGGAGCCCTTACGCCCGTATAAAATCCTAAACTCGTCAACCATCAATCAAGCAATCATCATAATGGCGCCAACTCATTCCTTATTCTTCGTTCTTCGTTCTTTGCTTCAAGGGAGTTTAAGGTAAAATCTCCCTGTACCGATATCATGCATTATGAGCAAAATCTTGAATCAAAATGGCGGCTAATAATATCATGCCACTGAAAGCGCTCTGCCTACACGGTTCGAACATAAATACCAGCCAAATTACTGCCATTGATTTCAATAAGAATTTACGCTTCTCAATTTCCTCTAGTGGCTAGCTTCGTATTTGATTGAGGGATCTTCTAAGGATTGCCTGAATTTGTTTTCTGATGCCACTCTCCTCTCTCCTCAAACTCTTGCTCAAAAGGCTGGCGCACCAATGCTGCGCTCATGAAAATGCAGACAGCGCAGTTGCAGCGTGCATTTCGACCGGATGAGATTGAACTGACGCATCTCAATGGTCCTCGCGTTAGCCTTAAAGTGAGAATCTATGACTATTTCATCGCTCGCTTGATGAGCATACTAAACTAATGTACCAGCAGGTATATGTTTCATTCTAGGGATATCTTTAACCTTTTATCAGCTTGATATGTTGCACCCGCATACTGCTCTCTAGGCTTATCTACTTACTCTAATTGGGTCTTCTTTAGGCTATATTCATCGTAATTGTCTAGCATCTTGCGAATTCACTCATCAGTGATAAGCCTTGTTTCGCTCCAGATTACTCAATACAATCGTAATTGATTCAACTTAACGGGTATACACGCATGTGTGCGCGTGCTTCTTCTTTTTCTTCTTCTTGGTCAAATTAAGGGTGCAGCAGACCCGTCGCTCGAGAAATTAGTGCCTGGCCCTTTCTACGAATGGTGGGATGCCATCGAGCCGCAACAGCCAAATACGTCATCGTCATCACCGTCAGCAGCACCAGCACCACTGAGGAGCACTGCTGTTGCTGCTAGTCCTGCTGCTACAGGAGCTCTAGGAGCTGCAGACCAGAAAGAATCGCCACCCAGCGCAGGCGATCCTTCGAGCATCAGCGAATTGACCAAAAAAGCTGTTCAGTACGAGGGCCTCACTGAAAGCTTGGCGTTAGTCGCGGAAACCATCAATAAGCAGGTGTGCGAGGCCGGCTTGCTAGTTTATGTGTAAAGCTAGTAGCTAGTATTTAGTATAGATGAAGTGCACGTCTTTACGGCTGTTGGATATTTTTGGTCTGTGATTATTGCGCTTCTATTTCTTTCATTGGTATTGATGCCTTTACAATTGTTTTTGAATTAGGGACATGGTCTCTCTCAGCATATCATCTACCCTTTGTTCTTCTCTTATGCTCCTCGCCTCGTTTCTTTCTCTTTGTTTATCATATCGATGGAATTCACAGGGGCCCTTCGACTTTTTGGTCGGCTTTTCGCAGGGCGGCATTTTAGCGACCTTACTTACTGCCTTCCTCGAAAAGCCAGATTGCCTCGAGGAGTTCCTCGCTACTACCAGTAGTAGTAGCGGCGAGTACTCATCTTCTGTTGGATCCAACGGAAGCGAGCGCTTCAATGAAAACGCACGAATATTGGCTGATCTCAAACAAGCATCCTTCGGCAGTCAGCCTTGGCGGTGCAACTATTCCTCGCCCATTATCTCTTTCTTGAACATTCAGTCTTGAGTTTTATTTTCCTCGTAATCATTCGATTCTTTCATTGATTTTTTAGGTCAGTGTCGATTGCTTCTAAGAATTCTTATCGATCACCTACTTGTTCCTCTTTTTCTCTTAACTTCTCCCTGTGTATTCTTTCTCATTTTGACCGCGCTCCAGGTGCGTTGTTCTCGTCGGCGCCATGCTTCCTCGCGACGTTCGCCTGCCTCCGTCGCTCTTCCCAGATTTGCCTCCTTCTTCATCGCCATCTCCATCAACGTCGTTAGCGACATCGTCGTCTTCCTCGTCGTCGTCGTCTTTTGACAGCTCAAACCTTCAGCCAAAGGTCTCATTGCCAGGATTAGCGACCCCAGCTGTGCACGTGTACGGCGCGGAAGACTACATGTTGCCGCATTCGAAAGCGCTCGCCACCTGGTGGTCGCACGGGCGCACTCAACAACAGCAACAACAACAACAACCGCAGCAACAGCAAGGAGTTGTAATCGACCCCGTGGCACAAGCGCTATCACCGCCAGTACCCCATTCAGTGGAAGTGCTGCACAGCGGCGGCCACAAGTTTCCCAGTGGCCCTGGAGCCGCGGCGCACTACGCCACGATAAGCGCAGTTGTTAAAGCTCACTGCCAAGCACAGAATCCAACGGATAAAATGGATGCTGCTGCAGGAATACATTACCCGCCGCCTCCACCGCCGCTTGTTAGTGTGAAGCCGAGTTCACTCTGAAATACACCTCGCATTTAGAAGGGCTGGCTGGCCGGGTTAGAATTGGGGTTAGGAAATTTCCTACAGATGAAGAATGATGATAAGTTTCTATTCGTGTTTTAATTTGCACTCGTATTCTGGGCCCTATATACCTGGTATTTGTTTGGTCTAAAGCCCTATGGGAGGAAGGAGGAACGCCAGGTCATCATGGTTCGTGATCAATTCGTGATTGTGAATTCGCACGTAACAAAAGCTGTAAAGAACTCTTGTTTGTTTCGAGTCTACGGTTTATAGTTCGCAGATGAGGTGGAGGTGTCGCATGTCACACTTTGTTCTGGCATCCGCATTTATCATTAGAGTATACTTCTCTGAAACGACATGTACTAGTATGGCGCAGTGCCAAGCCAGAAGAATGTACTGACCGTTTATTTCCAAAAATGGGCGAATGCCGGGAGGTGCTGGGCGGCGGACCAGCACCTCCTTCGAAGCTATAAACGCTTCGAGTGCAACCAGGATCTCAAACTTAGTGAGGTAAGGTGTTTAGAGTATCGCCGGTCGTTTACGACCCGTCGTGCAATTTTCACCTCTTCATCACGTTCGAGGCGTCAATTCTTGACGCAGCATCCACCGCACGGGCT
>Ga0307982_1003617_pt1 | contig 12314 bp, 4 predicted proteins | sample OrgLakmetagen989_FD_201847 | JGI IMG/M metagenome (GOLD analysis project Ga0307982, IMG submission 201847) | Saline water microbial communities from Organic Lake, Antarctica - #989 | ecosystem: Environmental > Aquatic > Non-marine Saline and Alkaline > Saline | place: Antarctica: Organic Lake... | reverse complement strand
GAAGACCGCTGCAGCAGCCAAGCTGCTCACTGCTGCCAAGATCGTGCGTCGCCTGCGCTCCGTACTGTTGAGTGGGAACTGGGAGTGGGTGGGGTCTGTGCTCACGGATGCACGGGACGTGAAGGAGGACTTCCCCCTGGTGTCCCTGCGGGAGCTGCAGTTGGTGCAGGATGAGCTGGACAACCGCAGCATCATCTCAGCCCTCACAGCTGCGCTGTCGGCTGGCGGCCCCATGGGCACTGTGGGGGACCTGCAGCTGGCTGGGGTGGACACTGAGGGCCTGGACGCCGCCATCAACTACGCCAAGACGCTGGGGTGCAAGACCGTGGAGGCGTCACAGATGGTGGCCACTGCGCAGCTGGTGCGGCGCCTGAGGCAGTGCTTGGTCGCAGGCGACCTGTCCATGGCGCGCGACATGCTGGACGGTGTCAAGGGCAAGGTGCTTGCTGCTGCCGCCGCCGACGAGATGCAGCTCATCAAGTACGAAGTGGACAACTGGATGGTCATCTCGGGGCTGACAGAGGCTGTGGCCACTGGCTCTGCCAGCGGATCCCTGGCGTTGATTGACACCTCCAGCATCGACCTGACGTCCCTGGATGAAGCCATTGCGCTGACAATGAAGCTGGGGTGCCACACCCCTGATGCCCGCAAGAGTCTGCTGACTGCGCTGCTGGTTCGCCGCCTGCGCGCCTCCATTGCCGAGGCGGACTGGGACTTCCTGCGGCAGGTGCTTGACGAGGCCGCCGCGGAGGAGGAGGGCATTGTGCCCGCCGCCCGCCCCGAGATCAACCGCGCCCGGGACGAGCTGGAGGTGAGGGACATCCTGGCTGACCTGCGAGTGGCTGTGGACAGCCAGGAGGAGGAGCAGCTCAGCGCAGCCCTGGCGCACGCAAGCAAGTTCCGCTTGGCCACGCACCCTGACCCTGACATCTCTGAGACAGTGGATAGCGCTGCGACCGCCCTGGGACGAGTGCAGCGCACCAAGGCTGGCCTGCGCTCCGCCATCAAGTCCATGTCTGCTGCGGCACTGGTCGACGCCATCGCCGCCGCCGCCGCTCTGAACCTGCGCCATGCCCTCATGGAGGAGGCCCGCCGCACCCTGGAGATTGTGCAGAAGCTGACGCAGCGCGCCATTGCTGCCCTTAAGGCCATGGACCGCCCAGGGATGAAGCAGGCCCTGGCGGCGTGCCAGGATGTGGGCCTGTCTATCCCGGTGCTGGATGAGATCCGGGCCACCCTAGCCCTGCCCGACGCCGAGTTCATGCGGCGGGAGCTGGCGGCAGCGGTGAGCACAGAGGACTCTGCACGCATCATTGGGCTAACAATGCGCCTGAAGGACATGTTCTTTTCGGAGGAAGAACAGGCAGCCCGCACCGAGGGCCGCCTGCCAGCGTACCAGCTGAAGGACTTCCCCCACCTCAAGGCGGCAGCCCTGTACTCTAAGCGCCACGGTGTGTCCGATGCTGCACTGACCAACAGCATGCTGGAGCACCAGGCGGAGCCCATGCACACCAGCCTCACCAAGATTGAAGACCCAGCGGTGCGCCGCCTTGCAGTGAAGATGTTCCGGAACAGCATGGCGTTTACTGGGGATAAGCAGATGGCCAAGCCACTGGTGCTGGCCCAGGAGAGCATCGAGATGGCCATCGCTTACCCAGAGCTGCGAGACGAGGCGCTGGTGCAGGTCATCAAGCAGCTGAGCAACAACCCCTCCCCCGTGTCTGAGGCCCGTGGGTGGGTACTCTTGGAGCTGTTCCTGTCTGCCTTTCCCCCCAGCGAGGACCTTGAGAACTACATCGAGTCACACCTGCGGTCAAGGGGCGCCCAGCGCACCATCCGCATGCTGCACACGACGCTGTACAGGGGCCCCCGCAGCGGCCCCCCCAGCCTGGGGGAGATCAGTGCTGCACTGGAGGAGGCGGGCGCCCCCCCCCTGCCCGTGTACCAGCCGGCAGCGTACGGCAGCCCATCCAGCAAGGGCAGCCCTGGAGCCAGCGCCACACGCGTCCCTGGGGCCACCTCCACTGGGTATGTGTCTGCCTCGCCCCCCTCCGCTGCCGCTGGTGTGGGGAGCACTTCCGCCATGAGCGGAGTGAGCCCGTCGCGGGCACCCCCCGCACCCAGCACTTATGCCAGCCCTCCGCAGCGGGAGTCCAAGGCAGCAGCACCCCCCGCGGGGGCGAGCAGCTTGCCGTTCTCCCCTGTGACGGTGGCTGGGTCCCGTGGGGCCCCCAGGTCTGGCGACCGCATGAGCAGTCTGGCCGGCAGCCTGGACAGGTACTGAGGCCCCCAGTGCCGCTATGTGTCCGCTTTCGTGTTGGATGTGTGTTTTGATTTGAATGCACGGAAGCAGTACCGTTTCGAATCAGGCTGGTTTGAGCTTTGAGGCATTGTTGACATAACTGCACCGCACCTCGTTCAAGGGGGGGCTGCTCCGAGTGATGCGATATTGTGGCAAATGGCAAACTCTTTCAAACATTTTCACACATATCAAGCATGCATATTTTGACGACTATTTTAGCAATCACTTTCATAGTTTCCACCATGGCCGCATCAGACATCCAGACCAGCATCCAGAAGCAGATTGACGACGTAAGTCCAAACGGTATCAAACATTCACTGCGAAGCTTTGTACACAATTGTCATTTATTTCAGAACAAAGTGTTCGTTGTCAGCAAGAGCTACTGCCCCTTCTGCACAAAGGTAGGTTTTGGCGTCAGCGGAGAGATGCACGCGCGGAACTTCTGCAGCTCCAGCTGCCCTCAATATCAGCATTATGCACTTCGCACTGCACGTTTGTTTCCAGGCCAAGAACGCCCTTAAGAAGGTCACCAATGATTTCACCGTCATCGAGATTGAGAGGTGAGCTTGAACGGTCAGCAGCTGAGTGGCGTGTTTCTCTGCACACGTACTTCCGCAACGTCACCCATGGCCTTGTAACCCTATCGAACGCTTTTTCTATTTGCAGCGATAGCAACTGCGATGCCATCCAAGACTACATGAAGGACATCACTGGTGGGCGTTCTGTGCCTCGTGTTTTCATGTAAGTCTTTTCGCGGGCAGCGCCTTCATTCCGCTCCCAGCCTCTAATACCCGCAGCGGTGGCAAGTTCTTCGGAGGCGGCGACGACACTGCTGCCGGCGTCTCCAACGGAAAGTTGAAGAAGGCAATTGAGGCTGCAGGCGGTACCACCAAGTAATTTCATTTATTTATTCACACGTGTGCTTGTGCTCAATGCTGCATTTTCGGCACCATTCTGTCCTTGCCCATCTATCTGCACTCTACACTGCATTCAAGCGCCCAAAGTGATCAGCACCAGCTCAGTATGCGCTGTCATAGAGATTGCCTGCAGTCGCCTCACGCCAGGATGGCCATGGGCAGTATCGGGTGGTGCAGCGCCTTCAGCGACACCCCACGCAGGAACCCGTCGTTGCTGCTCTGCGTGGTGAGCCCTCCTATGTGGCGCGGAGGCAGGCAAGTCCCGCGGACGCGATTGACCCATGCAGCTGTCACATGTGCCAGGGAGCGCACTTGGGTAGCGCCTCCACCACCAGTGGCTGCTGCTGCTGCTGCAGGCGTGGAGTTGCCACTGGGCAGCTGCGCCACCCTGAGGACATCAGTTCGACGGGCGTGCGGGTCAAGGTGCAACAAGAAAACAAATCGCTGAGATGCACCAGTGCCTAGTATGCCCCCCTGTCCCCCCTCACCTTGATGCGCCAGTTCGTGTCTGGGTCCGTAGCTGCGGCCATTGCCTCGACCGGCCTGCTGATGCCCTGGCCTGCTTAAGCAGAACAATCCACTAAAATTGGTATGCAATGATTCTGTCCGCGCCCTGCACACCCCTCCCCGGCGCCCCCAGCCCTTTATACGCCTTCCTACCTTTGGGCTGGTGCGCACAGCTGCCGCCGCTGCAGGAGAATGGAAGCGCCCCTGCAGCAGCTCCAGGGAATCCAGGGAGCAAGCGGAGCTGGCTGCTGAGGCGGAACTTGTGAAACCCCCTGCGATCAGCCGCTGTCGGGGGGGCGTCCCGAGAGCGCGCTTGCCAGCAAATCCACCCCCCCTCCACGTGAATGCTGCATCCCCCCTGGGCTGCAATTGCCTTCGCTGAGCACGTCTGGTACGCAGAGCTCCAGCCAGCGACTGCGTTGCATACCGCTGGTGGGCTGTGTGCAGCATTCTTGAGGGGGAGAGTAGGGGGGCTTGATGCAGCAGCGGAGCAAAGTGCCCAGTGCCGCAAATGGCGCTCATAGGGTGCTGTGCCTTCAGCGCTGTCTCACACATTCCTCGTGCCACTGCCTGGCGCGAGCTTTCTCTGTGTACAGGGGGTGCAGGGGGGCTCCATCTCACCTCATTTCCTCTCTCGTCACGTGTTGCCCCCCCTGATCCCCCCTCACCCTGCTCCTCCATGGCTTGCTGCCCCAAGAATGTACCAGTCAGCAGGGTGGCTTCCACTGCACACACCAGTAGCACGCGGTGGGTGGGGGGGGCATGGGCGGAGTGAGGGGGGCTACCGCAAGGGCCCTGTGTGGGCTCCAGGCGCGTGTCCACAATACGGCAGTCATACCGATGCAGCTGGTGTCCAGGCGGCAGCAGGTGCTGCAGAAGCGCTTCGTGATCCATGCTGATGTCGCTCGCAATGCCCACCTTGTCAGCGGCGGCGGCAGCGCCACTTCTTGGAGCTGTGTGCTCCGTCTGTGAATCCAACCAGCCCTGGGGGCGATGGGTCCAGGGCAGGGAGGACTGCCCAGGTGCAGTGGCTTTCCAGATGCACGGCAGCGTGCTCAAAACGGGGGTTGTCGCGGCGGATTGTGGATGCGGAGCTTCGGGGGGTTGCAGCCCGGGGGGGGTCAGGGTGAGCATTTTGCAGCCATCCCCTGTATTCAGCGCGAGGTGTAGGGAGGCTGCGGCTGAGCGAGGGTGCGACACTCGACAGGCCAGACTGCAGGGAAGTGGGTGCGGTGCAGTCACCGTGTACGCTGTGTGGAGGGCAGTGTGCCTATGCCCCACGCCAGCTTGCTGACAGCTGGGCAGGTACAGCACAGTCAGGTGGTGCACTCGAGAGGAGACACCGTGGGCGTGCTGAATAGCATGCAGCACCAGCCACTGTGGATGGGCTGTTTCCCACGCTAGGATGCGCAAGGTGTCAGTGCTGCTCTGCAGTTCGTCGCTTCGCAAGGTCTCAAACAATGAAACCTGAATCGGCATCCCAGCTTGAACTCCGCCCTGAGCCCCAATCTCCAATGGCCACAGCTGCAGAATATATCCATGTATGTCATGGTATGTGTATCCCACTGCGAATTCTCGAGATGTGCTGCAATGGAGCAGCAGCAAATTTCAAATGTCTCACATGCAAAGCTTGATCTCGTGATGGTCAACAGAATGCTGTCTCTAATGCCACGCTGCGAGGCAACCAGCTGATTCATGCGCACAACCATGTTCTGGAAGGCTCTACAAGGGCTAATGCGAAGCCTGCTACCGCGCTCGCGCCGAACGAGACTTCGCAGCAGATTGCCTGCTTGTTGGGGTTTCATAGCGTAACGCCCCCCCTGTCATGCATTCACTGCCAGGCTTTTGTGATGTATTTCGGGTGCATTCAATACGGATCAGTAAACGCAAAGTGATATTCAATGTACTTGCGCCGTATTTGTGGAGACTTCTTGCAGTGATCATAATTTGAATTTCAAGCAGCACCACTCGCGTGGTCACGCTGTGTCACTGTCACGCACTCCCCCCCACGCTTCTTGAAATGGAGGAGCGAAAGCCCAACGTTCGTCAGGCTAGCACCTTTCACAGGGCCAAGGCCCAGTTTACTGCCGTGGTTCAAAGAGAGATGCAGACATTGAGAGCTGCTGGGTTCAGCAACGCGGATGCCCAAGTTGAGCTGTGCCACCGCTTGGAATTGTCTGGCGAACCGATTATGGCCCAGAAGGTGGATTACATGAGCAGAACATTCCATTTGTCGATACCGGCTGCAACATTGGCAGCAGCCTTGCAGCCCTGCGCATCAAAGCAGCTGCAAAGCTCTGCTAGCGTTTCGGATGTCATCGCAGACCTATGCACGAAGCTCTCCACGCCAAAGCAACCATCAGCAGCAACAGCTTCAACAGCCCCGTCTTCAAGATCGACCGATGCTGTAGATGTGCATGCATTGTCTCCAGTGGGTGGCAAGAAACGTCGGGGAGAATCGATTTCCGCCACAGGCTTCTCGGAAGGCGTCGGGCAAGCTTGCCCAAACGACCAATTAAACCCCTGCCTCAGCAAAGCAACACAGGACCAACAACAGGAGCAAGTGTCCCAGAAGCGACCACGTGGCCTAGATGCAGCTGTTGGAGATGAGCAGGCATGACAGTGCGCCATGCGATGGACTATGCCAATGCTCGGTGTGAGTCCTCCATCCTGTCAAACTGGCGGAACAAGCTCAGGAAGGCACAGCACAGCACACACATCTCAGGGACAAGGCGTTTTTAAACCATTTCTAAGGTTTCTGTTGCCTGGTGGCTTGACCTGCTCGACAGGCGTTTTGCCATTTCTAGCCCTCCTGCCGATGCGCGGTAAGAAAGTAATTGCACTTGCGCGTCAAGAAAGCACTTGAGGGAACTTGCACAACAGCCCACTATGACGTGCCTGAGCATGTTGCTGTCGCAGCATAGCTTGAATAGGCACGTGAATTCGCACACCTGTAGAACTGTTGCCCCCCTTGCAAGGTGTAGTAAATGTCCTGTTTCGGCAGGGAGGACAGCAGCGGAGCAGCACCAATGCTACAGTAAAGTAATTTCACTAAAACATCATTGCGCCTGCTTGATCTCTTAGCTCTATTCCTGCTAGCGTCTTGATTTTGTCCAATTGTGTGAAAGTTATAACACGCCGAAGACATTTCCTGCGACTCTACGCATCTCATTCGGTGTAGTTGATTGGGCGTTGAAGCTGGACATCAAACAGATAACATTATGCCCCGATCTTCAATTCATGCCGTCGGGCTTTGTGGTGGTCGTACGTTTTGCATTTTAATGTTGTACAATTTCCGCAATCAGAACTTTTGCGTGCAGTTGCATGCGGCAAATCATCTGCTGCCAAACTCTTGCGGGAGAAAGGTTTCATTGTAATCGATGCCGATAAAGTCGGGCATGATGTGTACGTGAAAGTGCATGTTTTGCTGACTGCAGCAGCTGCCAGGAAGTGCAGTGCAGTTCCCGCACTGTCACTTCTCACTCTCCTCAAACCACAGGTACGCACCTGGTTCCAAGTGTTTTGAGGACGTGACCAGTGCATTTGGAGCGTCAATTGTGGATGATTGTGGACAAATTGACCGCAAAGCCCTTGGGTCCTTGGTGTTTGGTGATGAGGCGAAGCTGCAGCAGCTGAACCAGCTCGTGTGGCCCGCCATCCGCTCACGCATTGAGGAAGCCCTGGTGGCCATGGATGCTGCAGCTGCACAAGCTGCACCTGGAGCTGCCCGTGGCTTTGTGTTTGTGGAGGCTGCAGTTCTCGTGGAGGCCAAGTGGGCCGATCTGTTTGATGAGGTGTGGTGCGTGTCTGCGCCCGCCGCGCGCCGTGAGGAGCGAGCTATCGCCCGGGGGCGCTCTGCAGAAAGCGTGGCCGCGATCATGGCCCGGCAGTGCAGCGATGCACAGCGTGAGGCTGTGGCCAACCGGGTCATCTCCAACGCCGGCTCTTGGGAGGAGCTGTACTCAGCAGTCACTGCTGCAGTGCAGAAGAGCGGCGCGCAAGCCTTTGGGGACGCCGCAACGGCAGCTGCGCTGGCGGCAGGGGGCCCTCTGGCGGAGGGGCCCCTCACGCAGCAGCAGAGTGCCTCCGCAGTGGGCGACGAAATCATCACCCACGTGAACGAGAAAGATGAGGTGCTGGGGGGAATTTCACGTTCCAAGATGCGCCAGCAGAACCTGTGGCACCGCGCCACCTTCATCTTCGTGCGCCGCTCAGGGGGGGAGTTCATCATCCAGAAGCGCACCGACACCAAAGACTACATGCCAGGGGCGTGGGATGTGCCCACTGGTGGCGTGGTGTCCTACAATGAAGAGTGGATGCCCTCTGCTCAGCGGGAGCTGCAGGAGGAGTTGGGCATTCCTGGTGCCAAGGCTGGCCTGCGCTGGTGCTTCAAGTTCCCATACGAGGACGAGCACACCAAGTGCTGGGCAGGTGTGCTAGACTGTGTGTGGGACGGCCCCCTGCAGCTGCAGGAGTCGGAAGTGGCAGCCACCGCGGAAGTGGCAAAGGACGCAGTGTACCGCATGCAGGCAAAGGGCGCGCAGTTCACCCCAGACGGCTTGTACGCCCTGCAGCTGTACCAGGAGTGGATCAAGCGAGGACGCCCCAACATGCCCATTCTTCCCGGGAACAAGGAACAACAGGTGTGGGCCAACCGCGCCGCAAACGACTTCGGGGGCAGCCCTCTGCTTGCGGAGTTGACCGGGGACGAAAAGGCCAAGACGCCTGCTGCTGCTGCTGCTGCTGCCAAGGTCGGTGCAAGCGCTGGCTCAGAGCCCATGTCTTGGGTGCGCATTGCTTTGATTGGCGCTGCTGTGGTGGGGCTGGGCCTGCTGGCCATGCGGAAGACTGCCGCTACGGAGGTGCCCAGCGCCAAAGATTAACAGTGAGGATGGTCCATGGGAAGCATTGCGGCCCAGTACGGTGTCTTGAAGGTCTATGGTGGACACAGGACAGCCAGATGAATATGTTTGGGGGGCAGATCTGTCTTCTGGGCCCCGTGGCATAGCCGCTAGCCTTTGCCGAGCCGTTTTTTGACGAAGGCAATAATTCGAAATATCACGTTGCTGGATCATTTACCTGTTCGATAACTATTTCGCTGCACAATTGCTTCAGCGCATAAGTTGATATCAACATGGCTGCTCAGCACGGAGCTTTGACGATGAGTCGAAGCAACCGCAGCAGCAATCAGCAAAGTGGCGGCGATGCAACAAAATCGACACTAGTAGAACAAGGTATCGAATGGATCACAAATCCCAGACATGCATCAATCGTTGCTTCTGTCGCCATCGTTGGCGCTGGATTGACCTACTTCGCTTACCACAAGTGGCTTGAGGAGCAACTAGCCAACCCAGACCGTCGTACCTTTTTTGGGCGCCGGGCAATTCAATTCATGCAAAAATCAAACACTGTGCACATGCGGCACAGTATTGAAAACTTGAAAGGGGTGTTGCAGCTGCCCTTGGACGAATCGATGTCAATCGCAGAGGTAAGATTGCTCCGCTCCAGCCCAGGGATGTGTTTACGCGTATTTCGCCTTGACTATCAGATTGGATTCGGAATCGGTGATGGGCTGCAAATGCTTTCCAAGGAGTTTCCTTCAAATAAGCTGATCGGTCTGGATTTGAGCCATGCAATGGTTGAGGAGGCCCAAGCGACTCTCGTGCCGAAGTTCGATGGCAGGCTGCAAGTGGCCCAGGCAGACGTCTGCCGAGGCCTGGGCCTGGCGCCCGACTCCTGCGGCCTGATCTACAATATGAACTGCGTATACTTCTGGGAAGACTTGGACGCCGCTGTGCAGGTGCTGCGGGCCCCCCTGCTGCAGGGGGGGTCCTGCATCACAGTCATGAAGCCAGCATGCGTTGTAAGTGCGCAGTGTGACGCAAAGCCCCCACCGCACCAACACCACCGCGCAAACACCCAACACTTGATCCTTGCAGTCTAAGAAAGTCACAGACAACTTCAAGAACCGCAGCCCCGCCGTAGTGGGGGAGGCCTTCGGCAAGGCGGGCTTCCAGGTGAAGCTGTGGAGCCAAGCAGCAGACGGCAAGCTCACACTGCAAACTGCACCAAGCAGCGACAGCAGCGATGCATCCAAGGCTGCATTCAACGCCCAGCTGCTGCGGCAGACCCTGGTCATTGTGCAGGCCATCAAGGAGTACAAGGAGTAGTGCCGCGGTGTGCAGCGGTGCCCCCGGGGCCGCATGGCGGGGTGGCACTGTGCAGCAAATGGTGCCACCGATCAGAGCTAGGTGCGGTCTGATAGTGTTTCCCTGGGGCCTGTGTGGTGGCTGCAGATGCAGGTGTACAGGGCACAGCCCTGAGTGATGCGCTGCTGCACCGCCCCCCCCGAACCCAGCAGCTCAAGCGGCTAAAACGTAATGGGCTCACCGGAGCTCAAGATGCCGTGTTAAAATGCACTACACTGCCAAAGAGCACGTATGGCATGCAGACTCGCTCATGCGTATTCGCAAATTGCTCGTAGCACAGTTCAGCAGCATTTGTCGAAGTACAAATCTTGGACTGGAGTGTTGAAAAGCTACGCTTCAACAAATTTCCGCCGGTGCAACGATAGCAAACAGTGTAATTATTTGTTAATCGTACATTATGTGGGCAGTTGCGATGTGTGCGGCCGTGGCCGTACTGTCTGCGAGGACGGCGTGGTGAGTGCGGATATTGAGATGAGCGTCCGCGCTGAAGAGCACTTATCTATCGCTGTGCACCATACTGTACTTGCAGTGCTTTTGGTGTTCCATGGAGTCAACCCGGATACAATGCTGGGCACAGTGGTTTCTCGCCTGACGCAACCGGAGCCATCAAAGTGGACGTAGCTTGGGTGCATGCCGTTGATCTAGACGAAGCTGAAGCGGCGAGCCAGGGTGATGCTGTCATTGGACTGCGTCTGACTGCGGGCGGCGATCTGGATGAAGTTATTATTTATGCAGCAGCTGGGCCCGCATTTGGGGAACTGAGCCAATATGTGTATGCAGTTGATGAGATCAGCATTGTAAGTCCTGTTGCTGCTAGCAGTGCAATGCCGGCTGCATCTCCTTTCCCCTGCAGCCGCTGTGGAAACTGGGCCCCATGGAGGGCGTCATTGGACCTGTGCTGGACGAGTTGACTGGCACTGCTATCTACCTGAACCAGACGGCGCCGGGCGGGGGCCCCCCTGCTTGGTACGGCGTGGATGTGGGTACAGGGGCCTTCAAGTGGAAGTACCAGCTGGGCGTCGACGTGGCGTTCACGTGCATCCCCATGGTGCACACTCCTCGTGGCGCCGAAGAAAGCAGCTTTTACTTTGCCACTGACAGCGCGGTGGACGGGGACCCCCCCTTCCTGTACCGCATCGACCTCCCCAGCGACGCCATGGGGGTCACCACACCCAAATTCCGTTGGGCCACCCCCGTGTCCCTTGGGGAGAACTTCAACGCCACGGAGTCCTCTGTGGCGCTGCTGGCCTCCCCCAGTATTGCTGACGACTCCGTGGTGATGGGGGTAACGTACATCACCGCTGAGGGCGCCAGCAAGGGAGCCATGGTGGCGCTGAACCTGACTGACGGCTGGCAGCAGTGGGTGTCCCTAGTGGACGGCATGGTGCAGGCCCCCGCCGCCGTGACCCCCCTGTTTGTGGATAAGGATGGCATCACCCACAGCGAGCTAGCCGTGACCGCCATTGGCACCGCCGAGGGGAGCACCACTGTGTACGCCTTTGACGAGAACGACGGTAGCCTGGCGTGGAGCAAGCAGCTGCCTGGGAGCACCTTCTCGGTGCCGGGGACGTACTTGGCACCGGCCCTACGGGAGGGGGAGGCGGCGCTGGCGCTGGTGGGCACTGAGAGCGTGGAGGGGGAGGGGGGGTCGCCTGGCAAGCTGTGGGCCCTGGACGCTATGAACGGCGACGTGATCTGGTCTGCAGCCATCGGCATCGGGCGCGCCGTCGGGGAGAAGAACGCTTCTGTGCAGTGCGGCCCCAGCATCGCCATGTACGCCCACACCAGCCTGCCTGTGGTGTACTGCGTGGACACCCTGGCCCGCCTGCACATCCTGGATGGAAACACGGGGGATATCCTGGGCACACATGAGCTGGGGGGTACGGCGGGTTGCGGGGACGGCTGCCTGCCCGCCCCCCAGGTTGCACTCTCCCCAGACGACTCACTGTACCTGACGGTGAACAACCGCCTGCTGGCCATGCGAGCCACGGAGCCCCTGCCCTCAGCCACGCCCCGCCCCAGCGAATCCACGACGCACTCTGCCTCCGCTAGCCCGACGGCAGACGCCAGCCACGTCCCAGGGGCCAGCACCGCTGTCACGCCCAGCAGCCGCCCCACGCCCAGCAACACCCACCCACCCCGAGCCAGTGCATCAAACACCCCCAATGCTACCCCACAGCATACACCTGTGCCTGCCCCCAACGGGAACACGCCAACGGCAGATAAGCCAAAGGGCATGTCCCCAGGCGGAACAGCCGCTCTGGTGCTGTTCCTGCTTGCACTTGTGGGTGTCGGGGGCTACGTTGGCTACGTACGCTGGACATCTGGGCGGTGGCCTGCGACGCCTTCAGCCCGTGGCTGCAGCAAGATGTGCGAGTT
>Ga0307982_1003616_pt1 | contig 12315 bp, 5 predicted proteins | sample OrgLakmetagen989_FD_201847 | JGI IMG/M metagenome (GOLD analysis project Ga0307982, IMG submission 201847) | Saline water microbial communities from Organic Lake, Antarctica - #989 | ecosystem: Environmental > Aquatic > Non-marine Saline and Alkaline > Saline | place: Antarctica: Organic Lake... | reverse complement strand
GTTTATCTAACTGTGAATCTGGATTATCTAACTGTGAATCTGGATTATCTAACTGTGAATCTGGTTTATCTAACTGTGAATCTGGTTTATCTAACTGTGAATCTGGTTTATCTAACTGTGAATCTGGATTATCTAACTGTGAATCTGGATTATCTAACTGTGAATCTGGTTTATCTAACTGTGAATCTGGTTTATCTAACTGTGAATCTGGTTTATCTAACTGTGAATCTGGATTATCTAACTGTGAATCTGGATTATCTAACTGTGAATCTGGTTTATCTAACTGTGAATCTGGTTTATCTAACTGTGAATCTGGTTTATCTAACTGTGAATCTGGTTTATCTTTTTTATTAAATTGTAGTAATTTTTTACTAATAATAATTAGATTATCTAAGTATAATTCAGATGATATAATTTTTGTTTCTAATCTAATAAATGTAATATTTTTATTTATTTTATCTAGATTAATAAATTTATTTTTTCTTTTTTCCATTTTAGTTTTAAATTCTTCTAATTCTTCTAATCCGGATATTTTAGTTAATATATGAGCAATTGTAATATTATATATATTTTTACATTTATATGTTCCTTTATCTTTTTCAAATGTTATATTTCCATCTTTAATATTTATATATTCATGATTAGATGAAAATTTATAAATATCTAATGTTAATGCATACCTAGTTAAATTATCTTCAAATGCAGTTTTAACTTGATTTAAAGTTGAAGTGGCCCAATCAAAAGGATATGAATTATTACGTAATCCTAATTTTTGTAATTGATATGCTATAGCACAATTACCACCTAAAGAAATAAATTCAGTATCCATAATTAATAACTAATAAATTATAATTTGTATATTTAATATAAAAAAAACAATTTTATAAATTTTTATTTTTATTTTTAAATTATCATATTTTTATTTTTTAATTATTATATTTTTTATAAATAATATTATTATAAAAGATATGATAATTAATTTTAAAGGAGATAAATATTTTGATACATCATCAACTTTAATTAATAAAGATAAAATTTTAAAATTAAAACAATATATTAAAACAAATTATCCGAATAATACAAAATTAGTATTTGGTATAAAAGCATATGAAAAAATACAAAAATTAAATTCAAAATCATTAAAATTAAAAGGTATAAATTTAAATGAAGCTATTAAAAATTTTAATTTTCAATTTAAATCAGATATTAAAATGAATAGTGCTTTTTTAAAAGATATGAATACAAAAAATTATATATGGTTATATTTTAAAAAAAACAAAATTAACACTCTTATTATATATAATAACAAAAAATCTAAATTAAAATTTAGTATAAAAAAAAAAAAAACTATGAAAAAAATATTAAAAAATATGAAAAAAATATTAAAAACTACTAAATAAAAATTTAAATACTCATCTAGTTTTATTTTTATTAATCTAGAATTTAAATACTCATCTAGTTTTATTTTTATTAATCTAGAATTTAAATACTCATCTAGTTTTATTTATTAATCTAGAATTTAAATACTCATCTAGTTTTATTTATTAATCTAGAATTTAAATACTCATCTAGTTTTATTTTTATTAATCTAGAATTTAAATACTCATCTAGTTTTATTTATTAATCTAGAATTTAAATACTCATCTAGTTTTATTTATTAATCTAGAATTTAAATACTCATCTAGTTTTATTTTTATTAATCTAGAATTTAAATACTCATCTAGTTTTATTTTTATTAATCTAGAATTTAAATACTCATCTAGTTTTATTTTTATTAATCTAGAATTTAAATACTCATCTAGTTTTATTTTGTATTTTAGTTTTATTTTTATATTTTAAAATTTAAAATAAATATAATAAATTAAGTTTTAATTAATAATTGATAATAATATAGTTTTTTAAATAATTATGAATTTTATACAATCATATTTTATAGATAGAATAAACGATTTAAACGAGGATTATACATATAATCCATTATCTAAAAATGACATTCAAGATTTAATTTATAAATTTCAAATTTCAAATAAATTAAATACTACTCATGAAAATTATATAAAATATAAAGATTGTGAATTTTTTAACAGTAATGATAATACTAAAAATACACCATCTACCTTTGAATGTATAAATAAATGTCATTCTATATCTGGAACTGAAATATTTAAAAATGAATGTGCAAATACTACTAATAATATAGATATTCTTAATTATAAACAATCACTTATTAGAGAAATAAATTTAAATTATGTTAAATTAGATACATATTTAATTGATTTTAAAAATATTGAAAATGGTATATATTGGCATTTAAAAGATAAAACGCAAGAATTTAATGATGTATGTGATACTTTATATTTTAAAAGTAAATGGTTAAAATGTATAAATAATAGTCAATGGATACTTTCCACATATTATTTTTTTTTAATTATATGGACTCCTCTTTGGGGTATATTAGGTCCTGTAATTTTCTTATTTATACCCTATTTTTTTACTAGATTTATATTAAAAATGCCAATACCTTTTAATTTTTATTGGAAACAATTAACTAGTATGCTTTTTGGTAGTCAATTTTTCACCATGTTTAAAATTATAAAAGAAGGATTTAAACTAATGCGTGGAACTAAATCCGCTAGTATTCAAGATACAATAATAGATATTATTTTTAATATTATTGTTTCGCCTATTGGTAGATGGTTATATTTTTTAATAATTATATTAGGATATTTTTGGACCATAACAAATAGTATTATGACATCTTGGAATACAAATAAATTCACTAATTTTATACACAATAGAATGAATGAAGTATCTAAATTATTTGATATTTATTCTTCCATTAGAAAAATTACAAAATTATCTTTAAAAGATATCCTAGGTGATAACTATAAACTTAAAAACCATAATAGCAAATATTGGTTTGAACATCAATTTATTTTAGATATTTTATACTGTGAAAATATTAAAGATGATTGTGGATTTACTAAAATGAAAGGTGGTTGTTTATCTACATACTGGAAATTAAAAAATAATACACAAGAAGAATTAGATATTATTATTTGTGTTATTAAATATATAGGAATTATAGATTCTATCGTTTCACAATGTAAATTAATTAACAAATATAATTTTACCTTCACAGAATATATTAATAACTCTAAATATCCTAAAATAAAATGTAAAGGAATATTTAACCCAGTATTAACAACTAAATGTGTTAAAAATGATATTTCATTATATAATGAACCTATTACATCAACCATTAAAAATATTAACCAAAATGATAAAACACAACTAGATAACCCGATTACACAACTAGATAACCCAATTACACAACTAGATAACCCAATTACACAACTAGATAACCCGATTACACAACTAGATGATTCGATTACACAACTAGATGTTCCGATTACACAATTAGATGATAAAGATATACAAATAGATGATAAAGATATACAAATAGATGATTCGATTACACAACTAGATAACCCGATTACACAATTAGATGATAAAGATATACAATTAGATGATAAAGATATACAAATAGATGATAAAGATATACAAATAGATGATTCGATTACACAACTAGATGATAAAGATATACAACTAGATAATAAAGATATACAAATAGATGATAGGATGACACAACTAGATGATAAAAATATACAACTAGATGATAAAAATATACAAATAGAGAAAAATGAAAATAAACAAAATTGTATATTAACTGGTCCAAATGGAAGTGGTAAATCATCTTTACTTAAAAATTTATTAGTAAATATAATATTATCTCAATCATTAGGTATTACACCGGCAGATAAAGTTAAATTAACACCTTTTAAATATATATCATCATATTTAAATATTGCTGATTCACAAGGTAAAGAATCATTATTTCAAGCAGAAATGACTAGATGTCATAATCATTTATTAAAATTAAAACAATTAGAAGATGAAAAAGTTGGTTTTAGTTTTAATATTATGGATGAGATATTTGTATCTACTAATTATTATGAAGGTGTGAGTGGTGCTTATGCTGTTATAAAAAACTTAGAAAAATATAAAAATTCTATTAATATTATTACCACACATTTTGATATTTTAACTAGAGATGAATTTAAATTACCATCATATACATTTAAATATTTTACTATTAAAAATAATGGTGATAAAGATTATCAATTAAGAAATGGAGTTAATAAAAAACATTGTGCTTTAGGATTATTAAAAGATAAAGGTTTTGATAAAGAATTGTGTGAAAACGCTAATGATTTTTATATAAAACTTAAACAACTTGAAAATTAATTTTTACTATTATGTTATTCTTATTTAATTTTTTTATAAATAACTAAATATATAATAGTTTCACTATAATATATAAAAAAAAATATTTCTATAATACTAGATTATATAATAGTTTTATAATAATAATGTAAAATAATATATTTTTTATATATTATTTTTATATAAGTAATAAAGTATACGACTTATAAATTTAATTTTTAATTATAAAAACTATAACTAAAAAAAAATAATAAATTTATATTAATTTAAATTCAAGACTTTTTGATACTAAAAATGTAAAAATAATAAAAGAAATACAAAATCTTTATTTAACATATGATATATATTATATTATTTATCTTATATATTTATCTTATATTTTATATAGTGTAAAAATCTATTAAAAAAAATTATTAGTTAAATAATTTTATAATAATAGATTTATTTATAAATATAACTAATTATAACTAAATATAATTGTTAAAAATAATATTTTAAAAAATAAAAAATAATTTTAGATATATATGTTAATTTTAGATATATATGTTAATTTTAGATATATATGTTAATTTTAGATATATATGTTAATTTTAGATATATATGTTAATTTTAGATATATATGTTAATTTTAGATATATATGTTAATTTTAGATTTAGCTCTACTAAGTCCTGTATAAATTAATTTATCTTTTTCATCTTTTTTATTATTTTTCATTAAATTATTTCCATCTACAAATACTTCATCATAATCACTACCTTGACTTTTATGTGTTGTTATAAAATATCCATAATCCCAATCTAATATTGGTTCTATAAATATATGATTCCAATAATGACCAAATAATAATGAATATGGTATAGATTTTATAACACCTTTATATTGATTATAATTACCTAAAGCAAATAATAAATTTTCCATATCTTCACTCGTTAATTGTTTTTTAAATTTATTACTTTCCTCTTTTGTTATTGTAATACGTTTATTAGCACAATTATATAACAATTTACTAATATTTTCTTTTAAATCATTATACATATCTAAACTATTTTCATCTATTAACGGCAATTTATATAATAATCCACTATTATCCTCTGCATCACATAAATAACAACCTAATTTACAATTTCTAGTTAATTTTATAAATTGTAAAGCCATAGAATCTTTATTTTTTATTAAATCTGTTATAAATGATGATAAAAAGGTACATATATTACAATTTATATTTTGTAATGGAATACCATAGGCTAACTCTGTTAAATTACTATGAATATCAGTATATGTTTGTGTATTATTTTGTGTATTATTTTGTGTATTATTTTGTGTATTATTTTGTGTAGGAATAATAATATTTTTATTAATTTTAATAAATATATCATTATTTTCTATATCTTTAGGTATGATAGTTGTTTTATTTTTATAATCAAACCATTTTTTTTTATTATCACTATAATTATGATTAATATATAATTTTTCTCTAATAATAGATACAAATTTATTTTTCTGTTCTAGCATTATATCATAATTACTTTTTACAATATTATTTTTATCAGTTTTACTATTTTTATCAAAATATTGAAATAATGTTCCTTTATTTACACTATTTTCAATTTCATTATTTAATATTTCATCTAGACTTACATCATCTAGATTAACATCTAAATCTTTAGACATTATACAATTATTATTTGTAATTATCCATTCTGCTAAATCTGGTGGATTATAAATAACTTTTTTAAATTTTTTAATTCTTAATATTAAACTATTATAACAATTCATATCATAACTATAATATGGGGATTTAACTATAATTTTTTCATTTGTTATCAAAAATGGAGTTTTTGGACATTGTAATTCCAACTGTGCATTTGTCTCCAACTGTGCATTTGTCTCCAACTGTGCATTTGTCTCAGAATTTTTAATATTTGTCTCCAACTGTATATTTGTCTCCAACTGTGTATTTGTCTCAGAATTTTTAATATTTGTCTCTAACTGTGTATTTGTCTCAGAATTTTTAATATTTGTCTCCAACTGTATATTTGTCTCAGATGGTTTAATATTATTTATATTTTGTTGTTTATATTGTTGTTTATTTTGTTGTTTATATTGTTGTTTATAAATTTTATCTCTTATTCTAATATTTAGTTCTTGACATCTTTTATTGGTATAACAAATACCTATATCATTTGGTATATTATCAATAGTTAAACATCTATTAATATAATTAGAAAACCATTTATTAGGTTTTTTAATGAAAAATTCAATATTTTTATTATTTTTGTTATTTTTAATATATTTGTTATAAATATTATCAAATTTAATTTCTGGATGTTCATTAATAATACCTAAAATAATATCTCTCATATAATTACAACATTGCGTAATTAAATCTTCACTTCTCATAACTTGAGTTAAATTATAAAAACATATCTCTGTATCAAAATCTGGTAATCTAAATAATTCACTAAAATCTTCATTTACAGGTGGTAATTGACATGGATCACCTAAAAATATAATTGGTTTTTGTATAAGTTGAACTATTTTAAATGCATCAATATCAATCATACTACATTCATCAATTATAATTATAGTGTTATTAAACTCTTTTTTATTGTATTTTTTTTTAATTCTATCTATATTACCTTTTGTAAATTCTTGTTGTCCATGTTTGTTAATTTGTGAACTAATACCTAGAACTTGACTTAAAGTTTTAAATTGTATTAATTTATTAGATTTAAATCTAATATTAAAATTTTTTAATTCTTCACAATTAGATAATTCATTTATAAATCTATTTCTTAACGCATTAAATTTATTCATTAAAACTTCCTTTGCTTTATTTGTTGGTGCAGCTAAAATATAATTTGGTGATTGATTTACAGGTAAAATATTAAACCAACTTGCAAAAATAAGATATGTTATAATTGATGTTTTACCAGTTCCTGCACTACCAGTTAATAAAAATCTAGGATATTTAGATAATAATAATTTTTGTTCATCATCTAATTGATATATATTATTTCTAGTTAATGTAAGTTTAGGTATTATATAATTATTTTCTATAAATGATGATAATAATGATAATGTTGTATTTTGCTCTTCATTAAAATCATAACCCAAAAGGATATTCGTAGTTATAAAATTCATTTAATTTTATTATTTTTAATTATACTTAATTTATACTTAATTTATACTTGATTTTTAGTATTTTTAATTTTTATTTTATTTATACTTGATTTATACTTAATTTTTAGTATTTTTAATTTATATTTTGTTTAATGTGAAATATATTTATAATTTGTGATAGTATTAAATTATTATATAAATAAATGATTATCAATTTAAATTAAACAATTTTAAATATAATTCTTATTTTTTTTTAATAATATAGATTTGTAATAATTTAGAATTTGAATATAATAATAATAGTTAATTTTATTATTAAGTATTCTAGATAATACATTTATATAAACATATAAATTAAATTTTTTATATCTATACAAATTTTTAAATTTTAATATACATTTTGGAATATTATTTATAAAATTATATCTACATTCTAATTCTCTTAAATTAATTAATTTATGTAAATCTGGTAATTTAGTTAATAAATTATTATTGCAATTAAATGCTATTAATGTATTGTTTAAATTATTGGGTAATTTTTTTATTTGATTATAATTACAATATAAATTAGTTAATTGTTTAGGTAATTTATATGGTAATTTAGTTAGATGATTATTATCACAATATAATATTTTAATAGAATTAGGTAAATTACTAGGTATATCACTGAAATTGTTATCATTAAATTGCAAAATTTGTAAATTAGTGAATTTATGTATAATATTTGGAAATGTAATTAAATTATTAAATGCAAAATCTAGATGCATTATATTTTTATAGTTTATAATATGATATTCTAATTTAGTAGAATCATTTATATATACATTATTATCTAAATTATTAATATCAAAAATAATAATAATTTTTATCATTATAATATTGGAAAAATTGAGTTTTCATCTTTATATACTAAATACATATTGTATTAAAATTATTTTATTTTATTTTTAATATTTATTTACTCTTCTAGATTTATTTACTCTTCTAGATTTATTTACTCTTCTAGATTTATTTACTCTTCTAGATTTATTTACTCTTCTAGATTTATTTACTCTTCTAGATTTATTTACTCTTCTAGATTTATTTACTCTTCTAGATTAATTTATATTTATTTATAATTTTTAAAAAGTGTTCTAGACGTGTATTTACTCTTCTAGATTTATTTACTCTTCTAGATTTATTTACTCTTCTAGATTAATTTATATTTATTTATAATTTTTAAAAAGTGTTCTAGACGTTTATTTATGCTTCTAGATTAATTTATATTTATTTATAATTTTTAAAAAGTGTTCTAGACGTTTATTTAATCTTCTAGATTAATTTATATTTATAATTTTTAAAAAGTGTTCTAGATGTTTATTTACTCTTCTAGATTAATTTATATTTATTTATAATTTTTAAAAAGTGTTCTAGACGTGTATTTACTCTTCTAGATTAATTTATATTTATGATTTTTAAAAAGTGTTCTAGATGTTTATTTACTCTTCTAGATTAATTTATATTTATTTATAATTTTTAAAAAGTGTTCTAGACGTGTATTTACTCTTCTAGATTAATTTATATTTATAATTTTTAAAAAGTATTCTAGATGTTTATATTATATTCTAGATTAATTTATATTTATAATTTTTAAAAAGTATTCTAGATGTTTATATTATATTCTAGATTAATTTATATTTATGATTTTTAAAAAGTGTTCTAGATGTTTATATTATATTCTAGATTAATTTATATTTATTTATAATTTTTAAAAAGTGTTCTAGACGTGTATTTACTCTTCTAGATTAATTTATATTTTAAGATTTAAAAAAGTAGAATGTTTATTTAATTATAAAATAATTAATATTGAAAATGGTATACATATTAAAGAAAAATTATTATATATTTTAAATTCATTAAAATAACATAAATTATATAAAATTAATGATATAAAAATAAATAATTTTAAAATATATCAAAAATTTAAATTTATTTTAAGATTTATATAAAATTATAAATAAAGAATTAATATATTTATATAATAAAAATAAAAATAAAAATAAGTATTAATTTGAATTTAAATTAGAATAAAATATGAAAAATTAAATGAATCACTATTACAAATTATAATAGAAAATAATAAAATAATTATTAAAAAATATAATATTGATGATTTTATAGATGATTTATTTATTATATTAGTTAATAATTTAAATTTTAAATTTACAGATGGAAATATAATTAATATACAAAATTATATTACTTATAATAAATAATTTAATCTTCTAGATATTTATTTTAATTTATAAATACTAGTTAAATTTTAAAAAAAATTAAAAACTATATTTATTATATATATATTCATAATACATTTTTATATATCTATAATAATATTTTTCTATTGTATAATTTAAAATTAAACTTATATTATATATGTATTTATATTCTTTATATTTTTTATATCTAATTAAATATTTACATTTTATAATACTTTTACATAATATAATTACTGTTTTACTTTTACAACTAAAATATATTAAATCTAAAGGAAATGTTATTATTTTAATATTATCATTATAATTGCATTTTAATGTTCTTAATTTATTAGGTAAATTTAAAATATGATTTATATTATTATATGAACAATCTAAATATATAAGATTTTCTGATAATTTATATAAATTATCTAAACTTATTAAATTATTATTTGAACAATTTAATTGAATTAATTGAATTAAATTTACGGATAAATTATCTAAAGTTGTTAAATTATTATCTGAACAATTTAAATGAATTAAATTTACAGGTAAATTATCTAAAGTTGTTAAATTATTATTTGAACAATTTAATTCATTTAAATTTACGGGTAAATTATCTAAAGTTGTTAAATTATTATTTTCACAATTTAATTCAATTAAATTTACAGGTAAATTATCTAAACTTATTAAATTATTATTTGAACAATTTAATTTAATTAAATTTACAGGTAAATTATCTAAAGTTGTTAAATTATTATTTGAACATCTTATATATGTTAAATTTGTTAAAAATTTAAAATTATTAGGAAATTTAATTAAATTATTATAATTACATTGTAAATCTTTTAATGTATTAGGTAAATAATTAAATTCTATTAATCTATTATTTTCACAATTTAAAATTTTTAGTTTTTTATTAACATGTAATTTAATTAAATTATTATTACTACATTTTAATATTTTTAAATTATTTGGATAATCTATTAAATCAATTAAATTATTATTTATAATATTATAATAACAATTAAAATTAAGTTCTATAATATTTTTAGTTATATTCATAAAATTTGTATACTTTAAACCACTATTTTTACAATTTAAATATTTTAAATTTACAAATTTTTTCAAATTAATTTTCATATTTTTTTCATAATTAGATGCATTAAATAACAAAACATCTACATTTTCTGGATTTTTAATAGTTTCTATATATATAACATTATCAAATAATATAAATTTATTTTTTTTACTAATATAACTATATTTAAAATACATTTTTTGTATTTATATAAATTTTATAATTACACCTATTCATTATATTTTATATTTTATATTTTATATTTTATATTTTATATTTTATATAAAAAAAACAATTTTATACTATATTATTTAACTTTTAATTTAACTTAATTATATTTTTATATTTTTATATTTTGTTATTTTCATTTATAAATTTTAAAAAGTGTTCTAGACGTTTATATAATCTTCTAGATTAATTTTATATTTATTTTGTAATTTTTATTTATAATTTTATTATTTTCATTTATAAATTTTAAAAAGTGTTCTAGACGTTTATATAATCTTCTAGATTAATTTTATATTTATTTTGTAATTTTTATTTATAATTTTATTATTTTAATTTATAAATTTTAAAAAGTGTTCTAGACGTTTATATAATCTTCTAGATTAATTTTATATTTATTTTGTAATTTTTATTTATAATTTTATTATTTTCATTTATAAATTTTAAAAAGTGTTCTAGACGTTTATATAATCTTCTAGATTAATTTTATATTTTATTTAGTATTTTTTTTTATAATTTTGTAATTTTCATTTATAAATTTTAAAAAGTGTTCTAGACGTTTATATAATCTTCTAGATTAATTTTTTATTTTATATTTACAAGTTTGTTATTTTTAAAAGTGAAAAAGAAATAAGAAAATAGATAAGTATTTAATTAGAATATGCTAGACCACCCATACCACTCATGATACGAAGAACATTATAATTTACTGCAAATACTTTAATTACACCAGTTAAACCTGCGGTCATAGATGATAATTGTAAAATAGCATTATCTATACGTGAGAAATTACATGTTCCTGATGGTTGATGTTCTTCAGGATTTAATGAAAATGAATACATATATATAAATTGTGCGTTATCTTCTACTAAAACACTTCTAGTAAGTTGAGGATTAGCTAAATTTAAAGGAAATGCAGCATTATTTGCAGTAGTTAAAAGTAATGCTGTAGCAGGTACAGCAGCGATTTGGCCTGCTGTTGCGTTAGCACCTGCAAGTGCTAAAGCTTCTACTGCATTATTATAATTATTTAACGCAGTTTCAGCTTCAGTTACAAAAATTGGAGCTACTTGTAATACTTCTGGTCTTGCACTAGTAACTGATAAACAAGTTTGTCTGTTTGCACGTGGCATATGAGTATGATGTTTATATGTTTGCACATTTAAAAAATACTCTTCTCTACGCTCTACAAAACGATCATGACCATTTAACTGTAATTTACAATTATCAAAACCTAATGCTTGGAATCTACAAGGTTGTGATGCAGTTCCACCACGAACACCAGCCTCACTTTGAGATACAAAATATAAAGCTTTAACTGGGTGATTTAAGTTAAGGTTTAGTTTTTTACTAGTACCATTTAT
>Ga0307982_1003614_pt1 | contig 12326 bp, 13 predicted proteins | sample OrgLakmetagen989_FD_201847 | JGI IMG/M metagenome (GOLD analysis project Ga0307982, IMG submission 201847) | Saline water microbial communities from Organic Lake, Antarctica - #989 | ecosystem: Environmental > Aquatic > Non-marine Saline and Alkaline > Saline | place: Antarctica: Organic Lake... | reverse complement strand
TTGTGAATCGTTTGTCCGCCGGATGCACACAGTTCTGGAGCAGGGTAAAGTATCTGCACGAAAAGCCGCTGCACTTATTGATCTAGATGTGAGTGAGTTAGACTCACTGTTCGCGTCGTATGGTTTAGAGTCTCCTCTTTTAGGAACAGACTGATGACGCTACCCAAACAGAGCCGTATCTTTTATACGAACTGTTAAGCTAGTGCTGTCTCAGTTTCTTTTCCCTCAGATTGTGAATAGATGTGGATGTCTTCTTCGGTTTCCCCAATGTTAGGTAATTTGCGTGAAGAATCTTCCACTATTTTAATCATGTTGAACAGGGTCTCGCTAAAGAAATCTTCGACGCCTGTGGAAATTTGCTCATCTTTCTGAGCCAAAGCGGCAAGCTGATCCAAGTGATGTTTAATTTGAAAAGCATGGTGCTTAATACTTTCGACGGCGTGACGCTTGGGCTCGCCGATACTAAAAATGATGCCTGTTTCGAGCGCGCGCGAGTAAGCTCGAAGATCAGTAATGCGAAGTTGATCATCTGTGCCATTTTCGATCTTAGAAATCCGGCTTTGTGAGCAATCGAGGCGCTTGGCTAAATCAGCTTGAGAGAGTTTTGCCTGACTGCGCGCCACGATGAGTTTTTTGACTAGTCGCCGTGAGTTGATACGGTGATGGATCGTTTTGGCCGCTATGTCAGATTTGCCTAGAGTGCTATTCAGCATTTCTTGAACGCTGCCATACTGTTTGGTTCCGGGTTTAACTTCCGATTGTTTGCTGGTAGTCATATTAATGAGTTTGTTTGAGCTGACGCATATATACTTTGCAGTCTTTCAAGTCAGCTTTCTGTGAATGCTTATCCCCGATTGTGATTAGATGCAGTGTATGGGTATTTTCGTCTGGAAATGTGTAGAGACGGGTTTGAGCTAAGTTTGGGCCACCTCCTTTTTGGTCGATCGCCTTCACACCTTCCGGCTCATGGTGAATAAACCCGAGCTGTATCAGTTGGGGAGGTTCTCCGGCATGAAGGTGTTCAAGATATGTGTCTAAGTTATCTAAGGTTGCGCTTAATTCTCTAAGATGTTTTTTCGCCCAGCGCTTTTGCCGACGTTGAAATAGTTCGCTAGGGTTAATTGTCCACATATCAAGTTATTCCTAAATACAATATTATTCAATCAAATCTGCTGATTTTTACATTAATTATTCCATATGGTGATAAAGTGTTCACCTTTATGCTGCTTGCCCGAGGGCGATGAGGGCTTCGGCGATGGCTTGGACTTTGGGGGCGCGGACGCCTTTGAAGTGTTGGGCGACTTGTTTGATGTCTTGCTCGCTGGTCCAGTTGGTTTGGCGGATGACTTTGCGGACGGCGGCGGCTTGTTCGGCGACTGTCTTGGGCCAGGGTTGCTTGGCGGAAGTTTGCAGTGGGGCGTTCGAAGTTTGCAGTGGATGACTGCCTTCGAGTTCGGTCTGCTCGCTGCTTTTTAAGGCGTCGGGGTTCTGGTATTCCGGGCGGAGGTAGCGGATTTGTCCTTTGGCTTCTTCGGTGGCGCGGGCCTGGTTGAGCGCGACGAGGCGGGTGAGCAAGGTCTGTTCGATCTCGTTTTTCTGCGCTTCGATCACTTTTGGGAACGCATCGATGCTGACGCTTAGCATGGCGGTCGCTCCGGTTTCAAAGTCGTAGATTTCAAAATTCCTGAGCGCGTCGAGGGCCTCTTGGATGTCGGCCCAGCCGTAGGCGGCGAATACTGCGGCGTCGAGCTCGTCATGGAGTTCACGGAGGACGCCGACGAGGCCGAGGTCGTAAATCTTCTTTTCTTTGACGGTTAGCTCACTTTCGGCGCGGACGGCTTCGAGCACGTTGTAGAGGCCGGTCATGGTCAATTCGGGGTGAGCTTCGATGCGCGCTTTACGGTGCGCGTCGAGGGTTTCCGCGATCCGGCCGATTTCTGATTTTTGCGCCTTGTCGAGTTCGGGAAAGGGGAAGGTTTCGAAGCAGCGTGTTTTGTTGTAGCGGGGGGTAGGTCCAAGAATACCACCTTGTGAGAGCGTCCATGCGACATGTGTTTTACTAGAGAGAACACCAAGTGCCCAAGATTGATCAGTCGCAAAGTTTACCAACATGTTGTCTGGTAAAATGTCGGCATCGAGGAATTGGAAAAAGCGATGCTTGGAGGTTTCGACCGTGGCGATGTAGCGCGGGAGGCCTTTAAGTTGTTTTCGAAGTTTTGGATTAGTCTCGCCAAAGAGCCACCAATTCTTTCTGCGGCTCTCTCGCTTGTTTTGATCGCGTTCCGGTTTTACACGATCGCCCACCCACTGATAAATTTCTGGATACTTTTCGCGCACTTCTTCTGCACTGAGACCAAAAAGATCAATCACTCGCACCCCACGCGGACGATTTGTTAAGTCTTTGCCGTTTCTGTAATTCCGAATGTATCGTCCAATCTCTGGACGAGTATAAAAGCCGAGCGTTTCTAAATCTGTATCTTCTACGATAAATCCGGAACCGTGCAATTTTACTCCAGGATTGCTCATGTCTGAGTTCGCATTAAGAGCAACCGCACTGGCTACATTTGCACCGATTTTCAAATCCGCATGAATGAGTCCGATTTGTTCAGCTAATTCAACGGTCACGCTACCATCAGCGCCTTCGGTTTCCTTAGAGACTTTAGCGAGTTCGCCTTCGTTGATTCCGGCATCGGCTACGGTCATGGCGATACGGACGGCGGCGGCATCGGCACTATCCACCCATGGGTGATCGGGGATGGCGAAGCGGAGACTGACGGGGTCTTTGGCCTCCATGTGGGTTTGGAGAACGCGGCGGTTAAAGGTTTGTCGAAGGCTGTTGGTGGTGATCAATCCGAAGCGCCGGATCTTACCGGCGCGGGCGAGGAGGGCGGCTTTGTGCCACCAGAACATGACGAGGTCGATCGACTCGGGGAGCGCTTTGTAGGTTTTACGGAGTGTTTCGGTGTAGCCGTCGCCAAGGGCATCGCGCATGCGGGCTGTGCCGATAAAGGGTGGGTTGCCCACAATATAGTCAGCCTGCGGCCACTCGGCGGGGCGTGGGTTTTCGTAGCGGTAGACGGGGATTTGAGCCGATTCATCGGGCACCTGTTCGCCGGTCACGGGGTGCGGCTTCATGCTGTGCCCGTTCCAGCGAGTGACGAATTGACCGTTTTCGTCTTTGACGGGTTCGGCCTGGTCGTAGGCGAGGACGGCATCGCGGCATTCGATGGTGTGGAATTTGGAGATGACGGGCTCAGGCGGATTGACTTGGCCGTGGGTCCGGTAGTGCCACTGGAGGTAGCCGATCCAGAGGCAGAGCTCGGCCAGGACGGCGGCGCGGGGGTTGAGCTCGATGCCGAGAAATTGGCTGGGGTGGACGGTATTGCCTTCGAATTCGAGCCGCTCTTCACCGAGGGAGAGGAGCAGGTCGATGACTTCGCCTTCGAGTCGTTTCATGTGCTCCATGGTGACGTAAAGAAAGTTTCCCGATCCGCAAGCTGGGTCGAGCACGCGGGTGCTTGAGAGCTGATCGAGGAATTTGTTGACTGCCCGGATGGCGTCTTTCGGTTTTTCGGCGGCTTGGTGGAGGGCGACTTCGGCTTGCACGTTCTCCCATTGCTCGCGGAGGGGCTCGATCACGGTGGGCATGACGAGACGTTCGACATAATCGCGCGGGGTGTAGTGCGCGCCAAGTTTGTGGCGCTCGCGGGGATCGAGGGCCCTTTCGAGGAGCGTGCCGAAAATGGCGGGCTCGACATCGCGCCAATCCGCATGAGCGGCTTCGATCAGAAGGTCGATTTGCTCGGAGGTGACAGGGAGCGGGTTACGCTCTTCGAAGAGACCACCATTAAAACGGAGTAGGCTGTGGCGGAGGGCGACGCAGAAGCCGCCGTCGTTCATGCTGTCCCATACTGAGCGGACGAGTGGGACGAACTGGGAGGGCTCGTTGCGGATCGATTTGAGGAGGTCTTCGAAACTGTTTTTAGGCAGCAGGTTCACATCCTCTGCAAACATGGTAAAAATGCAGCGCATGAGGAAACCGCCCGTAGCGGAGGGGCTGTGGCCGGAAGCTTCGAGGGACTTGGCTAGTTTGGCTAATTTATCGGCGATCTCACGTGTGACGCGGGCGGCGCGACTGGCGGGATCGAGTGAGCCGGGATCGGTCCAGATGGTGCGGAGCGTTTTCTGAACGGTTTCTTTTTCGAGGTCTTTAAGAAAAATCCGATGACTCCGGGCATCGGGGAAAGGCACGTAGATACCGCCGGTGCGGGTGAACTCGGAGTAGAGCTCGATGGAGTGACCGACATCGACGATGATGAGAAAGGGGGGACGGCCTTCGCTGGCGGGAAGTGCGTGGATGTAGTTCTCGCCCTGTTTTTTGGCGCGGACCATGGCCTTATCCCAACCGACGGAGCCCCGAGTGCCGTGGCCTTTTTTGACCGCACCTTCCTCGGCCCCTTGCTTGCCCTCCATCACAAAGTGCTTCCGCTTGTAGAGATCGATGCGCCCCGTGGTGGCGGTGCCGTCCGACTGGTGCAGAGGCACTTGCTTTTCGAAGACGTAGGCGTTTTCCGATTCGTCCGGTTTAGAGCCGCTGGGGCGCTCCACGCCGATCAGATCGCAGAGGTCGTCGCAGAAGGGTTGAAAATTAGCCCGCTCGGAAGCTCCGGTCTCGGCCCATTTTTGAAGGAATTCAGGAAAAGTTTGTGCCACTAGCGCTTAAGTTGGCTAGCGTTATGATTTGCGGCAAGTGCTTTTGTCGCGGCGTTGGAAGGTGCGTAGCGAAAAAATATAGATTCAATCAAATTGCTCGCGGTAGGGCCTCCCGATGAACCCTACATAGCGCTCCGCCAAAGGCGTGCTACGGCCGGGAGAATATCACCGTGTCACACGAGCAATTTATAGAATTCAGTATTTTGCTTCACTGTCAAGATTGGCAGCGACGCATATCCTAGACACTTACGCTTTGCGCTTCCAGCCAATTGGCGATGCGGCGGAGAGCTTTAGGACTTCTCAAGTTGATCTAAAGTGCGGCCGATGGCGGCGTCCTCTTCACTGAACTCGGCGATGCGTGATTCAGAATAGAATTCGATCGGCATGGAAACGACTGGACGCAGCAGCAGCCCTTGTTCGGTTTCTTCGACCATCAATTCATCATTTTGCTCAAGACCATAGCGCTTACGCAGCTTCACGGGTAAGGTCATGGCTCCTCTTCGACCAATTATAATTTTTTCACCCATAATGTCAGGACGTCAGTATTACTGGCAATTGGTTAGCTCAGGTTTATGAACGCGGAAAGGCATCCTGAACAACAGCGTATGGCGCCTCCTAAGTTTTGTAAACTTTGACAAAAAACTGTTTAATTTTGACAAATTTAAAGATTTGTCCGATAGCTGAGTATCACCATGAACTTGGAACAACAGATACAAGCCGCACCCCAGAAAGAACTGATGCAGGTGCTTGGGCTCTCACGTCCTTTGATTTCGGATATTCAAAACGGCAAGCGGGCGCTGACACCTGAGCAAGCCACCTGCCTGGAGGATTATTTTACTGCGCAGCAGGGCGGGGACTCGATCCGGGTTCATATTCCGCAAAAGCACCTGGATAAATTCAAACAGGTCTTTCTCTACGTGCTGCAGAAGGTGGGAGCGAAGTCGAACGTGGGCGAAACGGTGCTCTATAAATTGCTCTATTTTATCGATTTTGATTATTACGAGAAGTATGAGGAGCAGTTGATGGGCTTGACCTACATGAAGAATACCCATGGCCCAACTCCGAGAGAATTCAAGGTGGTGGTGGATGAGATGGTTCGCGAGGGCTTAGTGGATAAGGCGAGCGCAAAACACTTTACCTATACGCAGAAGAAGTATTTGCCTGTGGTGAAGCCAAACCTCAAACTGCTCAATGCGGCAGAACTGGAAATGATCGATTGGGTGCTGGATCGCTATAGTGATCACTCCGCGGCGCACCTCTCAGAGTTGAGCCATGAGGATACGCCTTGGCAGATGGCTGAAGACAGAGAAGACATTGAATACGAATATGCGTTCTATCGCTCAGAGCGGTTCTCTGTGCGCGATTATGAGGCTGTCTAAGCGTGGGTAATGGATATTATTCAGAGTGGGTCTTTTCAAAGAGAGCTGAAGAAGTTTAAGAAACGCTACCGTTCGCTTTCTGAGGATTTAAAGATTCTCGAAAAGCTGATTGCCAAATTTCCGGACGGCAGGGATTCCCGACATTGTAACGTGCTCAAGCAGCACACGCACATGTGCCTTTGTAAGCGCCGTATGCTGTGCAGATCAGTCAAAGGCTCGGAGTTTCGAGTGGTTTATTTCTATGATGGTGAGGCGCTGGAACTCATCTACCTGGAGATCTACTTCAAGGGCGATAAAGCAACTGAAAACAGTCAACGGCTTGAAGCGTTCTGGAAGGACAAGCTAAATCATTCGGACTAAACCCCCACGCTCTGTGCTTCCAGCCACTTGGCGATGCGGCGGAGGGCTTCGCCTCGACGGGGGTCGTTTTGTTTCATGCGTTCGAGCACGTTGAGTGCGGTGTCGGCGTAGTGGAGGGCATTGGCGCTGGTGAGCTTGTCGAGCTCGGAGTGCTTGATTTCGCCTTCGCGGATCATGGCGATGGCATCGGCTTCGATTTCAGCATTGCTGCCGCCGGGTGCGCCGAACTCGGCTTTGCCTTTACCGCCGCCTTGGCCATCACCACCGCCCGCGCTTTCGTCGCTGGAGCGTTTTTCGGTCTGTCCGCGTGGCTGGCGCTCAATCCCGGTGGGGTATTGTTTACCGTCTTTGCCGGTGACCGACTTTTGCGGTTCGATCCGTTCCAGCTTTTCCATTGCGATACGCGCGCGGCGCACGAGGTCGTCGGAAACCCGGCACATTTCTGAAATCACGCTGTTGGACATATTGGGCCATTCCTCGAGTGCGATTTCGACTGCGTTACGCTTGTCGGCATTGGAGCGATAGACGCCGTTTGTCGAGTTTGCGCCGAGCGCGTGCTTTAGGGCGTCGGTGCGTGAGCCTTCGTTGACTTCCGAGGAAATTTCGGAGAATTCGTTGCGTTGTGCAGCGAGAAAGCGGTGAAAGCCGTCGGCTAGCCAATATTTAGCACCATCGTAATAGACGGTAATCGGTGGGAAGACTGCGCCTGTGAGCATTTCGTCGGCGTAGCTACCGATGGCATCATCATTGGTTGAGATGCGGGCTTGGGTGCCGCCATAAATATCAATTTCGGAGAGAGGTATATCTTTAATAAGCATAGAGCCGGCAGTTTCTGGGGCTCGATCTCTATGATGACAAGGGAGATTTAGCGTTAATTAAAGTTTAGAATCTTGAAGGCTTTAAGGATCGAGTAGTCGCGGGCATTTGAGGTTAAAAGTATGCGCACATTCTGGCTATGGTAAATAGATGCAATGCGCGTGTCGTTGATACGTTTCCGCTCCAAGCGATGTTCGACCATCCAACGCAAATGCAAGCGGTTGCTATCATCTGTTGGCAATAGAACGACCGTTTCCTGGCTGCGCATCCATGTTTCGGCTATATAAACCGCTTTTTTCATGCTGAGTGGATGCTCAAAACGCTTTGGGTCGGTGACGACGTGGAGAAATTCGTCGATGACTGTCGGACATAAAGCGAGCAGTCTTTTTTCAGAGATAAGTTGATTGCAATAATCGACGGTGGCTGGGTGCTCTGGTTGTTCCACTATCGTGTGGGCAATCATGAACGGAGTGTCGACTCCGATTAGTTCGTTTTCGGACAGGGCCATATGATTCAGAGATCAAGCATTTCACCGAGAAGATCATCCCCTGATTCGAGCGGGCGCATCACTTTGCCGACTGATTCGGGGCGGAGTGCGCGTAAACTGGTCGCGCCTGAATCCTGAATTTTGCTCTCCCGATACAGCTCCATTGCTTCACGAATGAGTTCGGATGTTTTCCGGTCTTGTCGGCGTGCGTAATCTTTGAACTCCCGATACGTGCTCTCAGATACATTAACTGTAATGGGTTTCATACATTAAAAGAACAATATGTGTGCTGGATTGTCAAGTGAAGCATCGATGTGGCTATTTTAGTGCATCCAATACTTCCCCATTACACCAAAAAGAAAGCCGATAACTGCGCCTAGTGCAGGGATCCAGTCGCGTTGTAGTTTGGCTTGGGGGGCGATGTCTTGAAAAACCAGATAAAGGATGCCGCCTCCGGCGAAAGTCATAAGGGTGGCGGTGACTGCTGGGAAATCTTCTAGAAAGAGGTAGCCGGCAGCTGCCGCGAGTGGGCCGAGTAGGCTTGCACCGAAGAGGGCGAGGAGTCGGTGACGCATGTCGCTGAGTTCGCGGTAGGCGTTGAAACCTTCGGGTAGGTTTTGGGCGGCAATGAATGCGGCGAGAAAGTAACCGAGTTTTGGATCTGTGGCGAAAACGGCACCTAGTGAAATTGCTTCTGGAATGTAGTCGGCGAGCATGGCCACGAATTGAGCTTTAGAGTTTTTTTGCTGTCCGAGCCACCAATCGAGTGCGCAAAAGGCGATTCCCCCTGAGAGTAAGCTGATGGCTAATACGGGTGCGTTTAGCGTTTTGATGCCTTCTGGCACAAGGGCAAAGGCGACTGCGGCGAGGAGAATGCCGCCCCCGAGCGCAGTGATGCCGTGAAGGATTTCGTTCTTTAGGGCGCTGTCTTTTGTGGAATCGAAGCGCGCGATGATCCCGCCGAGCACAGCGGTCAATCCGGCTAGCCAAGTGACAGATATAATTTGGAGGATCTGCGACATCGGGTTACTGAATCAGAAAAAGGGCGAGGTATCGAGTCATATGGAGGTACGCGCGTCTTTGGTGGTTCGTTTGTGTGCTTCGAGTTCGCGGTCATGCGGGAGCATGACCCTCCAAGAACCCTCAAGGTTTTTGGTCGATATATGAGGTGCGCGCGAAGTGGTGGGTCGTGTGAATTCTTGAAAACGAAGTTGTCATATTCTTATAGAATGCTCAGTGATATGCGGATGGAAGTGAATGCACGTATATCCAAAGAGTGGCGCCGCCGGATGCTCTTTATGTTTTTTATGATTTTCGGGATTGGAGCCTGGTTCCTTTCGGATGGATACATTTATTGGCCAAATGAAGGTGAGCGTTATGAGCAATATTCACGAATTGTGGACGAATTAGTCGAATCGGGTAAGGCGGTCGATGAGGAGAGTTCTTCGGTGCGGCTGGCTTGGCGCAAGTATGCGAAGGAAGCGGATATCTCGACGGGAGTGCCGAGCGAGCGAACGGAAAGTGCGATCGGTGAGCAGCGAAAGATTGGCTGGGTCATGGTCGGAGGCGCATTGTTATTCGCGGCTTGGATTGCTTGGAATCATACGCGGTCTGTCAGAGTCGAAGGGACGACGATCACGGGTGCTTCGGGGGAGACGGTTGAATTAGATTCGATTATTGGGGTGGATCGGAAGAAGTGGAAAAATAAGGGGATCGCGTATGGAATTTATGAAGTGAATGGAAAACGCCTTCGCCTGACTTTAGACGATCATAAATTTGTGGGTTGCGAAGCGATTATCCTAGAAGCGGAGCGGCGGATCAAAGAGCGGCAGAAAAAAGCTTAAAGAGGCTAGAGGGCCCATGCTCCTGCATGACCGCGAATACAACGAGCGGTAACACATAATACCGATCACTGTCTTTATCCGGTAGTAACAAAACCCCGAAACAAAGTTTCGAGGCCACGTAGCCTAGCTGGTAAAAGCATGGGCATCTTCGTTTTTACCAGTAAAAGTTAGACGCTGGTATAGCCTATGAATTTTCGATGAAGACATCAGCTCAGACGCCCGAAATAAATCATGTTTCAGTCCAATAGGTCAAACTGTGGCCTTGAAACTCTGTTTCGGGGTTGGATCTTTTCGACCCCAGTTCAGAGAACCGAGGCGACTCGGAGAGGCTCTTCAAGAATCAAACCTATTTTGAGGTGGTGTCTTACCAGCTCGTGACTTTATCTGACGAAATTCGGATTTCAGTAGATATGTGTAGGATGGGCTTCCCGAAGGGAGCGCGTGTTTTGAAGCTAGATGACACCGTCTCTCTGCGAGACGCCGATCCTACAACATATCTTAGGGGAATGATCATTTTGCCGGTTTTAGTTAAACGTTGGTATATTACCAATCTAAGTGAGTGATTCGACACGATCTCTGTCTTTGCGGCCATGCTCCGCATGGCCCTCCAGGCTGAGTGGTTAGGGGTTCGCAAAAAAGCCGCTCGGTTTCCCGGGCGGCTTTTGAAAGGTTTTGTTTACGAATTAGTAAACGTTGGTCGCTTCTTGGCTGATGATTGGATCCGTGAGGAAGTCAGCGCTGAAGTCCATAATGACGCGACCGGCTCCGATCTTACCACCTTCTGCAGTGATGCTTAGGTTGGTATCCTTTCCAGGCTCCAAGGTGGTGCGTGGGAAGGTAACAGTTTGTCCGTTAATCGTGCCGCGTGCGTCTCCTGCTACAGATAGTGGTTTGATGCCGTCACTGAACCTAACTGTTACGGTGCCGCTGACCGGCTCGAAGTCACCTTGGTTACGCACTTGGATCGTGTAGGTGGTCGGTTCGTTGACACGAATCGGATCCTTGCTGTCGGTGATCGAAATAGTGACACCGGGAACAGCCTTCCAATCGGTGGTCACGCTATCGCTGGCTTCGAAGCCATTTTCGGTCAGCACTTTGATAGTGTTGGTCGAGCTACCCGTACGAGTGGCTGCAATCTCAGTTGTGATCAGTTGGCTGGAACCTGCAGGTAGAACTGGAATCATCCAACCAATGGCGTTACCGCTGACGCGGCCTTTGCCGTTATCGGCAACGGAAGCACCTTCTGGAAGGATGTCGGTGATGCGCACATTTTTGAGGTCGGTGTCGCCAGTGTTTTCAACTGTGATTTCAAAGGTGGCTGGTTTGAAGACGTAGCCTTCTTCCGGTCCGGTTTTACGGACACGGATACCGGACTGAACAATCGAGATCGGAACGGAGCTTTCATCGCTGAGACCGGAGCCGCCTTCACCGTCAGGGCCGCTGCCGTCATAGCTGGCGGTTGCGCGGTTACGGAATTCACCTTGCTTGATCGCTTTGGCCGAGTAGGTGACGGTTTTGGTTTCACCTGGAGCGAGGCTGCCGATATTTTTGGTCAGGCTGGTCGTCGGTGTGAAGGAATCGGGCAGTTCATCGGTGACGACGACGTTGGTCGCAGTGGCGGTTCCGCTGTTGGTCACAGTCACAGTCCAGCTTGCAATCTCGCCGAGTTCGATTGTCTTAGGACCTTCTTTGACCACGTCTAGAAGTGGCTGGCCCGAGAAGAACGGCATACAGAACATGTTGTCTACAGTAATGGTAGAGCAGATTTGGTGATCTCCTTCTTCAATAGGCTTAACCGTAATATCGATGTTTTGAGTCTCTCCTTTAGCCATACTCGGGTAGAACCATGTAGCGGCTCCGCTCGCAAGCGAGGTTGTGGGATCAGAGGAAATGAACTCAACGGAGTCCGGAAATTCTTCGAGCACTTTAACCGTGCCGACATCTTCGAGAGCGTCGATTTGGATACGGTATTTCATCTCTCCGCCTACAGAGGCAGGTTGAAGGATGAGCTTTGTCACCTTGATTTGATTGGTCCGCATGATGACATCGGCCGACTTAGGCGCAGTCACAACGAGCGGAGTCGCTGCGGGCGTTGGCCTAGGAGTCGCTGGGGCAGTATAGCCCGAGTCTCCAATTTGTGTCGGTGCAGCTGTTTGGCAGCCAGTAAATGCGAGAGCAAGTGAGCTCAATGCGAGAGCGAGTAGGAGGGAAGCACGTTTCATTGATACTAGTAGTAACAGGACTTCGGACGGTGTAAAGAAATCGCTGGTGTTTTCCGTGATGAATGGAAAAGAGCGCAGCCCAGAGGTGTTGCCGGAGACATTGGGGACAATGTCCCTTCCGGAATCGCTGGATTATGCTAAATACTGATGGTGCAGGATTTGCAGGCAGAGCATGTGGTTCAAAATCGTATCCTTGCGGACAAGCGAAACGGGATCTTGGTCTGCTTTATAACCGTCGATGAAGGTCTGCAGCTTGATTGGATCGAAAACACCCGCGGCGGCGACTTTCTCGGGCGAGGCAAACTGATCAATCATGGCGTTGACCTTGGCCCGTTTAAACTCATCGGTGTGGGCGGGCGGTGCCATGAAGGCGAACTTTTCGCGCTTATAGAGCACTTCGGGAAGGACGCCCTTGACCGCTTCACGGAGGACCCACTTCTCGATGTTGCCCTTAATTCGGTTGTGCGGAGAAATCTTTACCGCAGCTTCGGCTAAGTGGTGATCG
>Ga0307982_1003613_pt1 | contig 12326 bp, 13 predicted proteins | sample OrgLakmetagen989_FD_201847 | JGI IMG/M metagenome (GOLD analysis project Ga0307982, IMG submission 201847) | Saline water microbial communities from Organic Lake, Antarctica - #989 | ecosystem: Environmental > Aquatic > Non-marine Saline and Alkaline > Saline | place: Antarctica: Organic Lake... | reverse complement strand
CTCAGGAATTCCGAGAGAAAACTGTGCTGCGAGCTAGCTTTATCCCGGTTTAATTGGAGGCAGCGGTGAATAATCGATGAGGAGTGGTGATGGGGGGCCGGAATTTTTTTCTTGCAACCAACGACTGAGATATCACATTAGAGATTTGTGGCCTGGGCTGTTGATTGGTCGCTTGGCCGAAAAAGAACTTGCGAACGAGACGAGGGGGATAGCAGATCATAGTTGCGGCGTTTTACTCAGCTATGAGACTCTGCAGGAGATGGCGGACAGCGGCATGTGTATTATTGATGTTCGCTACTGTAGACGTCAATGGAGGATCTCCAACACCTTTGCCAGTGCCTTCGCCCACGCTGTCTCCAACTGTCAGGGCGTTGCCGTCCGTAACACCGTCTCTTCCACCTACTCTGCTTCCCACAGTGATGCCAACTATTTCGCCGCTACCTACACTAGTGCCCTCATTGAGTCCATCAGCCAAGCCTACTTCTCTGCCCACATATAGCCCAACTCTTTTACCCTATCCTCTGCCCACGCAGCTGCCCACTGTCACTCCAGTGCCGACCAACACGCCTGCGCCTTCAGGCACTCCGTCGCTCCCACCCACGGCAGCTCCGACGTATCCGCGAAGCCCGGAACCAACGCTGACGCCCTCTCTGAAGCCCACAGCGACGCCTTCGTTACCACCAACGCCAATCCCTTCGATCACTAACCCAACCGCGCTACCAACTATCAAGCCTTCGCCCGCACCTGTACCGGCGCCCACGCGGGATCCAACGCATTTACCAACATTCGCGCCCACCCTCAGCCCTACGGACGCGCCGACAATTGAAGCCATTCCGTCGCCCATGCCAACGTTACCCAAGGCCGTGTACCGCCCGGACTTTTTCCACCGGAACCTGCGAGGTGTCAACCCTCTCGCCCTGGGCATTGCTTTTCTCTCGATCCTAGGCCTGGTCTTTGCCTTTTCCAAGGGCCGCGAAATGTACGACGAGTGGGAAGTGCGCACGCGCAAGCGCGACTTTGGCGACGTTGAGCTTTCCAACGTGGAGTCGCGCAGCAGCGCACACGAGGAAACCAAGGACGCAAGCGGGTGGAGAGCTCGCGGCAGTGATGGTGCACCCATGCTGGGTGGCAGCAGCAGCTCTAGCAGCAGCAGCGGCGCCGCGCGCACTCCGCCAAGCCACAGCGTTTCCAAGCTGTACCCCTTGCGCACCATTTCGAGGCTGTGGCGGGACGCGGGCATTGGGCCCCGCGACGAGCTCGGCCACTTGCAGGAGGGCGGCAGCGGGTGGGCCGTGAGCAAGTCGGAAATGGCGCACTGGCCAGACGGGCGAGTGTTTTTGGAGAAAGCCGGGCTCGGCGAGTTTTGGAATGCCTTTGAGGCGCAGGCCATTACGTCCGTGGACGACCTGTGCGACGTGTCGCTGGTCGGTGACGTGGAATTGGTGCGCGAAATTGGCATGAACAAAGTGCAAGTCACGCTGTTCCGCCGTGCAGTCAGCGACCGCGCCAACGCGGGCTCGACTCGGCCCATGGTGCAGCAGCTCGCAGCCAGCGCACACAGTGGTGGCGGTGGCGGCGGCGGCGTAGGTGACGGCAGCAGCAGTGGGGTAGACTCCGGCACGGGCCGAGACTTGCGGTCGAACCTGCTGGGAAAACCCCTCGCGGGGGCCGTGACCAAGGCCTTGGGGGCCCAGGAACGGCAGCGGCGCGCGGCGGCGGCCCGCGCCCGGGAGCTGCAGGGCATGGAGCGGCAAAAAGCTTTGGACGTGCTCGAGTCCAGGCAAGCAGCGCGCCAGGAGCAGGCCAAGCTGGCAGCGAAAGCGCAGGCAAAGTCCACGAGGAAGTCCGCTTCCAGCGCTGGCGGCGACGGCCAGCTGGAGGGCTTGCTCGGGGGGAACCTCGGCTTCGAGGCGGGCAGCGACCAGGAAGCGGATGCCAAGGAAACCGGAAAGAAAGACGTGTACCAGGGAAGCAACTCGGCGCCTGGTACGCGCGGGGTGGCCGTGTAGGGCCATTGTGTTTATACTTGTATCACTTTTATCTGCGAGGATGTGCATAATTATGCTTCACTAGCTTTGTACCCATAAGATAAGATCGCAGTCTACTACTCTACTGCTTTCCTGAACTCCCAATTTTTATGTTTAAAAGCACAAGCATATGGCGTCGCAAATCACCTGCTGCTGGCTGATAAACTTCTGTATGCTACATCTACGAATGCTACGGAAGCTATTTTTGTCGTCGCATATGTTTATAACTTATAAGTAAGGCTGGAATTAACAAGGATTTTGGGGTATAGTCACATACACATTGGCTAATTCAAGCGAGCGGCAAGCGTTTGAATGAACCGCCCCCACGATTCGACAGCAGCGCTTGAGTTCCAAAGCAACGCCAGTCCTTCACCAGTCACACTCCGTCCGTCATCGGAGAATTCAGACGATGCAAGATAAATGGCTTCGTTCACGTAAGTGCCAGGGTTGCTCACAATAGACCCATGCTTTAACCGCGCCACATGCGGTATTGACTCGTCGTGCGGCGCAGTACCATGCGCACTTCTGAGAAAGCCTGCAGCGAGCCCAGGAACTGTTTGCAGTTTTGGGGCCGTAACGATTGGCACAAAGGTTCGGCGCAGATGGGCGCCACTGGCGCGGCATGCAAGGGCTTCTAACGCAGTGACTCCACCTCCAAAAGGGTAAGGGTCTAAAAAGACGTCCCCAGCGCATTGAAGTGCGAGGTACTCGTCGTAGTTCGAAGTTTGGTCAACAAATACAATCCGATCGGTCAGGTTTCCATAGTAGGACTCACTTATAGCACGGTTCAGGCGAGACACGAGTCGGCGATGCGCCAGGGGCTGTGCAGCATTGTGAGAGAGGACTACGATAGCTGCACGGTCTTGATCGAGGATACCCAGTATCACGGCATCGTAGGAGGGATGCAGCTTAGTTGGATTTTGAGAGCAGATGTACAGGTGGATCTTGTCATTTTCCGAACCGTTGATATAAGGGAAGGCTGCATCAATTATGTCTGCTCGAATTTGATTCACGAGTTCCTCATCAGCAGCTTTTGGCTGATCAAATGCGATGTTGATTCCATCGAGCATTACCAGTTGCTCGGAATGTGCTCCGCGAAGCCACGACACAGAATCGGCGTGCGGAGGCTCAAAGAGTGCTGATGAAATGAAGTAGTCCATGTTTGGAGAACCTGAAGTCACCGGGTGCCCCCAAAACGCTATTTGAGACAAAGCAAATCTCCCAAGTGCAAGGTAACTCCCTAATAAATCCATCCCCACATCTCCGAATATTAAAACATCAAGCTTCTGAGATAGTACTGTTTCTTGGATTTCAGAAAATGAGCTAGTTTTTGCATCCAGGTAAGCTTGTTTGAGGCGATGCCGTTTATTTAAGGTGTTTTTGACAGCTTCGCTTTCAGCGTTTGCCAGCTTTGTTGCAATTGGATCTGTAGAATCTGCGGGTACTGAAGCTGATGTGTGTAACACGACGACCTCAAAACGTTGTTTTGTGTCAGCTGCTAATGCAATAGCCACACCAGACAATAGTCGCCCAACAGAATGAAATCGCCAATGAGCAGAAATGAATCCAACACGTATTACTGGTTCAAGCTCTTGAGTCTTTGTAGGTAAAGACGGAGGCACAAAATTGAGTGACGGAGAAAGATGAACCAGAACTTTCGATGTTAGTCGCATGATTGAGCGCTGGTCCTTGAGGCCAAAGTACGCTAACAAGAAGTGCCACCTTGTTCCTAGGGCTGTTGGTCCAATACCTCCAGGTTGCTCTAGTGAAGCTTTCCACCTTTCACTCGAAAGAGACCATAATAGCTCTTTAAAAATACCTGAGGTAGCATCGACCTCATCATTCAGTAGCGCAGGCCCATCAAGTACACTTGGCACTAGAGCAGCCAATATATCCCTTATGAAAATGGTATCTGCAACGTCGGGAAGTTCATTTGGCGCATTTTGGCCGCAAGGAACAGCAAGGAGATTCAGAGCAGCTTCTTCGTGGGATCCGAGACCAACAAGAAGAGACGCAAGAGATCTATGAGAATTAGATTCGAAAACCAGCGCTTCATCATCCAAATTTTGTGGTATCAGTGACGAACAGTTCACTTGTGCAAGCTGAACAAGGGATTCAGTTGTACTGTACCGTTTTATAGGAAACGGACTACGGCTAGAGTGTAAGAGAGTAAAATGGCCCGATGATTGGAAATCCAAAGAGGAACGCAAATAGTATGCTGCACTTTCGAGTACCGGTAGCATGGCATTTCCAAGGCATGCATGCACGCACTGAGTTCCAATTTTTCGAACGGTTGACTCTAAAGCTAACATAGTTATATCCTTCAATGACTCTGATTCATTGTTGTGAGCTTGATGCACGTGCTCCAGCAGCCATTGGCTTGAGGCAACGAGAGGAGCGCCCCGAATGACACTTATAATTGCAAGCAAACTTCTAGCTTCTATAGAGAACGCAACATCTGACGAATTTAAGCGAAGGCCTCTTGAAAGGGAAGCGGAAGCTGCGGGAAGATCCCAACTATATCGAATCAATAATCGTGCCCTAAAAAGTACCATGTTTGAAGCCACCGTAGCAATAGAATCGTCGAGTAGTTTTGCATCTAGAGCAAGTACATCCAGAATGGTGTCCAAAGATCGTATTGCTTCTTGCCAGGCCCCGCAATTTTCGTAATTCTGAGATGCAGCCAAAGCAATACTGGCTGTGAAAACGATTTCATTAGGCTCTTCGTGTATTATCGATGAGCTGCTCTGATTATATGTGATTGATGTCACTATAGGCGGAGAGTTCGGCCCATGAGCCTTCACATTCGGTACAAATGAAGTTTTTGATGCACGCCACGAACCCTCATGAAGAGACCCAGGGTCATGAGAGCGCATTTGTGCCGAATGTGGAGGGATGGCAAAGTAGACTACTGATCCCTTGTAACTGAGCGACCAAACAAGCCGGACGCTATCCTTTCCTTTCAAATTGGTAGTTGCCAAACTCCAATCATTATTTTGGCTCGTTCCTTCACACGGACCTTCACAGCCAATGCAGAAATAATTTGTACACAGTCACGAAGGTGTGCTAACAGTGAAAATGTAGGTATATTATCAATTATCATGATGAAAGCTTGATAATAACATCAATATTAGTCGATTATACCAACTTGTTGTTACCTGAGCTGCTTGACGCACACGTATAAATGCCATTTGCACCGTAAATCCCGGCATCGGCCACTCGAACTATTACGTGGTCATCACAAGCTTTTCTGTGTTTACCCGAATGAGTCGAGAGAGTCTCCAAGTCACTTCCAGCGACATCACCGGCCAATAGTAATACAATGGCAACACCACAAACTCGTCGTAGAGTTCGCGGGAAAGATAGTGGATCGCCAGTAAAATTCATCACAAACGTGGCAAATAGGACAAATTCTTCCCTGGACCCTTGAAATGTGCAGGAATAATTATTTCCACAAGTCAGTCGACTTGGCCACCTAATTCATTTCATATAACAACCATGCGTGCAGACTTTCAGCCCACGAAAACGGTACTATTTGCCGCTAGCTAGGCTAGCTAAGGCAATAGAGCGTGTGACTTCAATTACTGCACCTCAGATCTATGTGCTATCAACCAACACGCCAACAAGCTAAGATTCCTACAACTGCTACATACTGCTACTGCTACATCTAGATAGAAGGTGCGATAGAACGTGCGAGAATCACACCTTCCTTGCACTTACTTGATCACAATATATTATCACAATCACAACGTCTTTTTGTCTTCACTAAAAAAATGCACTGAGATATATACCCTAACCCCTGCCCTGCTGGTTGTACCGCACGAACGTAAATAAGGTTTAAGGTGTTAGTTTGACGGTTGACAGTGCTAGCTAGTACAGCACATTCATAAACTTTGCCCCAGTAACATGGATTCAGAAGAAACTACGCTAAGATCAGTCCTTGTCTCTAAAGAAGCGGATGGAGCTAGTGATGGCAGCGTTGTATCGTCTCCGTCGCGTAACGATCGAAGTAAGGACCCTATCATTGGTCCAACCTCAACTAATTTGGACGACTCGAGGAATGACCGAGGCATGGTATTTGGCGGAGTGCGAGTCCACAGAATCTCAAGGCAGCGGCAATTTCTCGAGCAGCTCTCACGCTACCAAGCTACGCAGTTACGTGTTTGGCGCTGTCTCCATGGCCCACTGGACCAAGATGATCACTTTGGGCGGTTTGTCTACTTATTTTTTCAAGTCGCTGTAATTCTGTTTGTGGTACTAGCGGTGATGGAAACTGAAGACAAATTTTACAAGCATAACAGCAATTTTTTCGACGATAGCGCTGTTATTCTTGCTGTGATCATCACTCTTGATTGGGTGAGGCTCAACGTCAACCGGCGACACATAAGTCTCTACTCTCGTGTTCGATGCGAGGCAGCCATTTTGCTCACAGCCATTTCTTGCTTCGGTCTTTCAGGTTCTGTCTCTTTGGAGTGTGGTGGCGAATGATTTTTCGCTCGATGGAAAAGCTCCTGCAAATCGACTTCGGTGGTGTTTAAAACCGCTACCGGCAATTGATCTAATTGTAATCGTGTCGTTTTGGATTTACCAAGTATTGTACACGAGGGATGCAAAGAAATCAGTAAGCTCACAAATATTAGGTTCGCTTCGTATGCTGCGTTTATTGAGGCTTCTTCAAATTTTTGAGCTAACTGAATTAAGACGGATTAAGCGGGCGTTCAAGATCGTTCACAAGGTGTTGAAATCGAAGGGAGACGACCTGCTTGCAGCACTTCTACTCATGATTATAGCGGTGACGCTCATCGCCACGTAAGTCTTCTTGCCCTATTTCTTGTACATGATCAATATTAATAAGCTCTATCAAAAGACTCATATTTTCGCACTCGACACATCAGGGGAATGTTCATAATAGAGGGCGCCTCTCATGACCATGACGATCTTCGATCCTTCTCGAGTATTCCTGTTTCAATGTATTGGGCAGTCATCACCATTACAACAATTGGGTTCGGTGATATAGTTCCAGAAACTACAGGCGGGCAGATATTTTGTACGTTTGTTGGTCTTTTCGCGGTGTGCCTTGGAAGCATTCCAATCGCAATTATTGGTGCAGGCTACGTTGAGGAGCTAGAAGTTATTCGAAAAGAGGAAGCCTTTGCTGCATCTCAGACGCAAAAATATGCAGCAAACGTTTTATCGAATCCTTCAATTAATTCAGCTCGAGGGAGTGAAATTGACTTTGAAGAAAGGAATGCCACCGTTTCGGAGACACTCGCAGGACTGAAGCTTTATCTGTCGCGTGCAGCAGATATTAACTTTCTTTCGAAAGTTGATCATAATGATCTAGCTGAAATTCATCAACTATTGCAGAGTGCGTCCATCGAAGTAAATACTTTCGTAATGTCTGAGTTTGCCAGTCTTAGACGGTATCATCTCGAGACCGGAAGTCGTATGTCTCAAGACTGAATTCTGCCTCGTACTTTACATCGAATCATATGTACGCATATATAATGGAGCAGTAGGTCCGTCAGCCGAACTTTGTATTTACTTGCCCTTATTTGTATTATCCCGTTTCCTTATTATACCCATGCGATTTCGTTACACCAGCTAGAAGATTCCTAAGGTTTTGCGTGTCGACCACAATAAGCTCCTTTCTTCCTCTAGTCTCTATCTGAATGGCGTTTTTTTATCTTCTTTGCTATTACAGAAACTTTTGATAACTGTTCTGATGTGCAATTGGTATTGATTTCTCTGAGCTTAAGGTATAATGGATAATGGTCTCAAAATTTTCGTGCAGTATACCATTTTTACAGCGCGAATAAGGAATAAGAAGAGAAGCTATAGAGGGCCGCATGGCCCGGTGTCTATTCCATATGAGGGCTATGTAAAAACATTATTTTTTTAGGCCCGATACTTTTTTTATATTTTTGCCATCGCCTAAGTGCTCAAATTAGCACGTCAATCAATCTTCAATAGTTTCCCAAGCCTCGGGCCACTCACGCCACCAGCCAGCGCCTTTGCGCCGAGCACTTCCGTTGACGTACACGTCGCGGTACTGCGGCATTGCATAGTACGTCTTCTTCGCGAGGCCCTATTGAAGTACAAACCACAAACGTAGGTAGAAAGAAGTGAAATGGCGTTGGCCATGGTGTTCGCATGGCATGCAAGAGGTGCACAAGAGCAGGATCACCAACCTGATAACCACGCATGCGCGCAACGAACGACGTAAAAGTTGACCAGTACGTCCCGACGAACACGCGTCCATTTGCAGCGATTACTTGCTCAATCATCCCTACCCATTCAGGGTTCGCCAACTGCTTTCCCTTTGATGCTGGCAAATAATCTTTCAAGGTTTTCACCTGCAATATTAACACCAAGGTGTAAAAGATCAATCGCGGCGTAATCAACGCTTTTATGCAAGTACTACGAAGGCATACAAGATGGTTGGAGAATCGCTTTTTTCTTTTTCGCACCGTATGTCCAGTTGCGCGAAGAGGGTCGAGCCATGCAGTGTTTAATTCGTCGTCTGTGGCCACATATAACAGCTCTCTTTTGTTGAGCAAATGCCCGACATTTTCAACGATTGCTTCCATAGAAATTTTAGCTGCTTTAAACTGAAAACTGTCACTGCGCCGAATGTGAAATGCCGAGTAGTGAGATGCTTCACTAGAAGCTTTAGTCGTCGAGGTGAAGCTGGAGCTATTGCTACCGTTAAGTAAAGATTGAGCTAGTGCAGCCGCGTCAGCCCGAAGCTGAGCGACAATTTTGGCAGCCGTGCAGAATATTTCATCCCTGTACCGAAAGGCGTCGCGAGCGAAGCGCTTGCAGTGGCGCTCGTCGTCGCGGTTTTCCCACCACAGGAAAGAGTAGAAATGTGCGAGCCAGCGCAGCTTGCGCTTGTGGTCCGTAGCAAAATGTAAGACCTGGAAGGAAACAATAAAATCAAAAGATTGAGTAAAAAAGTTCAAGCTGGCCTTAGAAGAAGACCCTTGGAATGCAAATGAACTGGAGATGCTGTAGGCATAAATAGCTTAGGGATTTACAATCTTGAGGTTGTTAAAGTACCTGCGCAGAGGCATACGGCTCATCCCGTATCGGCCACACGGCGCGGCGCTTTTGCCGAAACATGTGCAGCGACTCGGCTCGCTCGGGACTGCGCCCTTGCCCTTGGGTCGACCTCAAGCGAGGCGCAGATTCAGCCTCTGCTGACGTAGATAGGGTCGAGGAAGAAGAGTGTTCATTGGACGTCATGGAAGGCACAATCGCGAAATGATCTCTGACGGTGAGTGGCACTGTGACCGCTTCTCGTCGAGCAAAGCTCTGAAAGGCCGCCCCGTGCAAGCCCACCTCGGCTGCTGGCTTGCGCTTCACAGGTCGCAGTGGTTGTGCCCGGAGTTCAGCAACCCACTCGGATGCTGTGAGAACGCGCACCTAAAACACACCAAATTCAAATCGGTAGGTAAGTGAAAATGGAACGATTTGGTGGACAGGTACTGCTAGAGTCTTACATGTGTACAGACTCTTTCAATATCACGCGCACACGTTCTCATGATGTCATGCCTTTTCCGCCTACGAATACACTAATCCACTTCCAGTGTGGTTCTCAACATATCATGCCTTTTCCGCCTACAAATACACTAATCCACTTCCAGTGTGGTTCTCATCATGCCATGCCTTTTCCGCCTACGAACACACTAATCCACTTCCAGCGTGGAAAATTATGATCAAAATTACCTTGCTTTGATAGAGGGTGAAGTTGAGAAAGTCTAAAAACCCAAGTCGTCGCGTGCTGCTTGGTTGCAGCAACGGGATTTCTTGGGGCGGTGGCAACACGAGCGTGCGCCCAGTGACGTAAGCGAACATTTGGAAGAGCTCGAAAGCCATGCGAACGTTGTTCCACCTGCACCAATATAAAATCAAAAAGATGTTAATCAATACTTCACGTGTCCTATTGCGCACATGTGATTGCAAAGGATGAACATGTTGAGCAGAGACAAATGATGTCGCTTTTGCTTTCATTCCTCGTGCGAGGCTAGCCTTACGCAAGGCAGGCAAGACTTCAACAAAAGAACGTACCCGCCGCCGTCCGGCTCAAAGGTCACGTATCTAGATAAAAACGTTCAGATGCGAGGAGAAGAACATGAATTACCAAAGGTCTGCTAGGTAGAGAAATCAAAATGGCGAGAGACACTCAAGTGGTTGCGTGACGACAATTGAAACGGCGTAGCCGCGGCAATGTTACATGCGAGAGGTTGTACAAGGTGAAGAAAAGATTCATCCAACTAGAAGGTCGCCATGCAATGCTACTACTGCACTAAGAGCGCGTCCATACTTGTTCGGAGTGGCCCACTCCGGAGGTTGACGCTGCAAGTCCGACGGTTGCACGTTCCAGTACTGCACTAACGTCCCATCAACGTTGCCGGGGCACTGCAAGTCGAAGGCACGACTATCACTACTGCTGCTCGTGCTACTACCTCGGCTAATCCTGGTACTTGTGCTGCTGCTGCCGATTCTATTTTCAGTAGTACGTCTACTTCTACTGTCACCGCTGGAGCTGACCGCACTGCTACTGCTGCCACTGATTTCACTCAGGTCGCTTTTGCGACTACGACTCCAACTGCTAACACGACCACCACTACTCGAAGTACTACTACTGCTGTGTTCATCAAAGTTGCCATCTGATTTGCTGCCAACCGAACCTTTCTTGTTTTTCCACCTCTTTTTGTCAGAATTCCATTTTTTCTTTTCGAGCTGCTCAGGTGTCCACTTCTTCTTCCCTGGCTGAGCTTGGTCTTTGCGTCGCTCTTTGTTTGGCGCATTCGCCCAATTTCGACTGAAAGATAGTGCCTTCTTGGCAGGTGCTTTGACTTTTTCAAATTGCCTTTCCTGTGCTGAGATAGCTGCATGGGGAGACGCTGTTGACCTCGACGACTGCAGCTGGAGTGTCATTGGCGAATCTAGTGGCGAGGTGCGTACAGCTGAAAGCGAGGGTAATGTAGCAGTAGCGGAAGCATAAGGATGTACGGGAGCAGTTTCTGCAGCTACTGCAGCATTTTGGTGGCTTTTCGGTTGCTTCCTTGCAGCCAGGCGTTCTGCTCTTCGATATTCTGTACTTCGAATAGATCAGTCCCAGGACGAGGGGAATACACAGAATAAGACGATAAAGTGGAAAGTTAGATAGGAAAGGGTGCACAACGATACAATCAGATCTTTAGATTGATTCAGCGCGTAATTGTATACTTAAACAGCTCGGATGGCATTCATACTTACCAGCATCGAGCGCATCTAAAGCTTCTTGCACGGCGACATCCTGACCATCATCCCTTTCGACGACAGCACCTAATGCAGTTGGTGTAGAAGAGACGTCGCTGCTGTAGTGTGCTGCCACTTCGAAGGGCACTGCAGGTTGCGTCAGCTGCAGCACGAGCGCCTCTGCACGCTGCTGACGCTGGAATAGATCTTTGAGCGTGTACAGTGACCAGCTCACGAGCAGAGCTGCTACAAGAAAGACACCTCGCACACGCGGCACCATACCCTATCGCACTAGATTTGATAGACTGTCCGTGGAAGCAGTCAATTGATATGTGTACAGTATTATACTAGCCTAATAAGAGAACAGTCGCGCTATGGATCATCTGCTTTAAAGAGAATTTCATAATCGGCAAATGAAGAACAGCGAAATCATCGCAGCAGCTAGAGATAATATTGTTGGTGTTTATTCTAAGGCCTGTTTATCGAGAAATTGTTGATCAAGATGACCTCAAATTTACGGCTGCAGCTTGGATGTTAGGTGCAAGAGGGCTTTCTCACTGTCAATCATATCTTTGATGATCGCGCTGTATCATTTTTTGCCATCCATTTGACGCGAAGATGCGATGATGCGATGATGTTGTTGACGACTAACGACAAAAACGTAAGGAAGCACTAATATGGTGCACGAAGAACAAAAAAGAACAAAACAAAAAGCTGGACCTGGACTAGTTATTTGGAATTCCCACTTCAAGAAAAGAGCCTCGGGAATTCCCGAAATACCCGGGAATTCCCGGGAATCCAAGGAAATCCAAGGGAATCGCGGGAATCCACGGCTGTGGCTGGAAGATGGAGCTCAAGCCCTGGATATCGATCATGCTATAGTCTTCTCCTCGTGAGATGCCCACGCCAATCCCACTTGAAAGGGCACTGTAGCTCTCATGTCTTTCGTCTCATTTGTCGCTTGATTTCAGTGCCGATTTCGCATCCATATGGCTCTTGAGGGCAGCGCTAGCACTTATGTAAGCGACTTAAATTATATCAATTGGCGAT
>Ga0307982_1003611_pt1 | contig 12326 bp, 14 predicted proteins | sample OrgLakmetagen989_FD_201847 | JGI IMG/M metagenome (GOLD analysis project Ga0307982, IMG submission 201847) | Saline water microbial communities from Organic Lake, Antarctica - #989 | ecosystem: Environmental > Aquatic > Non-marine Saline and Alkaline > Saline | place: Antarctica: Organic Lake... | reverse complement strand
CTTCGTGTTCCGCATGTCACGAGCTTCTTTGCTCGCGCGCCTTCCTCTTTATTGTTCTGCGGAGTGCGCAACACCCACAAATTCCTCGCTTTTTGCAAATTTTCCGAGGAATTTGGCCAATGCCCCTCTCCCTCCTGAATCATTCCGCACTTGCTTTGTTTGCGCAACGCACGCGCATTCCCACTTCTGCCCGCAGCACTGGCTTCTGTGCCATTTGGGTTTGTATTAGTTCGAGTTCGAGTTCGCAAGTTTTGCCCATCTTATTTATTACCCAAAACTACCTGTACCGACTACAGAACAGACAACAGACTACTACTGGACTACAGAGCCATGAAAATGTGGACCAACCATAGAAGCACGTAAGCCTTAAGCCTCTAATATCGAGTTAGCTCTTAGTGAGAAACAAGTAAGTCATTATGCAACCCGTGCATTATTCATTCAAGTAATCCACGCTTCCTTTCAATAGGCTTAAACCTGCTTAAGACTTGCGAGACTTCCGAAACTTATGAGTAGGGTAGCATGCTTTGACGGTTCATAACTCAAGCTAGGAAAGCTCTATCTGTGACCGCGCGTATTATTTCACGGGCTTTTCTCTCAATGACCTTGAATGGTATATGTACTTGTATTCTTATGTGACGACTGCGTGACAGCACTTCATATATAATTGGTCTTCTTTGGTCCGCAGGAATGCAACTGTGCGACATGGGATGAGAGCTTATGGCTGCTGGCGACTCACCATGTCTGCGAGTTACGAGTTCGTGAGGGTTCTCTACTTATCGTCGTCTTATTTTACTTGAAGCTGGATGTAGCACGCATTTTTTGGCTCGAACGTCGTGTAGAAGTGCAATGGCCTTCATTCTTAGGACCCTAGCGCAAAAGAGCCGAGACAAACATCCAGACAGCAACACAAAGGCGGTCAAAGCGCTTAGCGAAGACCAGCGCGTGCCCATGCTTCAGCGTGGAGTGAAACTGGCAATGTTGCGCAATCTCCGGGCCGACCTCAGCGAGCTAGATCGCACAGACATCAATAGCGGGCAGTTTTTGAACGGTACCCACACCACGGATTCGGCTACAGACTGGCAAGAGTTCAACCGCGACCTCGACCCGTTTTCGGGGAAGGCGTGCTCTCTGCATACGGGTGCAAGTTTCGTGGAGACAATGATAGATGCAGGGTTGATGCACGACCCCGTTACTGGCGCGCCGTACTTTTCGAGCATCAACACGTTTGTGAGCTACTCGTGGCGCGGGCCTGGCGCTTCGTTGTCTGATCTCATCACATCGATTGAAGATGCGCTCGCCGCCAAAGGGTTTGGAGTAAGTCTTCGGTTACATGTGCTTACGCTAACGCGTAGACTTCAATTGCACATTTTGTGATGGTGTGTTGTCTCAGTGGTTCCATTTCTGCTTTTCTTTCGTTTCGATTCCATAGGAGGATTGTGCGCTATTTCTTGACGTAATTGCATGCGCGCAGCACCGGGGCGTTCGGGCCGACGGCACCTGCCCGAATACAGTCGACTGCGACATGTTTGAGGACATCATCCGGGTTTGCGCCCGCACAGTTCTCTTTGCGACTCCAATTCTGCAGCCCACTGCGTTATCTCGTGCGTGGTGCTTGTACGAAGTCATGACTACGATGTCCAACGGCAAGGAGTTGCTCGTTGCGCTCAGTTTGTCAGACCGTGGAAGATTGAAAGACCTCCTTTCAACGGACTTCGATAGCATTGTAACGATGTTTACGTCCATCAAAAGTGAAAAAGCTGTCGCCACGCTGGAAGAAGATCGCACGAAGATCTTTGGGTGGATAAAACGCGACCTGGGCACCAACGGGTTCAAAGAGTTGGATCACATTGTTGGCGACGGCATGCGCGCATGGATGGCGGAGACGGGCGCGAAATTTGCGGAAGATAGCGACGATACCGACCTTTCACTGTCGGTGGGGCGATTGTTGCACAACCTTGCTCGGTTCACCAAAGCTGAAGTGCTGTATGCTCGTGCCCTCGCGATTCAAGAGGCCAGGCATGGGCCGGACCACCCGGACGTTGCTGCAACCCTCGACAACATGGCAGAAAGCCTCCGAAAACAGTGGAAGACAATCGACGCTATCCCACTATCCCGCCGCGCCCTTGCAATCAAAGAATCGTTTTACGGCGCAGATCACTCCGAAGTCGCGAAGTCGCTGCTTGTCTTGGCCAATTCGCTCTTTGACCATGGGAAATACAGTGAAGCAAAGCCTCTGTACAGCCGCGCGTTGGAGATCAAAGAAAAAGTGTACGACCCTGACCACCTCGAAATGGCCAACCTTCTCATGCACATGGCGAATTTCGCCATCGTCACGAAGTGCAACCATTCGGAAGCCGAGCCGTACTCTCGGCGCGCCCTTCAAATTTCGAGTCCGCGTATGGGGCAGACCACCCAGAAGTCGCGAACTCGCTGGCAAACTTGGCCATTTTGGTCACCCACCAGGGGAAGTTTGCGGAAGCTGAAACGCTGACGCGCCGCTCTCTGGCGATTGTGGAGTCCGCCCTTGGGCCCGGCCACTCGAACGTCGCCGTGGCCCTCAACAACTTGGCCTACTTGCTCGTGCAGCAGAGCAAGCTCATAGACGCCGAGCCAGTTTATCGCCGCGCTTTGGAGATCCGCGAAGCGAAATTTGGGCCCAACAACCCGTACGTGGCCACGACCTTGAACAACTTGGCCAACTTGCTGAAGGACCAAGGCAAGCTCGCCGAAGCCGAAGAGTTGTATCGCCGCGCGTTGGACATTCGGGAAGCGAAATGCGGCCCCGACCACCCCGACCTCGCGACCACGCTGGACAACTTCGCGAGCTTGCTCGAGACGCAGGAGCTCCGGCGCTCCGAAGCTGAGCAATTTTACCAGCGCGCTCTCGCGATTCGGGAAGCCAAGTACGGCTCGGACCACCCTGAAGTGGCGAGCACTCTGAAGAAACTGGCGAATTTCCTCAAAGCGCAGGGAAAGTTGGACGAAGCAGAGCCACTGTTTCGCCGCACTCTGCTGCTTTATGAAGCAGAACACGGCCCAAACCATCTTGAAGTCGCAAAACTACTTCGCAATTTCGCGAGTGTACTCAAGGAGCTGGGCAACATTTCCGAATCAAAGCTACTCACTCGCCGTGCTGTAAAGATAGAAGAGCAAGGAGCTGCGTCTGGGTCGGACCAAGCGGCCGAAAGCGAAGTGAGCGATTTATAGCACTTTTTGAGCGGCAGTATTGACCCTGCTCTCTAGTGTAAAGGGTGTGGCGCGAAGGACCACGCACCTTCAGCTCCCGGCGTGTTGTATAAGCCATGCCAGTGCCGTTGGGTTTCGGCTTTCATTTGTTTTATTTCCGTAGTATAATACCATTGGTAGTTGGTAGCACCTATATTTTTTATTATGATAATAGTGATAGTGATAGTGGCGGTGTCGCAACAGGCCCTGCGCCTTTGCATTTCCCTTGGTAATTATTCCACCTCTAAGAGGTATCATACAGAAATTCGTGGGACTTGGCATGTTTATTATTGGTTATTAAATATTTCATTACATCACCTGAAAATTAGTACAATAGCGCCGCTTAACTATAACTATAGAGACTTCAGAAGTCAGAAGTAGGCACTTCTGTTCTGTCTATGAGAGCCACAAATTCATGAGAGATGAGAGACCAGCGCAATCAAAAATCAAAACTGTTTGAACTTAAAGGTGCCAAATTTGTCTTGGGCAACGGAGCGAATCGCTGTTTCGGTGGCTCCATTGGCTCTCAAGTACTTGAGAATGCTCTGTTTCCCTTCCTCCAGTAAGCGCTCCAAGTGTCGTTTGTTCGACTTGTCCACCTGAGAGGGGTATGAGTAACAAGAAGGAAAAAAATGAACAAGAGAGTGTGCGCGTGTGAGTCTGTTATACGGTAGTGGGGTGATGGTGGTTGATCAGCTCTCATTTAGACTTCTTTTGCTGCCAGTAACTAGCATACTTCATGCACACAGGCATCCTTGTATATAGTATACCTACGTACTCATAGCCATAACAGCATTCATATCTAGTACTTAGTAAAAGTGCATCATCACCATCATCACCATGGTTCTTGTGCTTTCTACCTGGTAGCGTTGGCCGTGTGCCCCTGTATGGTGCACCACGCTCACGCTGGCGCCTTGCCGCGTGCGCCTACTGCCGTAAACGCGGCTGATCCAATCGTCCATCCACCAATCCACCTGTGTGTTTGCGGGGGGGGCTATTTACTATATGCATACATATTAGAGAAAAGACAGCGACCCTCAATTCATGGCAGAAAAAACGAAGCACGAATATACTCAAACACTCCATTTTTTTAAGCGCGTTCTTGATAAGTTTTCACAGAGAAGTTATCATAATGTTATCAACAAAAACAGAGATATACTACGGAAGTATTTAGCACTGTTCTAGCGTTGCCATTACCAGTTGCGGCGGGTAGTACAAGCGCCCAAAGATTTCCATGTGAGTGCGGTGCGTAAAATCGTGGGTCAAAATCTTGGTGTTGCCCTGCCGGCACAACGGGCCGACGGCACCGACGTTGGGGGGGTCGAGCGAGGCCAGCTCTCTGATCATCGGGCCTGCGTTTAGGATTGGTGTATATTAGGGAGTGAAAAAAAATAGGAAGCTACACATACAAAAACAGAGAGAATTTATTGTATGAGGATAGAGCAAGAAACATAAAAAAAATGTCCTCAGTAATGTTGCACTCGATTTGGAAAAGCAAGCGGATACAAATCGTGTCAGGCAGAGGAGAATGAAGCACCTGCCCACGAGACAGCCATTTCCGTGTCGTCGTTGACCTAAGATATGACAACAACAACATTGGAAATTCACAGTACCCACAACAGGTACGAAGTTTAAATATGGTAAAACACAAAAGGCATACATGCAAGCAGATAATATTCTGAAATGGTATGATTGAAGAATAAACACGCATCGATTCTGAACAAAAACTCGTGAAGCATACCATCACCACCGAGCTAATTCACAATTTACATACCCGGTAAATGTAATCTGCGCCGAGGTCGTAAGCCGCTTTTGTGATCGCGTTGAACACGGGGCCCGGTTTCTTTAGCGGGTTGGTGACACGCACTAGTTGGAGCGAGGTTGTGATGCCCCGCTCAGCTAGAGGCTTCCGGAAGTGCTCTTCGAACCACTGCTCCACCTGGCATTGGTGGTGTTTATAGCCATGTTCGTACACATGTGCGCGTATATATATATTAGTGCATAGAAGAAGAAGAAGAAGAAGAAGCAGAAAAAGAAGGAAAGGATCAAAGCGCGTGCATGAGGAGTAGGGTTCGGAAGTAGAATGCCTTTAATAAGCGGCTTTGAATAGCAGGAAAGCGTGTGAAGCGCTAACAGCAGCAAGTCGAATAGTAGGGTTCAAGAATACAGTAAATCCTTCTTCATCTACCACATACATTCTCGTCATCACCTGTAGCTTCCCGTGCAGGGTGTCATAAAAAGGATCTCCCGCGTCAAACCCCACTACCGCCATGTATGAGTAGCCGCATTCCAAAGTATGCGCCATAGAGGGAAGCAAGTAACGAAACAAGGCGAGTTTCGATAGCGCGGGGCCCGTGACCTAATATGGCATGAATAAAGAGCATATGACCGGTTAGAACGTTTGATTAATTGGTTGTTACAACAGGTTATGAGATGGTGATAATGGCAGGATTCATTGCAACAGGAATAGTTATAAATACACACACAAGTATTCGTAGGCACAGGCATCATAATCATATCATAAAAAATTCAATTTTCTCTGTTCCTATCATCTCTCTTTCGTCTCGAACTTGCACGCTCTCACTTTTCGGGTGGTCGTGCCACAGCACACCGCCACTTTGGGCTGTTCAGAGTTCCCTGCATTGGCATTGGCGTTGGGGCACATTGGCAGTTTGGACTGATCGACGAAGGCGGCCTTGGCGGTGACTTTTTCGTCGCAATTGAGGGCGCGCCACTTCCCTGTTTGTTTTTAAGGGGGGAGCAGGGAGGGAAGAATGGTTGAAGAGAGTTGAGGGCGCGAAGGAAATAAATGAACGAACTATGGAAGAGACGAACGAGAAGGAAACCATCAGGAACTCACCCCCCCCCCCCCCCCGCCCTGTTAGCGTGCATTTTCTCTCTTTGCGTACTCCTGGCTTCACAACAATCAGTAATAAGAGAAGGAAAAAACTTAAATAAACACGCCAGTTCAAACACGGAAATTATTAAATAGCAATCCCCGTCACCTTGCCCCTGGCTGTTCAGTTTTCCCCAGGTCGACCCGGGCCGCACGTCATACGTCCACACCGTTTCTCGGCACCACGCTTCATCGGGATCCACCGGTGCCTTGGCAGCTGTGGCAGAAGAAGGAGCTGCATTTAGATGACTGCCAGAGGACACGGAGCTAGCACCACCTGCACTGCTGCTGCTGCTGCTACTGCTGCTGCTGCTAGAAATGCTACTGCTACTGCTGGCACTGCTGCTGCTCCTGCTAGAAAAGGCACCACCACTGCCACCACCACCTTCTCTTTGCCGGTTCATTAGCAAGTGCTTGTTGCATTTCCGTTCATGCCACTCGTCTCGCAATGGTCCCGAAGGCAAGTTTCCCCACGATTTTCGCGGCACTATATTGTGGGCTGAGGCTTTCGAGCGGCACCAGCTAGCGTCATCGTCACCCCCTTCTATTCCTCTTTTTCCATCTGCAGAAGCTTGATCGCTCCCACTGACACTGACACCACTCACTCCTGCGCTGCCACCTGCCGCAGCTCCATAGTTGCTAGCAGCATGATGACTGCTACCGCTGCTTCTTAAGAAATTAACACCAAGAGGAGGCAGCTCTGGAAGCCCAGCTGTTGAGGAAGAGTCGGCAGAGAGGGGCGGCAGCTGTGGTGGCGCAGGAGGAGGCACATGTAAACTGGACTCAACGTTGCCGATGAAACTATGAAGCGAGGCTGACAAATTGTCCAAAGAAGTGGGCGGCAAAGGCGGCAGAGGTGGTAAATCTGGCGCAGCAGCTGCGGGTGCACTTAAGGGCCTACTTGCAGCGTGTTCGTCATGCCCTTCACTAGTGTGTGCGTAGCTGCTGCTCCCGGTACTGCTGATAGCGTTGCTACTACTATACACGGGTGAGACAGGGCCAGAATGCGCGAATGCGTGTTTTGGTGACTGTTTTGCTGCATCTGAATGCGCCGAGTACAATGAATAATACGCCAAGCATATAACCGCCTAAAGAATGGGAACCCCCAGAAAACAACAGCAGTTGAAATGATCATGGAAACGTTAGGCGTGAACTATAATTAGGCCTCAGATAAGATTGAAAGAGAAAAAAAAGGCGTGGAAGGAAGATAAGAAACAAAGTCTACCAGGAATAGGACGAGCACACGCTTTCCCGGACGCCGCCTCTCAGCCTGCATGCTACTGGGCCGGAGCTAACGTTATGATCACTCTGTAGCACCGTACAGTAGCTTGCTCCTTTTGTAGGTCAGCCGCCGAGAGAAGAGAGCGGCAGAGTGTAAAATTCTGAGAATTCTCACACGAGCACAGAGGATCTGGAGGATCTGAGGTGACCACCGACCGACCAAAACATCAAAAGCTCTAAGAAGATACAGCCAACGAGGCGTCTCAACTTCGAGCATAGAGTAAAGAGAAGGTCGCCAAGCGTTTATTCATATTATCTGCATTGGGCATCAATATCACAAAATAGATTCAAGCATGAGCCTCGCTAAAATCGGTGCAGCTGCAGCGATCACAAGTAAAGCGATGCGCGAAACGGTGCCTCCTTGTATCGTGCAAATGCAGGAGTTCCTACGGGAAATCAAGCCGCCCCCAATCAGCTTAGCTCAAGTAAGAAGTTAGCGCGCCACCTCTCATAAAATGCAGATTTAGGACGCCTATCATAGGTCGTAAAATAATAATGTATGACTTATCCTAGCATGCTAAGATAACTCATGTTACCTGGCCTTCGTGAAACTAAGTAATACAACCATTTTTTTTTCCTTACTAGGGGATTGTGTATTGGAGCCCGCCAGAAGAAGCTCTAGAGGCAGCACGCGATGCTTTAACTCAACCCGAAATTCACGGGTAATTAGAGGGGCTGTGCTGTACAGTAGATTTGAGGAACACTTCTTGCCAATTCTGTCATCTCTACGTGGACAGAACAACTCTCTATCCGAGCGTTTTGGAGTGTCTAATTTTTTCTCAAGAGCACTCTTCTGCTGCGCAGCTTTATTTTTATGCCAGAATTCACTTTGTTTTCATTGTGTCTTGTTGTCACCTCGTAAGTGTTTCTAAATACTTCTACTACTACACCTTGCATGTATATTGCCTCCATGGCCTATGTGTTTCTAACTTGGCGGAGTTCAGGTATGGTCCAGCGATGGGTCACCCTCCTTTGGTGGAAGCATTGAGAGAGCGGCTGCGCAACGAGCGTGGAATCTTTTCGTGCCCTTCAGATCATGACGTGATGATCACACAAGGCGCCAACCAGGTCGTACATAGCATGTATTTCCTTTTGTTAAGGAGGTGACCGCGCTCTATTTTCCTTCATTGCTACGCTATGCCCTAAATTTAAGATTAGGTTTTAAATACATATATATACACGCTGACTTCTTATTCTAGTATATTATTTTCGCTTATGCCTTGCTTCTTGTGCCTTGCTGTCTTTTCATCCATCAACTACCAAATTGGTCATAGGCGTACACAAATGCTGTGCTCACGCTCCTCGACGGGCAAGCAAGTGAAGCGGCTGTCCTTTTTCCTCCGTAAGAGAAACACATAAAATATGAGCTTCTCCTCTATTCTTCGTCCTTCTGCTTCTCTGTTCTGCTTTGAGTGTTTACTTTGGTTGCACGTCCTCTTGAAGAACACGTAAAGCTGTAAAACTGTACTACTTTCTTGTGTTCACCACCGCACTCCTCAAGATACTACTTCAACCACGCGATGAGCATCACCATGCACGGTGGGTCTGACGCACTTCTCGTCGGACCCAGTGACCCTGTGAGTCATTTCCCTAATCTAGAATGGCTGGAGACTGAGCTGCAGGCTCGCAACCAGCCATCTCCGCTAGGATCTACGAGTAGTGCGGTGCGGCCAACAGCTGGGGCTGCTTCTGGTGCTGACAGCGATAGTGCTAGCGTTGCTGAAAGGGATAGTGCTAGCGCTGCCACCGATGCCTTGAAGAAGGGAGTGATTGATGGAAAACCGTCTTTACGCCCGATTAAGGTGTGCGCACTAATTTGTGGGGTTGTGCAATCATGTGCAGTGCTTTGCTCTCTGATCACAAAGAAATTATGGCACGTTCAACTTGTCGTTCAACTCAATCGTGTGCTCGACATTTGAAGGAGTAGTAATTGGACGAGGGGAGGGTTAAAGAGGAGTATTTGAATTGAAGTTTGGATCTAATCACCCATAGTGTGTTTGCATGTGTGTTTGCATATGTGTTAGCCCTCCTTCTGAAAATGGCGTATATATTGTAAACGAACACCAGATGGTAACTATTGTGAACCCCGGTAATCCTACCGGCCTCACTTTACCGCCTCACGAGCTGCACCGCATTTCCAACCTCTGCAAAGCGTACAATTGTTGGCTGGTAGTCGACAACACTTATGAAGCTTTCGCTGGCGGATGGTGAGATAGGTTGTGATGGGAGCAATATGAGAGATAAAGCGGCGAAGAGGAGTTTAAAGTCATGGAGATTGAAACGTGGCTTAGTTTCATAATTTAGCGTATTACGATGTTCCTTTTCCTTATAGATGTATTCTGATATTTTTTGTGGCACAATTCATTCGGCATAAGTCAAACGATTAGATTATGCGAATAATGCAAACATAATTTTTTGTCTCCCTCCTTATATTTCGTGACTTCTTTGTATATTGTGCTCGCTTAGGTACGGCGGCCCCAACCACGAAATTGTAGTAGGTGCACATGTGCTCAACGTGTTTTCCTTCTCGAAAGCGCATGGCATGATGGGCTGGCGCGTCGGCTACTTGCTGGCTCCTGTGGATTTAATGCCACAGCTTGCGAAAGCTCAGGTTCGATTTCCAAATAAGCTTACAAAGAGGTGCTTTACTCTGTTTTTTATCTTGAAAGAGGTGACACTCTGGATCGTTTTCTTTTAGTCATATCTTTTCGCTCCTGGTGCGACTTCCCAAAGCTTTCTCTATTTTCCACATCTGAGCTAACTATTAGTGCATGCTGATTCTTTATCGTTGTATTAGGACACCATAGCGATCTGCGCGCCGATTATGTCTCAAATGGTTGCTTTCGGAGCATTGCAAGCAGGAAACAAGTGGGTGGATGCACAGGTATTTTTAGCTTTACTGTAGACAGTAAACATTATAATCACATTTTGACGGCCTCCATAGAGACTGAAAGTATTCAGAGAACAAGATGTATTAGGTGTGGACAGATATGGAATAGCAGACCTTACGGTATTTTAGTACTTGAGAAGACCATGAGAAAACGCACACCATTTCCCAATCATACCTGGTATTTATGCACCCTCTACCCTTTTTCCCTTTTCTTGTGAATGGTACAAGGTGGCGACGCTGCAGGCTGGGCACGATCTCGTTCGAAATGTATGGAAAAGTGCTGCACTCGTACCAACTTTGAAGATGAACTATTGCATGTCTTCCCTTGTTTTGAGTATTTTTACTCGACGATTATCTTCACTCTATCTTGCACACACTTCCCTCATAACCCTCACACTTCTCTAATTTACCCCCATCAAAAACGCTGCATCAACTTCACCTCTTCATAGGCTTTGGTAAATGGCTTAGGATCTGAGAACCTCATTGTTGGCGGCACAGGCGCCCTCTATCTCTTCGCCAAGGTGGTCGTGTATTGAGTGTGTAATTCTTGAATAATGTACCTCAATGAAGTATCATTTAATGCATTACTTCGAGCCCCTGCTTCTGATCATAATTTTGCTCTCTCACTTTGATTTGTCATTCATATTGTTACCTTTTACAATACCATTGGGCTACGCATTTCTTTGCTTCTTCTTCTCCTCTTCATTTTCTCATTGTTCATGTGTTTGTTCATGGGTGTTTTGATTTGGCATTATCGTAAATACAATTCTTCATATATATATGAACAACAAACAAGCTACCTAAACCACGACAACGCGCAACAACGACAACAGCTGAAACAACAACAGCAACAGCAACAACGACAACCACTGAAGCTACAGTGTTTACTGAGCAAGGAAATATTGATGTTGCAATAGCAGCTTCATCCATCACCGCCCTCATCGATCCCACCACAGGTCTCGTCGATGACCTGCAAGTAGTGGAGAAGCTAGCAAAAGAGCATGGGATCTGCGTGCTGCCTGGATCGGCCTGTGGAGCTCCGGGTTACATTCGTGTAGGGTACGCCAATTTACCGCCCGAGCAGGTACTGGTACAAACAAATAGGGGGGTATATGGTGTTGCTCAAGTGGGGTACAGTTGGAAGGAAAGCGAGAGTGCAGAGTATGAGGACGAGTTCGGCCATCTTCGCATTCTCTTCGACCATACTCTCTAGCAACATACTGTACATGTATTGTTGTCTACTCTCCCGCCGTGTAAGAAGATTCATCTGCATTCCTTCATATTCCCTCGTTGCCAGGTACCCTTAGCAGCCAGCCGTCTCGAAAGAGGCCTCAAAAGTCTGCTTGGAGGGCCGTAGTTTTGCCATACGGAACGATTTCAAGTCCATATTTATCATGAAGTTCATTCAGGTCAACCTAAATTATTCAGGCCTTAATTTTGGACTAATATCGACACAGGCCCCGCAGGGCCGGAATCAGAAGGCCAGCACGAAGAAATTCTACACGCGCATGCCTTAATTCTAGGTTCCCTCCCGGGCCCCCTTTTCTTTTTCTCGACTTCTGTTACAGGGGGTTTCAGGTGCAATTGGACTTAAAAATGCCTTATTTCATTTAAGGCCCAATTTAAGCAACTATTTGCGCCTTATCTTAGATTTAACAACTAAGCGTTTTAAAAGTTAAAGCCAACTCACAACTCAATCCGACTTTAATAAATTGGCTCAAATTTGGTTTGAGGTCTTTCTGGTTCACGTAAATCTTATATATTCTCTGTTCACTGGGGTGTCGGGTGTCGGGGTGCGGGGTGTGTTGTGTGATTTCAGGCCCGGGTGTCTGCCTCAGGCGGCTCGCTCTCTATCTTCCATGCCACGGCCGTGGGCTTTCCTGGCTCTAGAATTCCCAATTTCTTCCTACGCGGAGTATGCACCTCGTCAGTTAAACTTAAAGTGGAAATAGCCAATAGTTCAATCGGAAGTCTTAGTCTTAGCACTTAGCCCCCCCCCCCCCCCGAAGGACTATATCAACAGCCACGAAATAT
>Ga0307982_1003608_pt1 | contig 12331 bp, 15 predicted proteins | sample OrgLakmetagen989_FD_201847 | JGI IMG/M metagenome (GOLD analysis project Ga0307982, IMG submission 201847) | Saline water microbial communities from Organic Lake, Antarctica - #989 | ecosystem: Environmental > Aquatic > Non-marine Saline and Alkaline > Saline | place: Antarctica: Organic Lake... | reverse complement strand
TAAGGTTCGTGAAGCTGGCGCTCTTTCACAAGCACCGCGTGCGCAATTTCCATAAGGGCTCGAAACTCGACACTTGGTCACACCGGATTCGGGTCCTGGGCACGCACAGCAGCGCGCCGGCGCCTTCGGCTCAGAACCACAGCGGTCCTGGCGGTGCTGGTGCTGGCAACAGCAGCAGCAGCGGTGGTGGAGGCGACGGGCATCGCAACACGGCTCAGCGCATGCGCGGCCTGAGCTCGTTTGCTTCGTCGTCGTCGTCGTGGGCGTCGAGTTCGCGTTCTTCGTATGGCGGTGCGATGAAGGGAGGAGCCGGCGCAGGGTCGTTGCGAGAAGAAAGGGACTTGGATCTCCCAGCGTTTCCCAACAGTCAAGGTGGGTGATGTTCATTTGATGGCACCTACACTGAAGGCCTGCTGTAAATATTGCTTGGGCAGTTATATCTTTATTTTTCGCCATCTTTGCTGTATTTACGCACTTAATCATACTCATCGCAATCATTCGCGCGGCTTTATTCATTATTTTATCTTTTTTTTTTGATTTGTTTGTTTTTCGCATCTCAGGCGGTGCCGCTGCCGGTGAAATTGTGGTCATTGAGTTCATCGAACAGCGACCATTGTTGATGGCACTGCCTGGTATGGCAAGCCGGTTCCACAAGTACTACCAGTACACGCCGCAAGAGCTCATGGACTTGCAAAAGAAGCGAAAAGCTCACGAACAAGGTGGTGTGGGCAGCACCAGCAGCAGTGGCGATGGCGCTGGGAACCAAGATAGCAGCAGCAGCAACAGCTCAATTGCTGCCGCTGGTGCTGGAGCAGGAGCAGTAGGCGGAGGCATGATTGGAGGAACGAGCGCTGGGCAGGCATCGTATCCCGCTGCGGCTGCTTCCTATGCTCCCGTGATGCCGCTTCAGGAGGCAGTGGCGAGGCCGTTTGGGGAAGCTTTTCTGTGGGCAGCGGGGTGGGATCCCAGACACCCGCCTCTAGGGGGGAAACCGCCAAAAACGTCGAGGCTACTGACTAGCAACCACCACGACTGGCGCCGCGCTCGTGCAAACAACAGCCACAGCGGCGGCTGGCAAGAGCGTTACAGCTATTCGCCTGCGACACTCGTGGCCGAGGCGGTAAGAGAATATGCGCGAGTGAAAAATGATGAAAACATGAAAGATTGATGCATGATCAGGAGTGAACAACATTCTATGCATGTGAAAGGCTGAAAAGTTGCTTTCTACTTAGTATTGTTGTGCCCCCTTCTTTCGCTGCGCTTGTTTGCTTGTCGTTGCCTCTGATCTTTCCCGTTCATCTCTTGATGAGTTGCTTTTTCTTCATTCCACTGTGCCTCATTGATTCATGGCACAGGTGCGTCAGCGCGTGGCCCTCGAAGATCCAACGGACGAATTGGAGCAAGATGGCGTACTGAATGGTGATGTGAACATGGCCAGCGCTCAACCAGCACCAGCAGTAGCAGGAGTTCAAGTGCAAGCGACAGAAGTTATGGCCGCGCCGGTGGCAGTAGCCAAGGCTGCTCCTTCTACAGATAATGCTCCTGCGCCTGCGCCTGACGCTCCTGCTCCACTAGCCCCTTTGCAACTACCAGAAACAGCTACCGCAGCCGCTGCAGCGGCTACTTTTGGCTCAGAAGCAGGAGCACCAGCAAGCACAACAGGCGCATCAGAAGCAAGCACAACAGGCGCTACAATGCCGCCACCGCCGTCCGTGCCCACGCCTACCCCCGGCAGCACCGGCAGTGGCAGTGGAAATGCCACGCCGCGCGCGCGCTTTATGCTGGCCCGGCAAACCAGCGGATCTTTGGCTTCATCTTCGTCGTCGTCGTCAACGGCGCAGGGCAGCAACAGCAATAGTGGCGGAGCATTGCCGTCAGCGGGAATTGGAGCGACGCCGCGGGCTGGTAGCAGAGGCACGCCTCGCGGGGTGAGTAACGAGTGAGAGAGGAAGGGGGAGATACAGAGGGGGCTCTTATTGACATTTTAAAGCCGACCGGCAAGCCGACCGGCAAGCCGACCGGCAAGCCGATGATCAGTCAGACTAAAGGAGATTGAATGTGGGTAGACCGGTTACGAAAGAGCAGATTGAGAGGGCTGAATCTTCAAAGGTTCAGATCTTCGAGCATATTGAGAAAGATTTGGAGTGTTCTTGTGGGGGTCTTCTTCTCAGATTTGTTCATTTTGACAACAGGGCGCCCACCGATCAGCCGCTGCGGCCGCAGCCGCCGAGCGAGAGAAGAAGTCGTTGCCTGAAATGGGCGAGCGGCGCCCCCTGCGGCGGGAGCAAGCCCCGTTCGTAGCCGATTTGAAGCCGGGCGAAGAGCAATTGGCGATTGACAACAACTTGTACCGCGCGCCGCTGTTTCCGCACCAGCCTCAGTACTCGGATTTCTTGCTGGTGGGCGGAAAAATCGAATGAATTATTTGGAGCGTTTTGAATTAAACGAGAGATTGAGTACACAAGTATCTTTGCTTGTAGTTCAAGCGCAAATCTAGAATCAAGTTTTGTCTTTTCTTTTTTAGTTTATTAGTATTCGCTTGCCACCTCTCTTTTCAGTGACTGCTTCATTTTCTCTATCTCCTTCCAACTTCCTGCTTCCAACCCCACCAAACGGCGACTGCAGGTGTGTCACGACGACGACTACGAAGCGTGCAATTACGTGGTTCGAGAGCTCCCCAAAATCTTGTTGGACGGCAAACGCAAACCCCTCGAATCGCCTTCGAAAGCATGGGTGGCACTTGGGCTGTCGGCGGCGTTCGTGAAGGTATGTTTGTTTCGTGAGCTACCGCATTTCTAGAATAGAAGAAGGACTTGGCACATAGTCGCCACAATTGCTAGTACCTTTGAGAGCTCAGCTTAAGAATTTAGCTGCAAGCTTACTGGGCAATCTCATTTCTGAAATAATTTCCTTGGGCTTGCTCTCTTTCGATATTCTTTTTTAAACCTTGTTTCTTTCTTGCTCTCCAACATAATTTGCACCCACTCCTTCAGGGGGACCCCACGGCCGGCGGCGACGCGCATCGGTTAGGCCCTAGCGATAAAGCCATGATGTGGCGGGCCCTCACTCACGCCCACGCCAAAGCTACCGGTAGTGCTAGTGGCAGTGGCACTAGCAGCAGCGGTAGTAGCGGAGGCGGAGAACTCCCGTCCTTTGTGACTTTGCCATGCGCTACTTCTGACGCAACAACAGCAGCATCATCCTCCTCCTCTACTGCTGCCACCGTCACCGCAGCTGTGGAAGGGTGCCACAACGGCCCGAGGGATTTGGTGGTCGAAAACGACCCCGTCTTTCGGCTCAAGCTGGGGCAGGTACGCATTGCGTGTGTCTCACGTGTGCCTCGCGCGCGCTGCATGTGCATACTGCTGTTGTTGTTGTCGTACGGATTCATGAGGTAATCGCTCCGCATGCTTGCATGCGTTGTTGAGTGAGTGCATTGCGCTTGCAATGACGACCAAGGGTTCTATCTGCGCTTTCCTTTCATTCGTCCTTTCCTTACTCCAATTATGTCTGTTGCTTCAATCGCCATCCTTGCAACCATGATATCCCGATTAATGCATTGCAGTTGGTGAATCGCCCCGCCTTTCAAGCCTGGCGCACCCTCGAAGGAGGGGGAAATGGCCCGATTTCGTCATCGGCCACCGCCGCATCCTCTGCACCTGGCGCTAGTAGCGGCAAGGGCAGCGGCGGTCGCAAAATCGCCTCTTTAGGGGGTGCAGGCTTCGTGGGTTCTGCCGCGCGGGCTCCGTATACCACTCTGGCCAGCGTGCAGGAAATTCCCCGAGGGCGGCTCTTTTTGTGCGGGCAAATGGAGCCGATGGAAGTGGTGCCGCAGCCCAAGTCAGCCGCGTACAACCAGGTATACCTACTGTGGTCGAGGAATAGAGGGGCTTTTGAGAGAGTGTTGACGTCCGTAGATGCATGGAAGCGAATGTAAGCGTGTTGTGTATAGTAGGTGGATGAAAATAGGTGTTTGGTTTCAATCGTTGGTCTTGCATCTCCCTTTGCAGAAGTGTCGTTTCGTTCTTGTGGGCTTCTGGGTACTTTCATCTGCTCCTATTTTTGTATCTCACGCAGAAGTCTTGTTTCTCTCTTCATACATTTCATCACATCAGATCCTCAAGGAATTCATGGTGCATCAGCTGGCAGTGATGTTTGACAAGTTGAGAGCGTCCGGCCACGGCCTCAACCAGCGCGAACTGATCGAAGACGTAAGATACTTCTACTATTTCTATGCTGCTATTGCAGTTGAGTCCATGTTGGAACTACGAGTCCTCACTTAGAATGCATTGAAACTTGGTGCGCCTGTTCTTTTACTACTCCAGAAGTAGTGCATGTGGTGCTTCACGTATCACGTATCACTGTCTCGTCCTTTCTTTTCCCCTTCTCTTACCCTCTTCTTCTTGTGGATTTCCGATGAATGTATTAGGTCTTCACCGAGCCGCCCAACCCGCGCACGGGCGTGGCGTACCGTATATTTCCGGGCGTGGACGTGTTGTCGGACGGAGCCACCACGGCCAAAGCGAAGAGGGGCGAAGAAAGTTCCTTCGTGTTAGAGCAAGCGAAAGAAGAGGACTGGCTGGCTGCCAACATTTTGAAACCGTGCTTGAAGCAGGCAAGAACTCAGGAATTTTGTTGCAGAAATGAAAGCTATTACGCGCAAGAGATTCATACCAACTTGATTGTGGGCTACTAGTGGAGATTGCGCCTTTATCAAAATAGTTAAGTTGCACCACCTGTACACATTCGATTACAAATCGTTCACTTCCGGTGCTCTTCATACTCACCTCCACGGTTGTCCTGTACTACAGGTGGCGCGGCACAGCGACAAGATGTGGTACGCCAAGCCACTCCGGGGCGTGCCTGGGAGCAGCAGCGGCAGCAGCAGTGCGAGCAGCCTCAACTGGGCCACCCCTGCGGAAAGGATGGCGCAGGCCCTCATGGAGAAGCGCGCCGAAGAAGGGGGGGAGCGGGCAGCAGCGGCGGCTGCGGAAGCTTTTGGCGTGCATCCCGACGATTTCGCTCGGAAAGGCACCTACACCCCCGAAAAAGTGTGCAGTTTGCTGAGTTGCATGGCCTGGGACCGCCGCCTCAAAGATCTGGGCTTGTGCCACTTGCACGACGTGCGGCGGTGCAAACAGGCCCTAGCGGAGTTTCCGGGAGTGCTCAAGCAGCTGGCCGTCCGAGCGGCTACCGCAAAGGAAAAAGCGTCGAAAGCCGAAGATTTGTTCAGTAGCCTGAAAGCACAGGTAAGAGAGTAACGACCCCACGCGCACACTAGCATTAGGACTAGATTACTGAGGTAAGAACCTTATAAATTATTTTTGTTTCTCGGGACTCTACATATCAGGGATGTACCTTCGAGCAAATTACGCGTGCCCCCGACTCTTCATTATCCATAAAACGATTTCAACACACTTTCATGATTTATATACACTTCCACGTTGATATAGGCTGTCGCCGGAGGCTATGCGTTGCCACCGTGGGCGCTCGCTTCAATCAACAGCACGACGGGTGCTGGCGTGCCTCCGGGTAGAGCTGGCGCCGCCGCGGCTGCTGCGCGTGCTTTGTCCGCCACTACCACCGGAGCAGGAGCAGCAGCAGCAGCCGGAGCTTCGACCTCTGCCCCTGGATCAGCCGCAGCGATGGCGCACGGGAAGGTCCTGGCGACTACCTCCTCGTCTTCATCATCTTCTGCAATGCTGGCCACGCACAGTAGCAGCACTGGCGGTGCTACTGCTTCTGTAGGCGGCCCTCCTGACCTGTCTCTCGCGCAACTCCAGCTGCTGGACGAACGGCAGAAACGCGTGCATTACCACGGCAAGCGCGCAGCGGTTCTGAAGCAGCGGCACCAACACGCGAACCGTCTCTTGGAAGTGGCTCGGGCCATGTACGCAGAATTGCAGCGGTCGTCGTGGCATTTGACCTCCGAATTCGTTGAGGGGCACGTGGTCGAGAAAAACATGCTGAGGTTGAATGGCCCAGGTGATCCTTCCGGGACCGGCTCGGGGTTTTCGTACGTGCTCGACAAGGCGCGCCCGCCGAAACTCTTGGTGGGGGCCAACGGCAAAGGGGGCAAGCAGAAACTGGCCAACAACGACAAGACGGACTTGCGAAAGCTGACCGACGCGGACCGGTTCAAAATTTTGTTGGAAATGGGGGTGCCGGAAGACTCGATTCGAGGCCTGGGGCGGTGGCACCAGACGCGCATGATTTCGGAGCTCGCTCGGCGCGGCCGCGGTGGGGCCGAATACCAGGGAAGGTACTTGCGCGAAACGGGCCGAACTTTGCACGAACAGCGAGAAGACTACAAGCACCGGTTAGTGGCTCGTGTGTGTGTCTTGGCGGGTGTGTGCGTGTTTGCGTGCGTGAGTATTGTAATTACGAAGTAAAAGTGAAAATATGTGGATTTTTTCTTACACGTCGTTTGTAAATTGTTCTGCTTGCACTTGCCATCATGCCATAGTTGCCGTGTCATTTGGGACAAGCAAGCAGCCGAGCTCTCGGCTACGGAAAGTACTGCAACGCCTAATAAAAGCCGAGTAGTTGCAGTAGGAGGTGGCGGCGGGAAAAAGACGACTACCAGCATCAGTGGAGAAAAAGGAAAAGGGAAGAAAGTACTCGTGGCTGCAGCTGCTGGGGGAGGCGCAGGTAAAGGCAAAGGAAAGAAAGTAGGCACGAAAGGGAAAGACAAAGGAGGAATGCAGGACGATGACGACGACGATGATGAAGAGGACGAAGAAGAGAACGACGAGGATGACGATGATGAAGCCTTAGGAAGTAAGGGAGGACCGAACATGAGCGATTCTGATGACGATGACGACGATTTGGATGATCTCGATGCCGAGGTATGCTCTTGGTTGGGGGTGTGTAGACTCATAGCGTATATGTGTCGTCTTGAGCGGGATTGCAGAGCTTTTCTTTGCCCCCCCCCCTACCTTCATCCTCATCATGAATTCACTTTAATTGCTGCGTCGTGACTAATGCAGCAAAAACATTTTTTTCAATCGTTCTCAATTGTTTTCAAGTTTTTGTGTTTTTTGTGTTGACGGGTAAAGCTTATACTAGGGTTAGGATTAGGGTTAGAGATAGTTTTAGGGTTAGGGTTGACCCCTTTTCTGATTCTTGTCTTTGATGATCCAGGTCGCGAAAGCAAAGAGTCCTCGTGCAGCATCGTCTGCGAGCAGCAGCAGCAGCAGCGCGTATGACAAAAACGAGCGATCAGAGCTTGAGATGTTCAAGAAGGCGGTGGGTGCAGGCGCCGCGGCAGGAGCAGCTCTATTGAACACCACTACGCAAGGTGCAGGCGCTCAAGATCGCGTGCCGGAATACGTGACGAGGCCGCAGCGAGTAATCAAACGCACCGTGAGGTCAAGACTGGATGTCATTTTTGTTTTCGGAAGAGGGAGAAACGCATCACAGCCTGCTGTTTCAATGTTTGACTTGGGTTGAAGTTTGTGGATGGTTTCACATTCCTTCTTGAACTACTTTCTGGTCAACCGTTGTCACTTCTGTTGTCCTCATATTCTACGTGCTCCTTTTTCTTTCTTCATCAATACTATTCTCTTTTCGTCTCAAATTCGTGTAGATACATGGACAAGCGAGGTGTGGAGCGAGAAATCGTGGAATTCAAAGCCGCGCCTTCTGATGAGGACCTGAAACGAGTGCAGGACCAAGGCAAGCGCCGTGCTATATTAGAGGAGGCCACTGCGAAGCGGCGCAACGCGATGCCAGCGAAATTGAGTGCCGAAGACTACGCAGGGCCCGGGGGCGGTAAGAGGGAAAGAAAGAAAGAGAGAGAGAGAGATGATAAACCTTCATAACAAGTGTAAGTGGAGAATGATGATCTTACCACAGTGCCGCCTTTTTCCTCTTCATTTCGCATACTCTGATGTGCTAACAACACATTAAAGAAAAAAAAAATTGTGTTCTCAGGCGCCCCCCGCCCCAGTGGGAAAACGGTGAAAATCAACTTGGGCGCGGTGAAAGCTGCGCAGCAACAAGCAGGGGGTAGCGGAGGTCGCGGAGGCAGTGTTGCGGGGAAAGACGGCAGCAAGGTAGTATTGGTTGAGTTTAAAAATAACGAAAAATTAGACACGCTGATTTACACACCCACCTCTACCCCCCCCTTTTCATTCAATGTTTGTTTTTGTTTCATTACCCGCGCTCATCAACTTTATCGCCCTTCAATTGAGCCGCTGCTTTTCACTTGCTTAGATGTCACTCCTTTGGTCCTCAACCATAGATCCTCTTGCTGACTGACTCTTTTTGTTTTGCGTTGCCTCTTCAGCACACCTTAAGCCTGGCCAGCATGAAGAAACGTGCGGCCGAGTCCAAAGAGCAGCGGAAGCGCGAGAAAGCGCAGGCCGACAAGGACGTGGCGGACATGTACAAGCGGCGGTCTCAGGTATTGATACTGTATTAGTGCGAGATGCGACGTTGCACATTAGGGCGCGGCATGTGCGTGGAGATATATGTTAGATCGGAGTTCGAGCATGTGCGCACCATGACGGGGGAAGGTGCGTGAAAGGATGGTACTCTTGTTGTTTTGTTCGATAGCCTTTTTGCCAAAAAAAAAGAAAGATGAGAGCGACATCGAAAGCTGCTCACTGCCACACCTGTTTGTTGTTCCTCCCATGTGCAGTACGCCACTGGGAAACAGGCCCCAAGCAACGGCGCGAGCGGCAGCAGCAGCACTGGCGGCGGTGGGGCTGGGACCGAAGGGCGAGGCAGCCGGAAAGAGTCGCGTCAACAGCGGCCGCACGCGCGCCTCGCTGACAGGTGGCCAAGAGTCTATTCTAGTAAACCCATGATACCTACTACCGAATGAGTCGTTCTTCTTCGCACCCTGTTGAACTTTGCACCGGTCTACTATGACTGACTTTTGCCCGCGTTCGACCCTCTACCTCTGGCCTCGAGTGATCTCCGTCCTCTCTTGGGTGTTTTTGTCCATCTTTTTGTTTCGGACTGTTTAATCCGCGGTCCCGAAATGGCCATGTACATGTACATGAACACAGGTTTGCCACAGTTTTGGACACTTTGTTCGCGCAGCCGTCCACTGCGATTTTCCACCGCCCCGTGCCCCGTACTGTATTGGGGTACCATGACCGCATCGCCAACCCGGTATAGTATAGAATAGAATGGGAAGGATCATAAGTGTGCATAGACAAATTGTGTCTGGCGTAGGTCAAGCGAGGGACCAAAGGAGTTAGAGATACGCCATTCATATGTCTTATCCTCCCCAATCCGTTGCCCTCTTATTCCCTTTTCTCTTCTCCTGGTGGTTTCTTTATCTATGCGGACTTGCATACCGAACCTCAACTACAGGTGGATCTGGGCACGATTCGCGAGCGTTGCTCTACCCAGTTTAAATACCGCACTCGGCAGGCCTTCTTGCGAGACCTGGAATTGATGGCTAACAACGCTGCTGCGTTCAACGGGGCAAGCAACGAGATAGCTCAGGAAGCTGCTCGCATTGTGGCGGTGGCGAAAAGTGCCCTCGCGAGTGATGCGGCTGCTTTAGATGCCCTGGAGGTGCGTGTTGCATCTTGGTTGAATGATAGGAAGATTGAGAGCGAGCGAGTCTTCATTGGATTGCAAAGAGAAGCATGAAGAGCAGGTACTGACGTCTATGCATCAATGATTAGATTGCTTTATCTCTTTTCGTGTCCACGTCAAAGTTTCGTGTCTCTCCTGCTTCGTGTACTTAGGCCGAATGTCAGCAGCAGAGCAAACTTACGAAGAACAGAAATCATGGCTCCTCCGCCACAGCTTCAAATGCTGGAACGAGCAGCAGCGGTGGAGTCATTGGAGATGCAGCAGCTCGCATTCGCCTCAGTAATGCACAGCCTGCTTCGTCGTCGTCTCAGGTTACTTCGTCCACCAGTGCCATCTCTCGCCAGTCGCCTGCTCCTCAAGCCCCGCAAGCGGTGTCAGCAACTTCTGGCAAAGACGCATCATCGTCGGCATCTTCATCAATGAAACCACCAGGAGTGGCGTTAACTGTAGCCGCACCAGGTCCGTTGTCGGGTTCGTCTTCTCAAGCGCCTCTACCGCTGCCAGTGGCCACAGAAGCTTCGGCCATGGATACAGGCAACGACAGCAGCAGCGGAGAGGAAGAAGTGATTGAATCCTCACAAGCACCGCCCTCTTAGTAAAAAAAAAACGGTCAGCGAAGAATTCAGGGCACAAAAGAGGAAAGCGAGACCGACTTCGACCTCAGAAGCAGATCAATGGCATCTTTTTTTACTTCCATTTTCGTTTACCTGAAATTCCCTGGTGGCCAACTGGCAGCTAAAGGGGGGTCACTTCTAAAAATTCGCCCTTTTTGGCCATAGTAAAAAAGATTCTCCGTAACCCAGCTAATAGGGCCCCGGGCCCCGAAATTTTGAACGCATCAAGGGGGAATCCCGCCATGGAGAACAACGGTATCCTATCGAATTTGGGGCCCCGATTTGGCCGATATCGCCTTGAATTTCTAGTGCAGCAGAGCTGTATTTGCTGTGTGAAATGAGCTCCGAAATTTATACTTATATATCCAACGGACAAATTTTCGTAGATTTACGGCACAGGACCACCCCACGCATGGCACATGGGGTTCGCGTATATATTTTAGGGCGGTTGTGGCATGCCGGTTAGTCGGGTGTGATCAGACAAGGCCTTTTGTACTATGCGGACTACAGGCCCTCAATAGGTAGTCCGCAATCCATAATACACAATTCACTTCAGGCCGTCTTGGGTGCCGGGGTTCCGGGGTTTTGAGAGTAGTCCTGGTTGGTTTAAGCGCATTATATTATAGCTTACAATTAACTCGAAAATCGCAGGCCGCTTAGCTTAATTCTAGATCTGAGATATTTGAAGCAGCCGGTGTATGTCACAGTATGTGTATGTCAGATGCCGGTGCGCACGTTAACTCGCCTTAGTGGATTAGCTATGCGATATCCTCGCATGGGACTATTGCTTCTTACACCGGATTCTACTTGTGTGCGTGTTTTTTGTAGCTCAGAAAATTAGCAAAGCCCAACTGAAACGGTTTATCGATTATCAACTAAGTGCAATCACATATTTATCAAGTAAACATGGAAAGCGAACTTCAAGGAATACTCTAAGATACGAAATATGGCCCATTCAATCCTCAAGAACCCATGGCGCCGTACTCTTCCACGTCCGACCAGCTTAGAGTAGGGTATCTGCCATTTAAGTATCCCCCAGGGCGGTAGCATGAATATCACAACAACTGTGCCAAGGAACAAAAATCAAAGATCGAAGAAACGCGTACACTCAGATCGTGTTGTTATATTGACAAAACCAATTTATATCAAACAATGTTGAAGAGGTTGTGGTATATTTACTTATGAGCTGCTGATAATGAGATAAACGAACCTGTGAGGTAGAGAGCATCACTCCCAAGCAGTTTGGCACTCCCAAATACGGGTCAAGCAAATAGAAGCCATACAAACTCCACACAGTGCTATTCAAGAACGACATAATACTGAGGGGTAGTGGCATGAATTCAACTGATTTCGTGCGTATGACTTCCCGCATCACGCTGAGCGGCGCGGCATACATAGCAGTGGTGAGCACCGCACCTGTCAATTACGACACAGATTTGGGTGAGGCTAACTCACTTATTTTTGCATATTTTTGAGGTAATAAATATTGCAAGGTGCGATTATACCAGCCAAGCCGAGTAATTTCGAAGTATGATTGAGTCCTTGATGCCCAAATAACACCGCAGAAACGTAATTTAACTCAGCAGCATTCGTGAAGAATGTCAGCGAAGCTATGATAGTAGAGAAAGCAGCAGAGACGAACACAGAACGTCTCACTCTTGTTCCAACTTCGCCTTTGCTGTGAATCCAAAAGATGCCGCAGAAGATGACCTATAGAGCATGGTACGCGCGTGGATCATGGAAGACATGCATACGGTTGTGGTTGTCAAACTCGAATAAAATCACGCGGTTCTCATGTTGCAGTTGATAACTTGAGGCATCGTAGTCCATTAAATAATACAAGAGGCAGGCTTAAACCTCTAATACTAGCCCAAGCATGTTGCAGACAAAAGCTGCCAGTCGCCCCGGCGTGGATGCAGCGTAGCAGACCCAAATTGCTGCATTTAGAAGCGCTACTGCATAGGGCATCTCTGAAAATCCGCTGACGTCCCTGAAGATAAACAAAAGCAAGCAAATGTAAAATCAAACAATTCTTATTGAACGGCGAGGACGAACTCAACACTAAAATTAAGGCATACAGTGTGCGAAATAATCGTCATGGACGATCAAGAGGAATTTTACGAATCTATATCGTTCATAAATTTATGAAGGTACAGATC
>Ga0307982_1003607_pt1 | contig 12331 bp, 14 predicted proteins | sample OrgLakmetagen989_FD_201847 | JGI IMG/M metagenome (GOLD analysis project Ga0307982, IMG submission 201847) | Saline water microbial communities from Organic Lake, Antarctica - #989 | ecosystem: Environmental > Aquatic > Non-marine Saline and Alkaline > Saline | place: Antarctica: Organic Lake... | reverse complement strand
AGCATTGACGAGGAATCCAACACACACAGGTCTTATTTGCCCATTTGAGCATACTTTAGAGAAGTATATTTCAATAGCAGTCTCGGGCACGGAATTCGGTGGTCTAATTAAGAGTTATTCATCTGTTTTGATATAAATATATTCAAGGAGCTATTTCAATTTTATTCCTCTCGTCAGAGTGAAATTGGTTCTTTAAGATTTGAACTGGAAATGGCGAGTGTACGGATGAAAGAGCGCGCAAGCGTCATGCGTTATGACTGTAGGGACAACTGCCCAGCACTGAAAATGCTACTGCCGCAGTGACATGTACTGCGTGTTGATCCGGCAGACTACGATCTACGATCGACGATTGTACGACGACGGCCAATCGACAGTCGCTTCTGATGTCACATCGGCCCCATTTCGTCTAGCGACTAGGTCTCCTGTAATCTAGTCTAGCCTGGTCTATTTATGATCAGCCGCACAGGATTTCTCCCACTTTGGGGTCTCCCCTGTACTTCCGAGTTCTCTTGTCTCTTGTTGGCCTCTACGACGACTGACGATACGAATGAGATCTCAATACACACCGATTAAGTGCCGTAAATCGCCGGTTCCTTCTATAGAACTTTCCACAAATCGCTGCTCGCTCTACTCACAACTCCGTTTGTCACTTACTTTTGTGCCCCCGCTCATCGCGCAGCTTCGCACATACTACTCTCTAATTCCCCGCTCGATTACCGTGTGACATCCCGCACGGCTCATAATGGACGCGACTCTGCCTTGATAACGTGAATCAATTACATGCCCACTGCTTCTTCTTCCCAGGACTTTTTAACCATGCTCCACCGACACCTTCTACGCGTTACGACCATAACGCCATCACGTCGCACCGACGCCCCCAACAGTCCCATAAATTTAATACTCGCTCCCAAAAACAAAGAAAGGCAATACACAGCAGTCACAGAGGCACCTAAAGAATGCACTTGAGCTGCATATGCGCTCTAGTAAATTCGCTCCAGAAGGCCAACTAAGAACTATGGCTCCACTGGTGCCTTTCCTCCGAACAAGTCGGCAGGACTGAGTACCCGACCTGGGACGTGGCACATGAACGAGCACTCTCCAGCAGTAGCATGCACCAAGATGCCAACGATCGCATTTAAGTCTTTGGTGCCCTCTGCAGCATCGACAGCCTTCGCGAGCTCACCTTAACTTTTGTCCACCCACGCCATTAGAAATCGCAAGACAGTCAAGCTGTTGCGTACTATTGAAAGTGCGCAACACTGTCAGCGGCCACCGCAGGGCCCCAAATACCCAAACCTTGGTAGTCTAGTTAGGTAGTTGGGGTAGTTCATTATCATAATGGTGCTGTGTCCCTTATGTCCGCCCGTGTATCCGAGTACTTTTCGATCGCAATTACGTACTACGGTACAGTAGCTAGCGACCCAGCACCCAGCACCCAGCACCTAGCACCCAGCACCCAGCAGATGCAGATCTGTTCAGCATTACGTACATTACGTACAGAACTACGTATATAGTATTACGTACATCACGCACAGAACTACGTGTACAGTATTACGAACTACTGTAGTACCACCAGCACAACAGCACCTCCCAGCACCCAGCAGGGATACAGTATTACCAGGGGTATCTACATCTGTGTGCCAGCTACTCCAATGAATATTGATGAATGCCAATCGGATCACGGGATCCGCACTTCCGACGGCATCCTATGTGTGTATGCATCCCTCTTCGCCTCACGCTATCCTGTGTCGTGATTTTGACAACGGCGCGGGTGCGCCGCGCCACGATCAACGAAGGTGTTTTTATGTCGATACCGTTCTCGATTCTCGATAACTCGAAGTGGATGTCGTGAGGGAGCGTGATGGAAGTTTGAATGGAAGTGAAGTAGAGAGTGGCATGAAGAAGGTCGAAGTGCGCAATGGCGTGTGCCGCAAGATGCTTCAAAGTGGAGCTGCGTTGAAGGCGATCGTTAGAAGGGAAGTGTAAGAAGTGTCAGAAGGTGTACAGTTTGAGATCGTGTCGAAGTTTAGGCACTTTGTTTCACTCGTCACTACTTTTTGACCATCGTCACCAATGTAGCTCTGTGTGTCTTACTTCCCGATGGTGTTCTGTGCCCTTGTTCAATCTCTTCGTTACTCGTCCGCGTTCTTCGTTGATGAATGAGAAAGCACTAGACGTCATCGTGTTACACTCTCTGTGCTCTATTTTATCGACATCCTGTTTCAAGTAACTGACGCGCAACGCGGTACCTTCGTCGTCGCTCAACAACCTTCAAACCATCAAACTCTCCACTGCGCACATCATGGTTGATCTCACCTACTACTACTGCACTGCGCTACAGAAACCACTACTGTATCTATAGCAGTATGCACAAGACGCTATCGTCATGTCATAAGTCACACATATGAGACCATAGTGTAAGCATGCGAACCTATGTTAAGCACGTGCTAGCATGGGACAACGTGTCAGAATAAGCACGCAAGAGTTTTTTGTGTTTGTGATGTAACAGAAGCACACAATTCACGGGTTACGGGTTACTGTACACTTCGCACGTCCTTGCGGTATCTTCGTCGTCGCTCAATCTTCAAACCATCGAAATCTCCGCTGCGCACATAATGGTTGATCTCACCTACTACTGCACTGCGCTAACCACTACTGTATCTATAGCAGTACGCATAAAACGCTATCGTCATGTCTTAAGTCTTATCTTAAGTCACACATGTGAGACCATAGTGTAAGCATGCGAACCTATGTTGAGCGCGTGCTAGCACATGGCAACGTGTCAGAACAAGCACGCAAGGGTTTTTTGTGTCTGTGATGTGACGGACTGACGGACTGACGGACGGACATTATTTTTCAGTGAGAGCAGTTTTATAAATAAGATGCCCCCTAAACATCAAACTTCGTTGATCTACTGTGTAGTAGTCCAGTAGAGCTGCTGTGTGTCTAGCTAGCGTGATTGAACTCTAGACAGGTGGCTCACCTGAACTGGCTCGCTCTCATCATGACGTCGGTAGTCCTTCAGCGGGAAACTGCAGCTTCTTTATACGGTGATCAGGAACACTCGGATGTTGAGCTCGTCTTTGTACATGAGCACCTGGCTGAACACGGAAGTGCACCGCCTCAACAGAATCAACCAAAGAAGAAGAGTGGTAAAACTGCAAAGAGGCGGCGCGAAGGTGTGAACTCTAGTGTATTAAAGATCTCAAAGTTTTGTGCTTTTAGGGTCCTCGATGCTCTTAAATGCATCTCTTCTCATTAAGTGCGCCTGTGCCCTCAGAAGGATCTTCAGCAAATGATCCGCATCAACTAGATGAGGTAGGGGTCCTACATCGCCTCCCTGGGCATGCCGTCATATTACAAATTCACAGCGAGTATTTCAAAGCTGCGCTGTCGCAGCGCTGGCAGAGAGAAGGGCAACGCAAGGTATGCATTACATGTTCGCCATTTGACTAGATATTTGGGTTCTATCCAGGGCAAGGATATGCGCACTTTCGTGTGCGCGCAGCTTCTTCTCGCCCTTCTTAAGTTTCGAAACAGGACCTTTTCAGCATGAATTTATCTTTTCTAACGTCTACGTTGCAGATCATTATTCCATGCAGCGGAGCTGAGGACCTCGAAGCGGCCCAAAAGGTGCTCATGATCATGTATTCTCGCCAACTCGACCTTGAGAACTCCGCGCCACAACTTGCTGGAAGCCCGCTGATCAAAGTGCAGCTTCTTGCTAAGGTAAGATCATGGAGTGACATTCCCCAATTTTTCAGCTACTTGTCCTTCTAGCTCGATCTTCCCCACAACCCACTGCTCAGTACCACCACCACTGCTGCCGCCCCTACAGATGATTGTGTGGGCAGACCGTTGGCAAGCAGATGGATGCGTAGATGTTTGCATGACCAAACTTGCCGAAGTGGACATAACAACACTCAAAGTGTCAGATGCAAATACTACACTTTTTGCATTGCCAGAATCGGTGAAGAGGGCAGCTGCATTTTCGGGTATTCAATCCATGTGCGAAAAGTGGCTGGTGGATCAATTTGGTGACGTGTACGTTGTTATCACTAGATCTGAGCTATTGCAGTCATTTTGTGCCCTCAGCTTTCCAGCTGTGCTCATGTGGGTAGCTCTAGACGGACTTAAGGTGCACAGTGAGAACGATGTTGCTGTGCTGCTGGCACATTGGCATAATGGTGAAGAGGGGCAGCGATGCAGTGATGACGAAGTGCTGCGGCTAGGGCAGTTGCTACGCGTGGGTAACCTCACTTCCATGTTTAGGAGATTTATGCTTCCTGAATTGGCATGGTTTAAATGGCCTGTGGACCAAATCTATCTCTTCGCTGCCATATGGGAAAATGAGGGTACTTCGGTAGTCGCTGCTGGTAGACCTGGTTTTATATTCCCAGCTGTTTGGTATGCTGCAGCAAGGCAAGGTGTGTTGCCGCCTGGCGCTTCTGATCGTGCAATTATGACGATTCCTGCACCGGAGGCAGAGTTAGATAGGATCTTACAAGATGGAGCTGCTGGCAGAAGCGAGTATAGCAGCTCAACCTACTATTGGCACGGATACTACTGGAAACCATACATTATGCTGAAGCAAGGTAAATTTGGGGCCTTTTTTAGTTGTGTCTCGCGTGTCCCTGTCCCTGCTGCTGCATGCGTCAAGGTTGCTGGCAAAAGCAACGGGAGAAGCATTAACGGGTTTATAAACGGGCAAAGTTCCTGGGGCAGCCCAAATATATTTCTTGACATTGCTGATCCCATCACGTCGAAAGCACAGCTGCAGCCTTACATGACGAACGGTTGCTTGGAAGTGCGCTTTGAATTGAGCGATGTCAACTGAACCCTTCGCCGCGTCTTGCTCCTCGCATTAGATGGTAAAACTGCTGCTTTCAATCACTTTTCAATCTTGGAATGAAGTCACTACGGTTTGTGGTATGAGTGCTGCCCTCAATCACCTTCACCTTCAGTGATTGGCTCAAAAACAAGTAGTAGCTAAAGATGAAAAGTGGTGCCAAGGAATGCAAAAAAAGACTGAAAACTTCAAGCTTGGGTGTCCATTCTCCAGTGTGCCGTATGAAAGGAGACATTGAACACCTTTTTACTTCTGGGTCAGTACGAAAGTGCCCCGAGGAACTCTTTTGAGCCGAGTCAAGCTATTCCTTGTCTAGTCTAGTTCACACCGCCCAAGACAAAAAAAAAAGAAGAGAAGATTATAGTAGACATACAGATAGAGATAGAGAGGCACAAAAAAAAGCCATTTAACATTTAACCATGTATTAGGACACGTCAATGTCGCTTTTATCTCGAATGGCAACCACATACCCATACGGCGGTGATACGACGGCTCCTGGTTCCTAGTAGCTTATAGCTTATAGCTTATAACGGGCTCAAGTTCCTGTCGATTGTCCGGTAAGTACGTACCCACCCTGTCGATTGTCCGGTAAGAACGTATCGCCCGCTCTATAAATCTCGTTAATACGGTAAGTCGAACCTCCCCCACAAAGGGGAAATTCCTCAATAACACAACACCTCCCACATACATCAACAGTTCCCACAGTTCCCTTTAATAATACTCAAATCCGGGGGTTGGGGTTGGCTCTGCTCCATTTAGTCATTCAGGGATTTTTTAAAAGGAAATTACGAATTTTGCTTCTCGTGATAGAACTATATAGGCCAACGATCGGACGCGCCACTGCAACTGTAACTACTGGGCCTGCAATTGGAGTGGCCTTTGCCCTGTGAGCTACAGGCATTTAAAAAGGTATCGGCGTGCCTGGATTTCATGGCTCGGGTGATTATATTTGTTACCGAACAAAAGCTCCGTTCTTGGCCTCAGGATTCTGGGTCCTGAAGTGGCATAGCACTCTTGCACTCGCCACTGCTCTCGTTGCTTCCCGTGTTAACGGCAGCGCCTCCGCTTTCTTCTGTGTGCACGGGTGCCGCAGCTCCTGCTTGCGCTGTAGTTGCTGCTGGCAGTGGAATGGGTGGAGTCGCTGCACTATCTTTCCTAGTGCTGCTACTACTGCTGAGCCGAAAGGACGCAGCAATTTCTTCAGGAGGGCGCCGCAGAGCTTCTCCGGGAGGCTCAAAGCCCAGGGCTTTACGGCTCAAGTGCGGCAAATACGTGTTATTTTTACGCTGGTGGGGGGGCTCGAGCACCACTAAAGCTTCTGCTTTCTGCCGCAAGTGCTGCAAGGTGGCTTGCTGTTGCGCTTCGCTTTTCGCTTGCCTGTTCGCTTGCGCCGTGGCGCGCAACAATGCCTCTTGTGCTTGGTCTTCTTTCAACACTTCTCGGGCAATGGTTTCAGCTCGCTGTCGCAGGTGCCCCTGTACAAATGTATTTTCATAGTTCATGACAGACGAAAAGGTCAAAGACACAATTAGCTCCTGAAATACTTTACCCAATAGTGGTGTACCATTTTCTTTGTAATTTTTTCTGATATTCTCATCTTATAAAGCCTAGACGAGCCAAATTACAGCATGTGTACATGTGCTCTACATGTGCTATTTCTTCACCTTTTCTCGGTGTTTGGCCGCAGCCACTTCGTGCGCAACCATGACTCGCCTTCCTTCGGCCATCGTTCGACTCGCTCCAGCTCCTCCTCGAGACAGCAACTGTTGCTGCTCTTGCTGTTGCTTCATACCGTCACTTCGTTTAGCAGGCGATGAAGAAGGAGAAGCTATCTCCTTCCTAGCAGGTGACAGGCTGCTCGTGTTGTTTCGAGGACTGCTGCGGCGACCTTTCGGGCTCTTGCGACGGCTGCGTGATGGGCTCATTTGATTGTTCTTGCTGGCCGGATTAGCAGTGGCAGGAGCATTTGTAGTTGCTGTAGCATCAGCAGTTGCAGTTCCAGTAGCAGGATTCGTGGCAGCTGTTGCATTACCACTTGTTGTAATTATCGTTGGCAACAGTTCCGGTGACGCCAACGCGACTGGTGGAGACTGTAAAGGTGGCATAGTGGTAGGAAAAGCATTGGGTGAATCTTGTTGGTTGCTCTTGGCCGTGTTGTTTGGTGTCTCTAGCGTTAAGTTGATGACTGCAGGCCCCGTTTCTGTAGGCGCTGCTGTTGCTGTCTTTTCTTTTACCGCAGGGCTTTTGCTCTTGCTGTCGTTGCCATCGTCAGTTGATGTTTGAGTGCCCTAGCGGTAGTAGAAGAAACGCACAACAAATAACAAAGGAGCATCCCAGTTTCACTCAAACGAATAATCGAAAATAGATATCAGCGGGATAAGATCATGAACCAAAATAAAAAGTAAATTACTGATAATGAACTTCTGCCACTCCTACTGCAGGCTTGCACTTACTTTGGAAAAGAGCACTTTGGAGGCTGCGCCCCCGCCTGTGCGAAGGTTCTTGTACGCGAGGTCCAGCTCTGCCTGTGAATACAAATTGATTCAGATATAATGAAATAATTGTTTAGAGAAGAAGCTCGAAACTTAATCGAATAGAGAAGAAGGCAACAAGTAGTGCAGAAGAAAATAATAATAATAATTACTTGCTGGGCACCCTTGACTCAATTCAGACTTCAAGAAACGTAAAACACCAAAAGCAAGACCCCTATTGCTCACCTGTAAGCTGCTGAGTTGTTGTTGGGCTCGAGTGGCGGCGGCGGCGCTGGCGGCACCGTGGCTGTGAGTGCGCTCCTCGGCTTCCTCCTTTCAAAAGGGGAAGTGGAAAGAATGGGAGAGATAGGACAATGGGGAAGATTTACGTCGTTGAAGAGTATAGTAATGTAAAAGAGATACGTATAATTTAACGACAAGAAGCAGAACAACTGAGCAATAAAATAAACAAAGCATTCACACTGAAATTGCACACACACAATAATCATTTTCTTCTTAAGTTTCTAATTTATACACTCTCGTTCGCTCAAGCTTATTGCAATCCGTCTCCTTCCACTTCCTCATTGTCTCACCTCCAAGAGCTTCGCAGCACTTTCCGCTTGTTTTGTTCGCCGCACGGCGTCTCGCTTGGCGTGATTTGCTGCCAGCACTTCTTCCGACATCTGTTGCATGGGGTAAAAATGAGAGTGTGGTGACGAGGATGATGAATTCAAAAGTCACGAGTGTATATGTGCGGATATATTAACTTTTGAAATTGATATACGAAAAAAGTACATCTCTCCAGGTTCCCGTCCTACATATGTATGATACATGTATAAATATTAGAACATCATTCTCTCACCTGCTCTAAAGCTTGGTTCCGAGCGTCTAAAATCCGTTGCATGTGCTCAATCAAGTTTTGGTCACTCGCTTGACTTGCGCACAGACGTTGCACCTGTAGATACAAAAAAAAACAGAGAAGAACATATTAAAACATACAAAGATAGAGGGAGAGGGAGATACGCACGCACATGTGACATATACAACACATGTCAGAGATTGAAGACTAGAGTGTAGATACCAGAGGACATTCTTTATAACACCTGATAGCAACATCATCTATCTATCTTTGATTACGAACCTCTTTGGCCAGTTTGTCGGCTCGTCCTTCTAAGTCGCTGATTCGGTCTTCGCGTTCTTTGACCAGCACTTCCATCTGCAAGGAACAAGCAATTACGAGAACGACTAGTAAAAAATAAGGAGTAGCTTGAGCATACATCATAAAATGTAGTGAAGTGAATTAATCAGCTTAGATACTTCAAGTTTATTCGGGAAAAAAAAAAACATATAAATGCATGGAACAAATTCACAAAACAAGACAATCAAGCACGAAGTAAAAAGATATTATTGTTCGAATAATTTTGTTTGAAAAGTTGGTACCTCTTGCACCATCAAGGTTTTGCTGGCCAGTTCCTTCTTCAAATCTCGCACTTGTTCCAACAGCCTTGCTTTCGTGGCCTGAAGCTCCGCTTTGTCGGTTTCTAACCCCTTGCTGACGAGCTGGGCTTCTTCTAAGCTGGCTAGCGATGCTTTAGCTTCGCGGTGGAAGACGTCGACTTTCACTTTCAGGGACTCCACCTACATGTAGTAGTACATGAAGTCGTAGCGGGCACAGCACGTGTAGCGCAGAGCGAGCAAATGCAGTGCAGGTGCAAAAAATACACGCAGGCGAACAAACGTGGGTAAGAGGGAGAGGAATGAAGGTTACAGGGTGATTTGGTTGCGTGAGAAAATTCGTGATGCACACTTATCAAGGTAAAACGGTTCAGAGTATGCTTCGTCACTCTTCATGATAAGATTATCTAACCTCTTTGCCCAGTTCGTCGCTGCGGTCGTAAGCTTCGTCGAGCTCTGACGCTAGCGCGCGAGTGCCCTCCGCCACTTCCATTGCTACTGCTTCCTCGACGCGTTTTTCCAGGTCGCGAAACGACGATTCCGCGATGGATTGAGCCTTTTTTTGGTCGACAGATATGGAGGGGAGATGGGTTTGAGATGCTTCTAGATAAGCGGCACGAACCATTTTTGTCTTCCTTGTGTTTCAACAGCCAAGTAAGTACACAAAAAAATCGCCCATTATTTACCCCCCCCCTGTACCTTGGCGGCGGTGACTGCGGCAGCTTCAGCGGTGGACTTGGCAGCGATGGCAGCTTGCTCGTTGTCCGTCGCCGTGGCTGCTTCTTTGCGTGCTTTGTTCGTGTCGGCGCGGCTCAGCTTCAGTGCTTCGGTGATTTCCTCCAATCGAACGTCTCGCTCGGCAATTTCGTCTCGGAAAGGCTTCAACAGCGCTTCGTTAGACAGCCGCACGCCTAGTAATTGCGTGAAGCATCATTGCGTAAATGTAGTGGATGCACGCAGCAAGTAAGTGAAATAACGAAGTGGCAATTGAATTTATATGATGCTTCAAGTAGGTTTTCAAGAAATAATGACGTTCAAATCCTACCCGCGCGCAGGAGTGCACTGAGCTCTGCAACTCGAACGCTCTGTGACAAAAACAAGAAAGTGCCTGCTGTCCTTAGATATTTTTTGCTAGAGCGAGGAAACACTATCTTTGATTAACCCACCATCAATAGTGTCGGTAGCGCTGCGCAACTGTGCTCGCAAGCCATGCATGCTCAGCTTGGCACGCTCGGCGTTCTTTTGCTCTTGGGCAAACTTCTTCGCCTGCTCCAGCAGGGCTTCGTCTTTTTCTCGCAGCCGGTACATGAGCCCTGCACGGCTGGCGCGGTCGGCTCCGTCCTTGTCGTCGAGCTCGGCTTGAAACGCTTGTAGCGACACGAGCTGCTTGTTGGTTTCGAAATGAGCCTATTTGTAGTAGTAGTAGTGGTGGTGGTAGTGATGGATGAGGAAGGCGCACATGTCGTGTGCGCGTGTATATGTGTGTGCGATGGTGAGACAACATTCTTGTCAATGGACAGAGCCAAATCGAAGCTCAACAAAGTGAAGTTTATAAAATAGGACCACTCGTGGTGGGAGACTCTGAGAGCATGGGCTTTTTACCGACACGTGCAGGATTGTGCGTTCTTAGCCTGCATTATGCATTACTACTTATTGGCTTTGAAAGCGCATTTACGCAAGTGTTTTCCTAGCTACGCTCCGTGCCATAAAAAATCCATCGAGTACTCGATATAAGCAAATCACTCACCGCTTTCTCGCTTCGGAGCTCCGCGTTGAGGGCATTAACCTTGTTCCGCGCAATGTGCATTTCTGTCTTCAAACTCGCTGCTCGCGCTTCGGATTCTTCGAGCGGCGTCAGCGTCGGCGGCGGCTCAGGCTCGTCCACTTCCAGCAGGTCATGGTATTCCATCGCTGCAAATAAGCTCTGCAAGAGCAGGCTAGTCTAGGTGCGTGCAACTTTCACCTTCCCTAACGCCGCTAGCCTCTACTAACTTAGCGGTAAGTAGGCCGCAAGAAGAGATCACAAAATCAAAATCAACGAGCACTTCTGCTTGCTGATTGGCTCAAATATCTTGCTCTTACCCGAAGTGCCAAAATGGGAGCTATTGGCTCGAAAGAAGTATCGGAAGAAGAAGTCAGGGCGGCTTTCAATGAGCTTGACATCAACAAAGATGGAGATATGTCAGCCTCTGAGCTCAAGGTGTGTTTTTGATGTATAGTGGAGCTGGTTTAAGAGCAACTACCTTATTACGCTGTCGAGCAGGAATACTGTCTGGCGGATATTAGGGTTCTCGCTCCTCGATATCTCTACTAGCTAGGGATGCAAAATGAAGTTCTGTCGTGCTGCACTTCTCTGTTGAAGCATTCGTTCGAAGATATGAGTAATCACTGCTAGCGGAAGCGCCAATCCCAACGATTACGCGTTTTCCTGTGCACTTGCTATTGCTCCTGTTGTATGTACGCAACTCTTTCGAATGCTGCGGGGGGCTGCTGTCATCAATCCCCCTATATTCAATGCTATGGTTTATGCTCCTACATTTCCCACTCCCTATTTCCTAGCCGGCGATTGAAAAGCTTTTGAAGCGCGCTCCGTCGCGGAAGGAACTGGCAAGCCTCGTCAACAGCGTAGACGATTCCAACGATGGGTATCTGCAGTACGACGAATTTCTCAAACTGGTAAAGGGTAATTTGTTCGCAAAGAAAATGACTGTGTTGAAAGACAATTAGATTTCCTGTGAAGTTCGCTGCTATGAGTTGAACAAGCTTCTAAAACAAATGTGCTAGCGAAAATTCGTCGGAAATGCTAGCATGTCGCACTTGAATTGTCCTTGTGCAACTGTTCGTCTGATGTTTGCTCTTGCTGATATTTCAGCTCGTTTAACCTATTGGCACTTTTCTCGCACGGTTTTTCCCAAACCGTCATCTTCTAAATTTTCTTCTTATCCTTGTCCTTGTCTTTCATGCTCTTTGTCTCTCTTCTGGCAGGTGCGCACTTTCGAAGCTTGGTCTCGAGACGACGAGCGCTTATTGGCTGAATCGCGCGACAAAATCGCGGCAGAGGTAATAGACGGGTGTGTGCGAGGGGTGGGGCATCGCTTGTGATATACAAGAAGAAAGCACTGCAGAGAAGTAGCATGGTCGAAATAGCTCGCCTTTCTCTAGTCTGCTTCGAATCAATTTCCCTACCGTATCTACGTCGTTGCGTCACCCTTCTCTGACCCTCTCTAATGTATATCCTTCAAAAATAATCTTCAACCAAAAAAGGTGTTTGAGCTCGCGTTGCGCGAGCCTCTCCTGCCGGGCTTCCTGAAATTGATGCATTTGGAAGCCACCATTGAGCCGTTGGCGCGTTTGGGCTTTCAAACCGCGCATGACTTAGCTTACCTTCAAGTACGTCAGGAGTGTTAGCTTTGGGAGGCGAGGGTCCTTCTTGCTTGCTTGCTTGCTTTCGATGCCCCTGGTAGCAATTCTGTATTTTTCCGTTTTGATTACTGTTGTCGCTCGTTTGCGCTGTATTTTTTCATTCATTGGTTTGGTTTTGGTTACTTCATCGAAG
>Ga0307982_1003606_pt1 | contig 12333 bp, 9 predicted proteins | sample OrgLakmetagen989_FD_201847 | JGI IMG/M metagenome (GOLD analysis project Ga0307982, IMG submission 201847) | Saline water microbial communities from Organic Lake, Antarctica - #989 | ecosystem: Environmental > Aquatic > Non-marine Saline and Alkaline > Saline | place: Antarctica: Organic Lake... | reverse complement strand
CTTGAAGCATTTTGTTCGGCATTGTTTCGACAAAGTCGGCGATGGGCAAACTTGCTGCAAATTTACCTCAAAACTACTAGGGTTTTACGGTAATTTACCATAGAGGGTAATTTTGATTTAAACTTTATCCATAAAATACCATCACTAAATGCGCGCGTGTTGAGCAAACAAAGGACGTGCGGAAAGATTTTTAATCCGATCTAGTAGTGCCATAATTAGAGCTGACAAACAAAGATAGAACCCCCTGTATAGAACTGTTGGTGTGTTTGGCGTGATTAGCACCAACGCCGTGCTCACTTTCCTCTCCCCGAACCTAGATTATCTTGTCCTACGTGCAATTTTTGTACTTTATTAGCTGTAAACTCCACACAACGCAAAATAATCTTACGCTGCGACGCGCAGTCGCATTGATAGAGCCAACCCCGGCCCTGTCGACTGTCTGTTAGGACCGTGTCGCCTGCTCACAAAATCTTGTTAGAACGGCCAAGGCACGTTGAGTCGTAAATCCCCACAAGACCATAAAATCCAATCCAATATCCAACATCTAATTCCGATTTTGATATATACTAGCACGGAAAACTTATGCTTCTATATCGACCTATTCAAGAGCACCATGCGCCATGCACCATGTCTCATGCCATGCCACATGCCACATGCCATATGTCAGCGCCTTGATGCCGCCATGCGTTCCTAGGGTAAGATTCACGCGCGTAATCACGCGGGAATTACGCGGAAAGTGAAATTTGTACCAACCCGACGTGATTCCCGTCACGGGAATCGGCTCAGAATGGAGTGGCGTTATCATTGAATCTAGTCGAAATTTTCATCACCACCTCGCTCTTGTCTTTAGCTGACGTTGAACGGCACCTATCCACTCATGGCGGCATGAAGGGTACCTCTCCCCTCAGGAAAGAAACCAAGGCCATCGCCAAGGAGGCAGCCAAAGAAGGAAAGAAACCAAGGCCCTCGCGCGATTTCTGGGTGGAAATGCGTTCACTGTAACGTGGAGGTATGGAACAGGGGTGTGTCTCGACTGGCTTATCATCTTTCGGGCGATGTTAGTGTCCGCGATATCACCAATGGCTTTACTGGTATTGAATTTTTCACTTTTGAGGACGTTACCGTATATGCACCGCACGTGATTCCCGCGTAAATATCGCGCAAATACCGCGCGAAGTGAATTTTTTAGACCTTGCGCGGGATTCCCGCGGGTACGTGAATCGCACCCTTGGTGCGTTCCCGTTCCCGATCCTGATAACTGATAACTGATAATGATAAGAACCCCGCATAGTCCGCATAGCGATAGCAACATGGCGCGGTGTTCATACCCCATAGTTCTCTTATTCCGGCCCTTCTCATTCGGAATTCGGTCGGGGCCCGGCCCGAGTCAGGAATTAGGAATTAATATTTAAAACGAATTCACAATTTAATTTGATGTTAGCACTTAGCATTCATAATTTCATTTTGGAAGATGACTGCGCGCTCGGAATTCCTTTGGTAATGTGATTTATACTTAGGCTCAACCAAATTAATGACTTGGGAGCGTGCTTGAGCAACGAGCTATACGTTTACTTCTTAAGGGAGTCAATGAGCTTTTGGGCGTCGCCAACGGTCTTGAGCTCTTGGGCCTTCTCGTCGGAGATTTCCACGCCGAAGGACTCCTCGAGGTTGAGGATGAGCTCCACCAAGTCGAGCGAGTCCGCGTCGAGGTCATCGATGAAAGCGGCGCTTTCTGTGACCTGCAAATCATACCACCCAAGGGTGTACAATCGTTGCACGGTAAGAAGGTGGGTCAAATTGAGAAATAACTCTGGACTCCCGAGCAACAAATCGCACGTTATCCAAGGAGGGAGGATGCGCACAAACGGATGCTGATTACATATTCAGGAAGGACAAAACGACGTCGAACACGATTCCGTGTTGCCGTGAATGCAGCATGGACGCCCACGAAGCTAACTTCAAGGAGGTGGCAAGCGCGCGTGCGTACCTTGGCGCTGTCAATGCCCAATTGGCTGGCCACGATTTCCACCATCTTTTCGTCGAGCGCCTTCACGCTCACAGCACTGCGCGTTACGCGCGCGCCGAACGAGGACGCGGGCGCGAAGGCCGCAGCCGAAGTCGCAGCGAGAGCGAGGATGAGGGCCTTGAACTAGAACGTCAATCGAGGATACCGGAGCACACAAGACAGAGCACATACCACATCAGGAAATGAGGGACATAGCAGGATAGACCTAGGCACAGATAAAATGTAACACTGTTGATCTCTCAGTGTTGCCTGCGCAGAGCATGCGCGTTGCTGGGCAGGTCGTGTGTTGGCGGACCTGCATCGTGAAGTAAAAAGTGAAAGGAGTGACGTCTTCGTGTGTCGAACTTCACTTCACCTCAGAACCTACGAAGCCTGTAGGATCTACATATGATGGGCCTACGTCTCCTTTATAGGGGTTGTTTCTTATTTTTCAAGCTTGGCGCTTGGCGCTTGGTGTCTTGTTTGTTGTTTGGCACTTTGCTGAGCTAGTGCTGCAGTCTCAAAAAGACAGCGAAAGACCATCTGGTAAGCCTCCATTGCTATCCTGGGAATGAGGGCAAGGCGACCGATGCACTAATGGCGCGTGTATGGAGCTATGGAGCTCAATGAAAAGGAGAAAAGGCAGCCGGGACGCCGGGACCGGGACTGGGGCCGTTGTTTCTTGTCTCTTGTCTTAAGTAATCCACGAAGTCCGATAAAATATAATGACAAAGCTAAACAAGCGCGACCTGTTTGGTAACTTTGTTTATCTAATGAAGTGATCGCAGGAATCAGGAATTGGAATCTGACGAATAACGAATCTGAAACGAGAATTCCGAATCCCCGTGTAGTTTGTCGGTGTCGACCATTTTTGTACTTTAATCATCTTCATTTGAACTGGGCAAGTCGTAAGTTTGATTTGGCCTAATTGCATGCAGATGCCATGCTCCTATAGCAAGCCTATCTGGGTGTACGAGCACATAGCGGCTGTATGGGCACCGCAATGATGGCGATATACCACGACCATGAATGACTCGGGACATGAGTGACAAGAGCGAAATAAAATCCCGCGGTCACTGCCATAGCCGGGAAGGGTTCTAAAGTTCGTCCTCTGAAATCTCTTCATCAGTTGCACCGTCTCCATCGCTGGGCCAAATAGGCAGGCTGCCTCCGTCGACCTAATAGAGTTTAGTAAGCAGGAGGAGTGCAGAGTGAGGGAGAGAGGCAAACAGAGAGCTCAAAATGGACAACAGTGTAATTTTCGAAGCTTCAGAAAGCAGTTGATTGGGTTCACAGTATCCGAGGCTCTTTCGAAGCATGGCTCGCATAAAAAAACGTTAGAGAGTGCACTCAATTCCACACTGACTCTTCAAGGAGCTTCTGCCGAGTATGCTGTTTATCATTCATTTTCTCTTTTCCTGCCTCTTCTTCTTCTCTCTTGTTTACCTTGTCGAACTTGGCGCCGCCGCTCTTGGCCGACTCGAGCAGCGCTGCAATCGCGTCTTCCGAACCGCTGGCAACGGCCACGCGCGGCCTGGTTTCCATGTCGGTGCGCATCAAGAAGCACAAAATTTTGAGAAAATGAAGAACGTCGCTACAGAGTAAAGGTTAGGTAGGGAGCACGCCAAGAGGTACACAGCAAAACAGGACTGAAAGAAGGAAATTCAAACTGCAACAGTGTAATGAATAGACGAAAGCAAAAAAAAACATTTGGGCAAAGTTAGGCAGTGTACGAGCGCAACAGAGATTGAATCGTCGTCTCTATATTCACCGTTTGCCGCCTTTCACCAAGGCCAACGCCGGCCAGACCCCCTCCCCGTTGTCCGTAGACAGACCCGCAAAGAGAGCCGATACTACACTCGGGGGCGCCGTAGTTGGATCCACCGCCGCAAAGGAAAAACCTTCCTTGCCGAATTGCGCCGCTACGCCCTGGGCGTGATGAATGTGCGCGTATTCAGAATGAAGCAGGATGCAAGAAGCACAGAAACAACAGTAGGAGTGTAATATTGAAGGCTAGTAGAAGAGCGGCATGAATGATCTCCAAGGATGGGTGACAAGTCGAGTTCGAGAGCATTGCAGGTTAGTCACATGTTCACACCCAAGTGCGGCCGTTTTATAAAAAAAAAGCGAACACACACACTTGAACACTTGAACACAAGCACAAGCGCACACACAAGCACACTAGCACACTAGCACACGAACACACACACAAGCACACACAGGCAGAAGCACCTTGAGAGCATCGCTCGCGGCGCTAGCACCTCCGACCACTGCCAGGAGAGCGCAGGTTTTCTTGGTGAGGCCGTAGCACTGTTCCTGGAGGTCCTTGGCCGACACCACGTCCGCGATGCCGCTCTCGCGCTCCTTGCGCTTGCGCTCCCGCTCTTCGGCCGCGAGCACCGCAGCTGGCTTGGGGAACTCAGGCAGGGGCACAGCAGCGGCGGGGGAAGCCTGTGGAGTGAACAAGGAAGAGACGAAAGATAGAAGGATAAACGATGAAAGCAAACAGGCCGAACGGAAGAAAAGGTTGACGTGGCCGCTCAAGACACTTTTACGCAATGACAATTGACATCTCTGAGTCCACATGAGCGATAATACACGCACTCAAGGTACCAACAAGAAAAAGTCTGCGAAAGGTCGAATCCCTTAAATCCCTGTCTCACCCGAACTCCTGCCGCATCTCTACTCCAGTACATGTATTAGTATGCCTATTGAATAAAAACGAATTCTCTCGAGTACTACCTTGGCAAAGGCATCGGGCCCTTCAATCGCAGAAGGCAGCAATTCGCGCACAAAGGTAGCCAGAGTCGACAAATCTGGACCATTTTTGTTCTTCTTTTTCTTGGTGGAGAGCACGTCATCGCCTACTGCGCCGCCTGGGATAGACAAGTATATTGGGCGGATTAGGAGCGCGACTTCATTGGAATAAAAGTCGAAAAAAAAAAAAAAAGGCTTACAGTCCTTCCATTTCAGTTTCTTCAAAAAGAAACTTTACTACGCAGCAGTTCAAAGAGAAGGAATTCCGTCGATTCTTTTCGTATCCATGAAAACTACCGACGACAGACCTAACCTCCCTCAATTGCACTTGCACACAACAACTAACCCCCCCTCTAGTCAGTGAAATCACCCCTCCCCTGTAACTGTGACAACTTCCAACTGTGACAACTTCTACTACCACTCACTGTACTTCACGAAGCTGCCGCTGCCGGTCTTTCGGTCCACCGAGGCCACCAGCAAGGCGGGCAAGTCCGCTGCCGAGAGGCCGAAAGCCGAGGCCGCCTCAGCGTCCGCAGTAAAGGCTGGCAGCACCTGGCATGGAGAAGACAGAGAAGAAGAGTTACGAAGAAGCATCGATGTGTTGCGGAGGCCAGCTAAAAGTGAGGCCAAAGCACACAAGAAGGAAAGTATGAATCGGAGCTTAAGAAAGGAAAACAAGAAGGCAGCGATGACGCACAAACGTTTGCATTTCTTCAGCAAAACGATCTCGATGCCTTCCTTTATTCTCAACAACTCTCTCACTCCAACATTCCCACACTCCCCCTCTCTCTCTCTCTCTCTCTTACCACGGGCGGCCCGAGAGGCGGCGACTTTTCGGCATTGGCCATGGTCACCAGCAGCTCCGCCACGGCGTCCTTCACCGCCTGTTACATGTGTATATGTATTCATGTATGGTTACATTAGGGGGCCATGGGAGCGAGAGATGATCCACGTTGAAAAGGGAGATAAGAATAAAGATACAGCAAAAAAAACAAAGGACAAAGGACAAAGAACAAAAGTCCATGCGCCACAGGAAGTAAGAAGACATCAGCGCTCTTCTCCGCGAGCTGTGCGCTGGAATCTGTACAGAACTACTACAGTTGTTGTTAACCTATATTCCCCCCCCTTTACCGTTAGTTTGGTGGTGCGAGCGGCTTCCCGAAGCAGTTCCTTGGTTTGGGCCTCGGGGTTGGGGGCATTGGGGTCCACGGGCGCTTTCCGGAGCTCAGTGGCCAGTTTCCCGACCCATTGAGGAGCTTCGGTGTTGGGTGCGCCAACAGCTAGGAGGGCGGGCTGGTAAATATCAATCGGAAAGAAGGCAGAGAGAAAAGAAAGGAAATAGAGAGAGAGAGAGCAGCGACAACACAGTCAGGTTGAATGAGACAGAGAGGTAGAGAGAGAGAGCGAGATTTACGAAAGGATGCAAGTAAAGTGGTCTGTCGCCCTGTGACTCACGGCGCAAATAAATTTACACGCGCATACATGGTGCAACGCACACACGCTTTCACCGACAGAAAAACAACACAAACAAACGTTGACACAAACCTTGCAAGCGCATGACGTACAAACACACCCCGACACCCCCGCGCCCAATCCTCATCTAACCTTGCCGCCGAGAGCTGCCCGGCCAAAGTAGGTGTACAGCTCCGACGCCGCTTTCGTGTCCACCGGTTCCGCCAAGGTGACCCCCGCCTTCTTGGCTTGTTCCTTGGCGAACTGCACGATCGAGTCTTCGTCGCGCCCGCCCTAATATAAACATATATATGGTTCGTTCACAGCGAGGAAGATCAACCTGAGTGCAGCGTCCTGATTGCTGGTTGACTTTTCGAGCGCTAAGACAAATGCGTCATGAAAATTGGTCACTACAGAGAAAGCAGAGTTCACTTCAGCTTTCAATAAATGACGAATTGCCGCTCAAAGATGAGCCCAGAAGAAACGACAAAATCCACATCATCTATGGCTTTATGTAGTGCGGCTATAGTTGGATACTTTTCAATCTACCTGGTAGTCCACGGCTTTCCGCGGGTTGCTCGAGGCCAGAAACTTCAAGGTGGGAAAGCCTTTGATGTCCGGAAACTTGCCTTGCACCTAATGGGATACATATTTGTTCACCGAGAGGAAAAACATTTTGTGAGAATGGGGAAACAAAAGTGGAGAAGCATCGCTTTCGCTGTCTCGTTCTCACTGTCTCCGTTCTCTCAGTCTGCCTCCCTCTTTGCGTTCGCATGCCAGCCTTGAGTTCTTGTGCCCACAATCAACACGTACTACAGTAGTACGCATGCACACTTGAAGAAGAAACTCTTTCCTACTGCAGGGTTCGGCTCTACGTCACTTTCTCTTTCTCTCTTACCCACTCGTGCCCCCAAACAAACACGTTAACTTGTAGTGCGTGGATGCACACCACATGTACAGTTCACTCTCTCTCTCTCATTCTCTCTCATTCTCACACGCACACACCGTGGGGTTCGGCTCAACATCCACCGCGCCCACTTTAACACCCGAGGCTTCCAGGGTTTTCGCGGCCCGCTTCAGAGTGGGTGCGAGCTGCTTGCAGTGGCCGCACCACGGCGCGTAAAACCTGACGGGCCACAGTCAAAGAGGCGGAGTGGGAAAAGCGCAAGCAGGGTCGGGGTGGAAGGTCAGAAGTGGTGGTCGAATCCGCATCTAGAAGAAAAGATATCTTTTCTGCAGTGACGCGGCTACGGGAAAGCGTGGATGATGCCAATAGGCAAAGATTGCTGTGGCAGCAATAGCTGCTGCACCAGACAAGCAAAGGAGATCTCTTTCGCTTGCTCAACTACAGAAATCGAAAAGGGCCTAGACGTCATGGCCTAGAATCGAGGAATGGCTTCTTTGAATCATTCCGAAGTTGACCGCCAAGATTAACCAATAAAACACCTAAGACTTACATGACAAAATGAGGCGACTCTGTCAGGGCATTGTCGAAGTTTCCGTCCCCTAGCTCCGTCACTAGGCAATTTTTGCCGCTGCGGCAACTAAACATGTCCGAATGGCCTGCAGATCAATTTAAATATACAAGGAGTTCATGAGAATACTGTACCGTTGACTGCTCGATAGCAAAAATCTTTTGATTTTCTATATCTTATCCTCGACGATAATGTGATATGTGGCTCTGGCAACCAGTATTCCTGTGTACTTTGTCCTTGACCTGCATGAGCGCCCAGCAATACCGAGGCAAAGACACCCAGGGCAAGCATAGCCGCAGAAAAATTCCACGCGACCTAGAAATGGGGAACAAAATCGTCGATGTGAATCCATACGTTAATCAGAATTGAACCTAGACGCTTTCCTTAATCGAGAGATTTAGACGCTCAAGGGAGCGGGAAGAGCCGCACCATGGTTGGCTTGTTTGCGGTTTGCGAACACGTGTTGGATATCGTGTAGACGTTGTGTCGAGAGTTGAGAGACACAGGAATCGACCAACTTGTACTAAAGTAGTTTATAATTGTGTTCAAATTACAAGATTTCAGGTAGCGAGTATGGTCACAGTTGCCTTTTTGGTCGAGTACACGCCTCGTAAGCGAATGACCTGAGTTCGAAACCACACTTGTGTCCTTTTTTTTTTCTGAACCCCCCAAAACTTTTTTTGCGCTCTCCTCAATTTTTCTCTTCTTCTTGTTTCCCGAGAAGTCATAGCGAAAGTTTACAGCAATCAAAGCCCAGTCATGATCCATGGGCAAGAATATATCGATTGAACTCAGGCTACTAAAGGAAAGCTATGCCTCCTTCCGAGAATTGATCCTACAGGGTTCATGAGAGTAAAGATGAACATTGCATTACGCGAAAGGACGCACAGCCTAGTCAGACTTGTTCTGGAGGACTCATCAATACGCAGCTTTTTTTTGCTTTTTGTTGATGTTTCTTTGCAATTGGGGAGTATATTCTAATCTAATCTAAAGGAAAGCTCCACGACCAGTTTAGTCGCTCACCTCCCAACTCACTCGTCAAAACGTAAGAAGACTTCTCTACGCACTAACCTCCTCCTTATAATTTTGGCTTGCGCGCAATGCACGGCGTACACTTCTGCTCGAAGCATTGGCTTCTGCGTCATTTGGGTTTGTAATAATAGGTGGAGTTCGAGTTATTGCAATGCTACGGGCTGCTATTAGACTGCATCACATTCCAGTACGAGAAAAAGCTGGTGATAACTTTTATGGTTTGTCGGTTTCAGTACTGAGTTAGTGGTGGAAAGGGTATTAAACCACCATAACAATAATAATGATTCTACAGCAATTCAAATCTCGAAGCCTGCGTTTCTTCCTCAGAATTGTTTCTCCAGGGTTCTTGAGAGTAAAAGAAGAAAATTGCATTCCGAAGGAAACACTGAACCCAGACAGACTTTTTCTGGAGGATTCACCAATACGTTTCTGCGTACTTTATGTGAATTTTTTATTGCTACTGGGGAGTGCAATCTAATCTAACACAATAAGCCCCAGCTCAGTGGCACGCGCATGGGATGGGTGGGAGTCACACTTGCAAAACAGAACAGAGTTGGGGATGGGAGGTGGGAAGAGGGAGTCTTCATCAAAATTTGGTGGTTTTAATTCAGACGTCGGAGAAGTTTAAGTGGCTGTTGCAACACCGCACTTCTATCATTGCACTGTCAATAATCAGGGTTATATTTTCATGGGGATTGATGGGATTTTAGATGTGAACGGTAGCGAGGAGCCCTGTCATAGCACTAGGGCGACTGTAAATACGACCCTGCTATTACAATTATGTGCTTTCGCTACAATCATTACAAGTCTTTGAGCCCCATCAACGAGGATTATCCATTTGTTTAAGGTTAAGGGGAACAACAAATTTTTGTCTTGCGGCTTACGGTAAGGGGCTCTCTGCTCTCAGGTGCACGGTACACGGTCACTCTAGAGGCCCACTGCAAGCCCATTAGCTGTTTGCTACAATTACCAACGCCGCTGTCTTTTTACCCAGGAATATTTAATCACCTTTTCACCAATGCGTTTAAGGGAACCAGCTCCATGCAGAATCCGGCTTCTGATGCAGCATGGTATCCTACTGTAGTACTGATGTAGCTAGAGTTACTTCTGGCTAGACCATATTGCCCACGTCAAAGTGCTGTTGCACAACAGTACTTATCTTTAGGTATGAAATACCACGTCTACACTACTTGTACTTTTGGTTGAAGATAATACAAGCCAAGATACATTAGACGAACGAGATTTTTGAGCTCATCCAGTCAACACAACGTCAGTATCAGTGTCAGTAGTCGATCACTCATTTCCTTTTCCAGCTTTCGTGTAGAATGTTTTTGTGACTCGCCGAATGAGCTCTTTTTCTTTATCAGGGGGCACTGAACTGAATTGTGCTGAATTCTTTTTCATTGGATCGTTTTCGTGCAAATATGCGACTGCTACTATCATAGCAGCGACTGTTGCCCCGGCAAGTTGATACTATTCCAAACACGCACGTAATGAAAAATGATTGATGTAAATGTATTACAACGTGTAAGTTCAGATTTTGTTGAACATCTATAGTTTATATCATGGGAGTGAATACTTCAATCTTAAAAACTGCAATCATTGGATGAGCCGATGGTGCTACTGTTGGAAGCACGATTTTACCAACTAATTCCGAGTTTTTACCTTGTTGCCTTGCACTGCAGATACAGTAAAGATTCTAACCTTAGAGCCTGGGCTGTTTAGCTTCCATTGGGGATTAGTCATTCGAGAGGCTTCTGGCATGGTGTCAATTGCTTAGGAGCTGCAATGTGAATTCTGATCGTTGGTGTCAAATTCAAAGTGTTTGAAATTCAAATTGAAAGGATTTGACCTCTTATCCACAAAAAAGTCGACAGTATAGAAGTAGACTGGTTGGACTAAACTCTGGTGTTGACCTTCTATGCAGATTATCTATCTATTTCCGTGTCGAATCGCAGCATGATTCACTGGAATGCACATCTCTAAAGATTTTGTATTTCTATCATACATCAGTTGGATGTCTCGTCGTCTGTTATTCAGACATTTGAGTGTATGCAACATTATTCAATAGAGGATTTCTGGACCGTTGAGGTATTCATCCTTGAGAGAGGTGAATATTCTTACAACATGAATTTTTTACTCGCTCCCGTGAAATCACCAGGAAAATAGAGGAGTCATCAATGTTCACGCGAAGCAACTCGAAGCACTACGCACCGAGTCCTAAGTCCAACCTTACCCTAATATGAGAAGTAAACGCTTTCACGGCAAAATTATACGACTCTAACCCGAAGACTTCACAAAATTGTTTCCATTATGAATAGAGTTGACCAGTGAAATGTGGATAGTAAATCCACTCAAATCCCAGTCCTTCCTCTTGTTACCTCCGACTTCAGGAGTCCACTGAATAGTGAATAGGTGCCGACATGCTGATAGACGCGGATTTGAGCTCAAGAAGCAAAACATGAGGCTAGTGTGGCTCCTTCATTCACGAACACAGAAACAGAAGAGATCACCATGTACCATTCAGTTTATAGAAGAGGACTCAGCGGCGAACTGGGTGTACAGTAATCCCAAGATTCATACCACGAATGATTTCCACTTCAGTGGGGGTTTGAAGTCCTCAATTCCCTGCTTTCTACGTACTTTACATGTACGACTTAGACTTACGTGATTGTGCGTGGACTCTCACCTAGAAGATTGGCCCTTATGTGATTTGTATTGGTTTTAGTTGTTTCGTTAGTGATCCACACGAGAACTACTTAAGTACGGCTAGAGTAGCAATATAATTCAATCGATATGCAAAATCCAAATAAAACATGTAAATGTAAATGAAATTCAAATCATAGAATTCCCATGGTTATTATCTTGCAGCAACAAGGCATCGCACCACATTCATGACTGAACATTTCACCAGAAAAAGTCATTTGGGAACCTGTGAGAAGACCCATTATTTAAGAACCGAGTATTCACTGATTCGTACGCATGCTAAATAAATAAGCCATCGGCACTTCCTCCTCCAAGTCCATGCCCTCGTAGCTCACGCGAACCGTGCCGATCTCCTCCAGCGACAGCACCGTGGCGGCGTTCAGCGTTTGCTCGTACCACACGCGCACCTTGCTGCCCTTCTTCACCTTCTTCGGATCCATGCTGCCGCCAAACCGCACTGGGATCTTGCGCACCTCCTTCTCTTCGACCTCGAAGGTCGCGTCCTCTTCGTCATAGCCCACCAGCATGCGCACCTCGTACCCGTCGTCGACCGCTGCCGAGGTGACCATGGCGGGAAGCCAGTCCTTCTCTTCCATGACGTCGTCTTCGCCAACGTAGACTTCCACGAGATCGCCGTTCGCAAACTTCATCATCTTGTCTAAGTTGTCTTTTTGTTTAGGCTTCATCTTAATATCAATTGAACTTCTCTGAGACTTGTCTCCGGCACTGGCGGCAGTCCCTGAAGACGACGTCGTTGTATTGCCATCGTTCGTGAGATTGAACAAGTACGCCATCGGCACTTCCTCCTCCAAGTCCATGCCCTCGTAGCTCACGCGAACCGTGCCGATCTCCTCCAGCGACAACACCGTGGCGGCGTTCAGCGTTTGCTCGTACCACACGCGCACC
>Ga0307982_1003603_pt1 | contig 12342 bp, 14 predicted proteins | sample OrgLakmetagen989_FD_201847 | JGI IMG/M metagenome (GOLD analysis project Ga0307982, IMG submission 201847) | Saline water microbial communities from Organic Lake, Antarctica - #989 | ecosystem: Environmental > Aquatic > Non-marine Saline and Alkaline > Saline | place: Antarctica: Organic Lake... | reverse complement strand
CAGATTGAGCATAACCGTGGCGAAGCCCGGGCACTTCAGAGACGACGCCAAGATGGCCGCTTTGAGCCCTTCAATCGCGTAGCAGTTGAACATGTTCAGGCCCATGTGCGCCGCGAGCTCCATGTGCTGCACTTCGACTGCCATCAGCCGATAGGGCAGGCCGGGGAACTGGGTCTAGAAGCAGAACAACAGCGGGAGAGCACAGGTATACACCACAGAAGATGGGTACATGCAAGGTCAAGACTCAGCATATATCATTGGATAAGTCTTACAATTAGAACCAGCAAGACAAGAGGAGGAGAAAAGTAAAGAAAAAAAAAAGAAGGAAAAAAGTGCGACTTCCTGAAGCTCGTATGATTTCGTTTCATGCATTCCCACCTGAAAAGCGGCAGAAGCCAGCACGTTGTTGTGGTCTTCGGTGTAGGTGTCGGGATTGTTGAAGTCGGCAATCACGAACACCTGCAGTTCATGGACACAAAAGAACAAAGGTAAAGGGTGCACACAGGCAACGAAGAAAGGCCAAATGAGAATCAAACAACAAAAAAAGAATTCCTAGGGCATCTGCGAAGTTGAAGACAGAGTGTCCAAAAGAGCGTTAAAGAAATCCACCAATCAATCAACCAATCAAACCGAGCCACCACTCACCATCGAGGTCTCGCCAGCTTTGACTCGGTTCAAGTCGGAGCGCTTGAGGCAGGAGCCCTTGAAAAACTGCACCCCGAAATTCAACGCCCAAGGTTCCTTGCACATGGCTTTGAGGTCGTCGGAGATCGAGTCCCCCATGATCACAATCTCGGGTGTGGTTGAATCCCGGCAGAGCATGCGCAGGAAGCACTCAATCGAAGTGCGGTTGCCGCCGCTGACGCCCCCACCCACCACCAAGATGTGGCCACGGTCTTCCGGAGACAGTTTCTTCTTCTTTGGGCGGAAGGCACCCCCACCCCCTGACACGGTGGCAGCCATCGACAGAATGTCGCCGGCGGCCGACGAAAAGAACACTACGCCGCCCACGGTGAAGAAGAAAGTGAAAAAACGGTTGAACACCTGGCGTGGCAAACACACAACAAGAACAAGAGAGAATGACGACGAGGAAGATTGCGTGAGACTGAAGAAACACAAGGGGGGAATCCAAGATACGCAAGCAAGTACGGACAAAGAGTGCTCACTTCTCTTACTCCCTCGATCTCATTTATTTCTCCTTTCTCTTTATTAGCCCTCAAACCACTCTTCTTTCTCTTGAAAAACCTCAATTTTGAGCTCCTAAATGTTTATTATTTTCCCACCGTTTGGGGGGAGAAATCGCCGAAACCCACGGTAGACATGAGCATGAAGGCGTAGTAGCAGCTCTGGAAGAAGCTCACACTCCCCATGGCCGTGTCAATGAACTTGTCCTCGAAACCGGGCACGTCGCCCAGGGCTTCCAGCACAAAAGTAGAGCAAGCGATGTAGGTGATCACCTGAGAAAAAGAAGAAAAGGATGAAGGAAAAGGTGAAGAAAAGAGGTATTGTAGAATATCAGATGGCAAAAGCAGCAGCAGCAACAACAAGACCACATAGGTTTCAGGTAGGCGAGCGGTAATTTAGTCGAAAGAAGTTTTGCTCACCCTCCTTTCCTAAAGGGGGGGCGAAGGGAGGCTGACAAACTCACCATGAAAAACTCTACGAGCTTCTTGATGTACACCAGCGTGATTTCGCTGTAACCTTCGTCCAAGACACCGGTCGCGCACAGGCGCACAAAGGCCGTGTTCATGCGGTAGGTCCGCAAATAGGCCAGGGTCAGGTACGACCCTCCACCGAGCTGCATCAGGAGTGGAGTGATGGTGAACGCATCCAGCCAACCCTCGTAGCTCAGCGCATACGCCACCGAGAAACCATTGCCAATGAGCGCGTACACCAAGTGCAACAAAAACACCATGCAGCATAGAAATTCAATCGCTTGAATGCCCGGAGGTGCTTCTCGCAGGTACGACTTGACGATCCAGGTGATCATCACGATGCTGGAGCAGATCAACTGCATGAGGCGCAGGTTCGCGTTCAGGAGCTGGTTTTCGGGCTTCACCCCGGGGGAACCAAACCACATGTGCACCCAGTCCGGGGTCGGTAAGCCGCGGTACATTCTCGCGAGCACCGCGACCACGCCGATGCCGAACACCCACACCACAAGGGACCCGAGCAGTTGCCAGCCCATGGTGGTCCACGACGCGTAGGAAATGCATTGCAAGTATTTGGCGGGGGAGCCGTCGTCCATGGTGTCATCGCATGAAAATACCACCTAAAGCAGAGGAGCAAAGAGTAAAAGAGAGCATATCAAATAATACCCGTCTACGCTGGGAAAGGAAGGTGTTGTGCGGAGTGATCGTGATGCCGTTAGGACCCTCTTTCGGCATCATTTATCACCATAATTATTTGGAATTAAACCGACGGCTTCGTAGACTCATAGGGTAATTTTTAGCATCGCCTATAGAAGACTGCGCGACTGTTGAGAGACGCACCATGTTGTGCGCCTTCAAGACGCTCGTGTTGAGCTTCCGGATCGCAGCTCGCAGTTCGCTGTCCTGCTGTCCAGTGGTCCAGTGTCCTGTGCTCCTGTGCAAACGGGGTCGGAGATAAACCAGAACACGTAAAAAATACGGTAAAATCCCCGTTTCTCAAATTCTCATCATCTCATCATCTCATCATCATCACACTCTGGTGGCGGGAGTGTGGTGGTTGGTGGTTGGATGTTTCGCTGGTTTGCAAGTATAGAGGCTTGGAAATAACGCTTTAGTGTGAACGAAGAGGGTAGCTAACGCTTTAGGGCGCGGTGGTAGCTCCTTTCACAAAAATGGAGCGGCTAAGTTCCATAGCCGCGGTGCTTTTGCTCACAGCAGCACCAGCGATGTCTTTTCTGGACACGAAATGCGCAGGAAAATCTTATTATCCAAGTGAGTGATGACACTACTCTTGACTGCGTCGTTATTTGCGCCCGCAACTAACTTATACCTTTGTCTTTACCCGTCCTCTCGCCGAAGTGATAAATACAACGAGCCCTTTCGAAAACGTGTTACAAAAAGACGGGGGCTTACATAAAAACCAGCCCTACTATTCGGGCCATGCACTTTTTCCTGGTGCGTCCGACAAATCTCTCCCAGTACTCGATAGGGGGAAACCGTATGAATTAGTTTACAGTTGAGGAGGCCCCACGCCACCTCAAATGTTGGCTCTTTAATCTTCAAGACACCTAGGATGAGCTACTTCACTTATTTTCTTCTCATAACGTACGGTTTATTCTTTTAAGTAGCGTTTAAGCCTCGCTCATTTTCTTTCTGGTTCCTTCTCACATTCTCCCCTCGTTGGTCTCCTTTTTTGTTTCGACGAAACAACGCTAGACATGAAAACCTATGGGTGCATTGAAAATCCGAATACGGTGCTCAGCGACGGCAAGAGAGAGAACATGACAGCGCTCAGCGCGCAATACTGGTAATATAGAATGACCCCTGGTCCTTCTGAAGTTAAGTAGGTTAGGTTAGGTTTCGCTTTTCTTTATTGTTGACTTTTCTATGCAGTGTTGGGATGAAATGTTCATTTTTGCTCTAGCTGCTCGCAATAGCTATTTGACTTGTGTTTGTGTTCTCTTTCTTTATGGATCTTGCCATCTTCCACGCTTACTTGGCCATCGCTGCTGCCGCTACTGCTACTGCTGATGCTACTGCCACTGCTACTGCTGATGCTGCTGCTGCTGCTGCTGCTGCTGCTGTCGATTCATCGTATAGGTGCAACGCCAACGGCACCACTTTATCGTGGGTGGAATACAACGTTTCCTCCTGCGGCGGGTGTGCGGCGGGCGAAGACGAATGCATCTACGACCAGAAACGAGTGATTGGGAGTGGGAACCGGTCTGTGCCCTTCGAAAGCGACGGCTTTACGTTTGGCTGCTCGTGCTTTGGCGACGACAAGTTTGTGACCATGCACACGTACAACGCGTCGGCGGACAATAACGGGCAATTTGCCATGGTGAGCTGTCAAGGCAAAAGTATTCATATGTGTGTAGATATATTTGTGACCCTTCTATACCTATACTCGATTCAAGACAAAACCGCAAGTCTTCTTTTTTTCACCAGGCATATTTCCTACTGTTTGTTTTCCTCAGGCAATTGATGCCTCCTTGTTGCCCTTTTTTTTTTCTGCTACGCTACTTTCTTCGTAACAGTTCAGTGGATCGGAGCCGGGGGCCAACTGCAGTGCGAAGGACAAAGAAACCCGGCTCACCATGAGCGGCAGCTGCAGCGGCTACTACGACAACACCACCAAGGACGGGTAGGTGTGCGTGTGGTGTGAATTTAATAACCTTATATTGGGGGCAAGGGAACTATCACACGTGTGTTTCACATGTTTGATTCAGCTCTCAAACTCCCAACATTTCCTACAAAGGCGTTTTTTTTTCTCCTTTTCGTACGTTGTAACCCAAATACTGTCATATTAGGTGCTGCAGGTACATTGATATAGACTTCGTGGTGTCTACTTCCTTTCACTATTTCTCTTCCCCTCTCCTTTTCTGCCTTCCTTTTAAACGATAGTTTAAGCAACGACAGGCAAGGCGTGAAGCGGTCTCGGCGCATCACCTGCGCTCCAAACGCTCAGTTCGTGTCTTACCAAGAGTACACCGGCTTAGACTGCAGCGGGCAACCGTACTTTAACGACACGTTTGATGTAAGAGAGATAGATAGAAAGGACTGAAGAAAATCAAGAATAGAAGCACACGTTTGATACTTGCCACTTCACGACTTACAGACCTGTATTTTTCTGAATCTGCTGCTGCCGGTACTGCACTTTTGCTGCTGTTGTTGCTTAATTTGCTTACGTCATTTCCTGAGAGTCTTTTGCGTTCTGTTGTCGTCATCTATTGTTACGCTTTCCTAGGTGGGCACATGCGCGCTGGTGCGCAACTACACGCGGAGTTTCGAGTGCGAGAGCGTGGGTGGCACCGACGACGACGCGAGCAGCAGCAACGCTGGGAAGTCTACGCTGGAAGACTTGTTTGGCGTGAACTCCACGGATTTCATGTTCCTGCTGATTTGCTTCCTGTACTTTTGGTTCGTGGTGCTGGTGGTGGCAGTAGGCCATCAGTGGGCGACCGGCACCGGTTGCTTCAAATCCAAAAAGGTGGCCGTGGCGTTCATCGTGCCTTTTTCTTTCTTCATTGGAAGCATTATGTCTCGCAGTGATGAGCAGCTTCTCTCTCGCGCACGCGTTGGTGCACATCTGCGATTACGCTCACGCTTACTCAACGGATACATTTTGCTGAATCAAACAATTATGCACCGGCTGTTCACCCGTTACCTTCTCATTGTTCACCGACCGAATTACTGTCCCCCAATTTGCGTGACTATTTTTAATTACTATACAGGTGGAAGCGGACGACGGCGGCGAAGAAGAAGTCATTCCCGAAATCCCGGGCTCGCCCGAAGCGTTAGCGGCAGAAGCGGCCAAAATCGCCTTGACGTTTGACGATGGTGAGTACGCGGTGGCTACAGCTACTGAGCCTGTCCCTGAGAACGAAACTGGCGCCAACGCAGAAGAGTATGGCAATATGGCTGAAAATGCTGCTGCTGGAGATCAGGCCGACGATGGGGGAGGAGATGAAAATGTTGCTGCTGGAGTAGAAGGAGAAGAAGTGCCTGTTGATGGAGCAGGTAGCGATGATGCTGGTGCTGGCGACGGTATCGGGGAGGGCGCCGGTGAAAGTGCGGGCGAAGGATATTCTGAAGAAGCAGAAGCCGGAGCAACAGTCCCTGTGGAAGGAGGAGAAGCTGCCAGTGGCGCAGTGGCACCAGAAGAAGGAGAAGGTACACCAGCGCCAACAGAAGTTATGGAGGTGTCAACAGAGCCTGCAGAGACTACTGAAGAAGCAAGCGTTGAGACAGAGGTAGGGCCTACAACGGAGGCAGCCGCAGAACCTGCCGCAGAGACAGAGAATTCCGGTGCACCGGTGGCCGCGGAGATACCACTGCCCGCAGCTGATGAGGCTGCACCAGTAGCAGCAGAGGTAGCACCTGCAGCTGTATCTGAAGAGGCGCCACCACCAGCTGGCGATACAGGGGCGGAAGCGCCACTTGAAGAGCCTGAGGTGGAAGTGGGAGCAGAAGTGATATGAGAAACCACTTCAGAGGCCTGCGGCGCTACAGCATTCCGCGTGCAGTTCAGGTCACAATAAAGTCATTCTCTTTCTTCTGCTTTGATTCAGATCAACTCCACAAGCCGGTGCCCTGTGCCCAGTGGCCCTATTCGCTTCTCGCAAGGAGCACGATCAGCCCATGAAGGCGAATTGTGTGTCTTGGGAATGGCATTTGCCGCATAAATATGTTGTATTAACAAATAATAGCTATGTATGATATATGGATATATGAATATTGCGACGTCAGCTATGTAAATCTATATTAACACCGCGCACAACGCATATGCGGGTTTATCCGCTCGAAAAAGTGCTGCTTTGCTTTTCTTCTCTACCTGTTAGCCTTCTAATTCCGGCCCTTCGGGGCCTGTCTCAAAAAAGTACTTAGAACACAGCCAGCTCCAGTGCGCTTGCACTTCTCAGGCATCCTAGCCAGGAAGAAAGGAAACATAGCGCGATAACGGGCAGCTCCGGGCTACGGGTAAATTACAGAAAGGGGATCACTTCTTGTCGGAGAAGTGGAATAGTTCGGCATCACCGGCCCTCGCGCCCTCGCACTTGCACTGCGCAGCAAAAGCATGTAAACCCACGATAGCCACATGCCCCTAGTCCGGCTTTCAGTCCAGCAGTCCGGAACTCGAACTCGAACTCGAACTAATACAAACCCAAATGACACAGAAGCCAATGCTGCGGGCAGAAGTCCGGATGGTTTCGTAGGCGCCAATAGATCTTCCCTTTTCTATCAGCACATATATCTAACCCTAAGCCAATCAGCGGGCATTGTTTCCTAATTACTGATAAGCTATTCACTCTTCCTAGAATAAGCCGCTTTGCGTTGTGCTCTGTTTTTCTGCCCGTTCGCCTTCTACTCACGTAATTCCGGCCCCGCGCGGCCTGTGCGAAAATTTTGATACTTTCTGATGAGAGAAAGATCCGCGAAAGGTTCTTGCGACTTTTTCAAGTGGAAACCACTCCACACGCTTCGACCCTCTTCTTCGCAGAATTAGAAATCTAAAAATAATATGAACAAAAATAATAATGATAATAAAACACTGCAGCAAGCAGTAAAAATAGAGAGTGGTACTATCTGCAGTACTGCACAGTTAATTGTCGAAGAAAAGGAAGCGGACGTGAGCGCAGCCGGCATGAATTCAGGCTCGATGGGTCCGACAATTAGGGTTGCAACCTACAATATCTTAAGCGACAGCTTGTGCGGCGACTTCGTCTGGAGCATTCCTGACGACCTCGACAATTAGATGCGATTCGCGCGTGTGCAAGCCCAGATTCAAGCTGAAATGGACAAAGGTTCTGTCATTTGCTTGCAGGTAATGCTTAGAAATGTCACAGATGATGCAGGCTCGAAGCCCAGCATCGGCTGCGCAAAAACTATACCATGATACCTTTTTGCTTATAATCCGAGGAACCACCCTCATTCGGCCGGAAAGATAAAAACTAGGCTGACAATCGCCTTTGGTCCACCATTCTTTTTATTACATTCGCAAAGCTGCGCCATTCAATTCATCTTGCATCGCCTTGGCTGTTTGTATTAGGAGGTGAGCCGAAATTGGGGAGGTAAGCTGCTGCCTTTCTTCGAAGCCAACGGCTATTCGTGCGCAAGCGGACCCTATGGTAACCACTTTAATGGATACATGGGAGTGGCATTGATGTGGCCTCGAGCAACCATGGCTGTGGAAGAGGTACATGCCCACAGGCTGCTTGTGTGATATGTGGAAATCGAAGAAACGAACACCACCATAATCATTAGATTATTATGATTTCTAATTATAGGTGGTGGTGGAGCGCATCAGTGACACGGTCAAGTTCGATGAGCCGCCAGATCGATTCGGCCCAAATTGTGCTGCCGACAAGCAGCGGTGGGCTACCTGGGAGTTGGTTGCGGGCAAACACAACGTGGCGGTGTTCGTGAAACTGCAAGACCGCGCTTCGGGTCGAAAATTTGCGGTACATAATTATAGACATTGTAAAGAAAAGTCAAAGAATTCTTCCTCCAGTGACCCAATTCATCCACGCTGCTGCCTCTCCATCCACGCTGCATTTGTTTTCAGGTGGTCACCTACCACATGCCGTGCATGTTTGGCACCAACCAAAAGTGTCAGGTGATGAACGCTCTCGTAGCGCTGCTCATGCAGGCCGCCCAGCGATTCGCAAACAACGTGCCTCTAGTCGTGGCGGGTGACTTCAACTTCAAACCAAGTAAGACAAAATCACCTTGAATTCACTACCTCCACTAGTGTTGCTGGTGCTGAGTCTTTTGCCCTTACGAAGTGTGCATTACAATAGAGTGTCTTGTTTTAGCATGCGGTGATATGTTTATTTCACGCATTTCCTCTTCACTCTTGCAGTTGTCTTGGAAATTTAAGGCATCACTTCATATAAATCTTTCGATGAGTCTCTCATGTTTTCTTTTCTCCTCCCCTCTCCTCCTCCTCCTTCTCCCTGTTGCGCGTGCTTTAGACCTGCCCACTTACAACCTGGTGCTTGACGGCTTGATGGACTTAATTCACCCCCAGCACCCTCCACTACCGGCCCCCATCAAGCCCAGAAAGCCTACTGGCACAGCGACAAGAGCCTCAGCAGCAGCAGCAGCCCCGCAGCCATGGGAAGCTTTGTTTGCGCCCATGCGATCCGCGTACCGCGAAGCCGACTACCCCAACAAGCCTGCAGGGAGGGAGCCTCAGTTCACGAACTACGCATGGTCGGCTTTCATGCCCGACGAGCCGTTCGCGGGCACTTTGGACTACTTGTTCCTGTCGGAGCTCGGCTGGGGTCCTGTGCAGTACGTGAAGCCGCTGCCCGCCCTGGCAGACGTTAAGGCTGAGCACCCAGTAGGGTTTCCGGTCGCGAGCGAGCCCTCGGATCACGTCCTGCTTGCCGCTGAATTAGTGCTTCTCGACTTCTAGCAGGCTGCGAGATAAGCACGAGGCTAATGAGAATAAGGTCGATGCGCAATGTAAATAAAGAGACGCCGAGAAGACCAGATGAAGGTCCCCTCTCAATAAGGGGCACGTGCTTTGAAATGGCGCTTGTAAATAACAAAAGCAAGAACAGAAGTAGACACTAAATAGTAACACTGCCAATCAAGGGGCACCTACTACGTCCGTAGTACGCATTTGGAACTGATTTCAAGCGATTCCATGTATTGGGCCATCGGCAAGTACCCAAGAAACCAAGAAATAGGACATTTTACTGAGGCCGAGGCCGGAGCTTCGCGCTATGTAGCCCCCTGTAGCCCAAATCCGCCGGGGCTACGCTATGAGCTATGAAGGCAATAAGTGGGCAGCTGGCAGCTGCTGGAAGCCGCAAATGTTCGCACTGGTCGTACAGTAGCTTATTTCGCAATCACACTGCCATTAATTAGTTATATCCAGATATCAACTACCGCTAGCACACTTCGCTGTTTCGTTCCGGACGTCCGGCGTATAATTTTATATCGCATGGTCAGTATTGGTCAGACCCAAATTTCTTACTCCCCAGTTCTCCACCAATTTTCAAGCAGAGCAAGCATAAGCCAAACACGTGCAGGTGTCTTGGCTTCGAATTAAGACCTTTCTCCCGCGTTATCGCCCTTTTTCGCACGAGAATAAATGAATGGTGCTCTGATATTTCGATTATTTCAAGACTACCACGGAGCGCACCCCCCCCCCCAAAGGCTATGTGTTTGTTGGCCCAGCCACTACACTCGACGGCAAATCGCGGAAAAGGCCACGCAAGAGCACAAATACCGACACAAGCGCGAGGACCACCCAAGGGGGGAGCGCCTCCACGAGCCTTGAAGTGAAACAAAACCAGAATCAGAAGTAGACAGAAAGGGATGAATACAATTTTTCTAAATTCAAAGAACGGAAGGTCGACTTCATTGATTCAAGAATGGCGAATGTATCCGTCTAGCGTGCGTATGTTTCTGCACTTGCGCGTTAAGTTCAAGAAGGAGCAAATGCCAGGCAACATTAAGAGAGTGAGCATTGTCGGAAGTGTTGCTTGTACACACCTGGCAAAAGGGCGATACATGCTGAGACGCCACGATGCCAGCACCACCACTGAGGAGGCCGCTAAAGTGCCGGCCAGCAGCTGCGGGATAGTGATGGGAGACCCAATGATAAACGCCGCAAACACCACCTAGAGGGGGGGGTAGGCATATGACGTAAGATAGACCTGTGTGAGTGGGCGCGCTTTTTCGGTAGGATGCGAAGGAGGGCACACAACACGTGAAAAAAGAAAACTTGACAAAAGTGCCAACTTCCTTTCTGGTGCAACAGCTAATAATCCCCTATTCGCTTCATTTCGTGCAACGTAGTCTCCTTAAACCCTTTACCATGCCGTCGAGGGTCCCACATAAGGCAATGAGCGCTAGCCGCCGCGCCCCCAGATGCCACTCGGCGTCGCCCATGTTTCGACTAGGTGTCTGTGGAGATGAGGAAGAACTAAAAGGCAGCAGCAGCTGCTGCTGCTGCTGCAAAAGAGGCAACGGTTGCAAAGCAGACGAGCTACTACTTGTTGCGTTATTCAGCGACTGCGGTAGTAGTGGTGGCTGCGGCGTTAAGGGCGAAATCGACGCTCCTGCCTCTCTACTTCCGACTCGAACCATACCAACTCCACTGTTATTGCCATTGCCGCCACTGTGGTGGTTATGATTGAGGTAGTCACCGTTGCTTTCAGCGAGTAACGGCTCCTCGGGATCGATTGGCTCCTCTGTGTCGGACGATGCGTCTTCAGAGGAGATGCGCTCGCTGCGCAGCATTTTTGAACAGGTATCAGGGCAACGAAAGAAGTTTAGGAGAAGAGGAAACAAAACTTATAAGAAAAGGAAGTACTCTAGGTTGCGAATACTATTGCATCAAAATATAAGACAGCAATGATGAAGGAGATAGTGGCAAAAGCCAGCAGCGGTGACATCATAGTGATTACCGGCAGCACGCTTTCCGCGCGCACTGGCCTCTCAGATGCACAAACGCCGCGACATTTTCCGCGTCGGCCCGCCAGTCGCACCATTCTTTGATGGTGTTAATTGCTAGAGCCACGCCAGCGAGCACCGACAAAGTGCGGCGCGCCGTCCAGTACACGTACGCCCCGGGGTGGGCGCTGGAGTCCTGTTCACATGGACACAAGTGCGTGAGAACCAAGTACGAACTCACTACCAGAGGTACCTAGGTGCACAATTTGACGACGACAGAGGCATTGCTGGAGGGGCACATACTAGCTCAGAAAAATCGCAAATCCCAATTACGCACCCTCAAACGGAACTATAGCACACACTGGAAGGATATCGCCACTTCCTCTATCTAGATACCACACTTGCCTCCGGGTCCATGAGAGCATCAAAGCCCATTTGAGACGCGCGCGCGAGCACTAGAGCCAGGGAGACCACTAAAATGCTCAAGGAGGCGTATATTAAGGAGAACCCCGCTTTTTGACGCGCCGTACCGCACAGCACCTGGACATTTTAAAAGGCAATTGAAGCAATGACCGAAAGAAAGAGTCAAAACCATTGGGTTCATTTCATTCTCTTTCCCCCTCAACTCCAAAAGCAAGTATCCTAGAAACCCCTGACGCGCTAGATCAAGGGCACGAAAAGTATAGAATGGTCTGAAAAACTTAGGACTACCAGTATAAGATTACCAGGAAAGGCGAAAGCCAGATGATGTCGTCAATCGAAGTGCTCAATTTCAATGCCATGGCCACTAAACTCTGGGCAGGAAATAGGCACAACAATTGAATATCAGGAAGAACGTCAGGATTAGTCAGCAAGCCGCGACATGATCATAGTAAAAAAATTCGAAATGATATAAATCGTCAGTCATTCTTCTAACCTGAGCCGCAAAGTCCCCGCTGTTCTCCGACGCAGCAAACGTTTCAGCGTCGGCCAGCACTGCCGCAGCATCAGCATGCGCAGAGCTGTCAGCGGCCATTTCGGCGAGCAGCCGTCGCGCGTAAGCTTCCAACATGGGTCGGCCTAGGTCTGCGCGGGTGCACCAACGCTCTCTTAGCTCAGCACTAGTTCTATCTCTCTCCAGCTTCTCGTGCTCCCATTCTCGGCAACAGTATCAAATAGGGCCAGAGTTGAAACACGTCGGTAATGAAACAACAGAAACGAAACACGATTTTCGCCGGCGTTTCGTTTCTCGAAACAGACCAGCGTATTTCCCTGGGCGTTTCATGTTTCGAGAAACGAA
>Ga0307982_1003601_pt1 | contig 12346 bp, 6 predicted proteins | sample OrgLakmetagen989_FD_201847 | JGI IMG/M metagenome (GOLD analysis project Ga0307982, IMG submission 201847) | Saline water microbial communities from Organic Lake, Antarctica - #989 | ecosystem: Environmental > Aquatic > Non-marine Saline and Alkaline > Saline | place: Antarctica: Organic Lake... | reverse complement strand
CGGTACGTCGAGTGCGAGATATTCTAGCGGCTGATGATGAAAAACTTACCAAGCATTGAGTCGGAGGCTCAGAGGTTAGTTTTGTACCTCGTGGATGTGGCGAATGTCTACGGGAGAATGGAGTTTTTATGGCGAAGAACTTCGGTGTGTGGAAAGTGAAGTGCCCCTTTAAGGGGGTCCAGTGAAAATCTGAGATGAATCACAAATCAGCAAGGGCCACGAATGTGGATGCTGTGCGGGCTTGATGTTGATGTATGTGGGAGGTGTTGTGTTATTGAGGAATTTCCCCTTTGTGGGGGAGGTTCGACTTGCCGTATTAACGAGATTTAGAGAGCGGGCGATGCGTTCTTACCGGACAATCGACACAAGAGCCATACTCTGCCTAGCGTGGGTATGATGCTGCGCAAAGATAAACGAGGTATGCAAATCCTTCAAAATGCGGACCTGTTTTTGTCCGTATGTGCAATGGGGCCAAGATTTCCTGGCTTTGCTTGCATGTCTACAACCTATAGGTGTACTGGATCTCGGATAATTTGAAAGAGAATCATGATAGATAATGATTTAGCGTGCTTCAATAGGATTATACTTCTTTTTCTATTTAACAAGTCGAATAATCCTGACGCATCTTTGAGGAGCGACTCTGAAGCAAAACTAATGGCTCGAAGTAGCACCTCAGGCTGACGTTCAAATTTTTCTCCGCATTCCAAGGAAGAAGTGCGCATGACCCTTGCCTACTTTACCCTGCGCTTGCGAAGTGTCGATCTAGCGCAATTATCTTACGAGCCAGCTACGAGATTTCAGTCATCTGTGAGCCCACAGTATGGGGAGATGTGTATCTGTATATGCCTTTAATATAGGGCACATGCCACATAAGTACATGAACATGTTGATGTATTACTACAAACTCTATAACGACTGACACTGGCCATTTGACTAAGATATGGGAGAACTCGCTACGAAAAACGTGTGGTTGTTACTGTGCATGACCAGCGAGTGGCTCATGCATAAACGAAGGCATATACAGGTGCATATCTCCCCTGTATATCCCCAATACAGGGCACATGCCACATACAAGGGATTCGCCAAGATTGCTGATTGGCCCTGGTGTGAGCAGAATCCTCGTAGTCGCAATGAAGATTGCCATGTAGATGACGCCCCGCGCCACCGCTGCTCTTGGACCCCCCAATAGTGTCACTTGCTCGCATAGAAACAATTGACGCACACAGCAAAAAGACCTCAACAGGTGTGTCAAACAGGTGGTGTCTATTCACCTTCATGGAAAATTGCTTGCTGGGAAACGGCCAAATTCGTATCTAGCTAGGCCACCCAACACCAAAAGGACTTCATACCTGGCGAGGTGGGGCGGCGGGTTCCGGGCCATCTCAAGGCAGGGCTGGGCCTGCCCGTAATCTTTGACAAGGCCCTATGACACTGCAGGGTGAAGAAGAGCAGCGGTGGCGCGGAGCGTCGTCTACAGGGCAATCTGCAATACGACGAGGATTCTGTTCACAAGAGAGCCAATCAGAATTAGCGATCTCAGCGAATCCCAAAGATCTGAACAGATGGCGGATGGCTGATAACGCAGCCGCCGCCAAAGCTCATTTGGCTTTCAAAAGATCGCAAAGAATTTGCTGTAGAAGTCAGGGCTTCTTCGCTACGGCCTTTCGATTCTGTTCGTCCGCCAGAAAGAGAAAGATTTTTTTCTTTTTCTTCCACATTCTCCTATTTTTCCCTTTGACGAGGTTCGCGGCAGACCTCTCCTCGAGATAATGCACTACCCACTTCAATCCCCATAACCATATAGCTGGTAAAAGCCTTGACACCGCACAACGCGCATGGTAGATGGTAGATTGGATTAGATTACTCTCCCTAATTGCAAAGAAACAACAACAAAAAGCATAAAGCTGCGTTGTGATGAATCCTCCAGAACAAGTCTGACTGGGCTGAGTGTCCTTTTGCACAATGCAATGTAGTCACAAAAATATATATACGAGAACACATGGTACACCTCTCTTTTCTTTTTCTTTTTTAGCTACTTTACATCTCATTTTTACCGGATGGTCACTTAATCTTGTCCTTTTGGGGCTCCTATCAATTGACCAAAATTATCTATCGCAAATTGCTAAAGTGTGCTTTGTCGAGTAATGGTCGGCTCAGCGTTAGCAAGCGAGCCATGCTGCCCTGGTCGCGCGGCCTTGTCTGCTTCTTCTGCAGCCAAAGCGGCGGCGTCTGCAGCCCGCTGCGCATCTACTTGCGTTCTCATCACTTCTTGCACCCGTGCCACCTGCTCTGGAGTGAGCACTTGCTTCCCACTGGAGGCGCCCGCCAGCAGCGTGGCAATTTCGTCGACTTCGGCTGCCGCTGCCTGGGCGCGAGCTTCAGCAGCCGCTGCCGCCCGGATGGCTTCGCGCGCGGACGCCACAGCTAGAGTTCCGAGGGTGCGGAGCGAGACGGGGCCACCTTTCTTGTCGCTGGCGTTGAGATGACTGAAGCTCCTGCCGCGGGGGCGGGTGTTGGCACTGGGTCGCTCGGGTGACGACCCGCGAAGAGAGTCACAGCCGTCACTGTTGATACCGCCTAGGCTAGGTCCATCGCCACTCTTGCCTCTGCTCCTGCCACCACTGCCACCACCACCACCATTGCTGCTGCTGCTGTTCCCTGAGTGCTCTCCATGTGCCGCGTGAGGTGCACTGCTGAAGCTTATCGAAGAAGCAACCCCTCGCACCAGGTCGTTGCCTTCTTGCAATTCACGGTCCACAGCATCGAACGCACTTTGGTCCGTGCGGCGCGCCAGCACGTGCAGAGCGGAGGTGGTGGCCTTGAAGCTGGCTTCGTTGGCGATCAGCTTCATGCGAGGCGGGCCCGAGCCTTGCCCACCAAATCGTCCGGCAGCAGACACCGATGAGGAATCGGTGCGGTTACGGCTTCGATTGGGAGCTGTCAGGGTGTTAACATACGCGCTCCCGCGTCGTAAAGCATCCACAGAAGGCAGCGGGCCGCCGCTCGATGCTCGGTCGCTCCGTGGCGTCGATTCGCTGCGAGGAGTAGCGGCGTCTGAGGAGGACTCCCTGCGAGGCAGACCTTCGTTTGGTGCGCTCATCGTTTTGGCTCTCGTTGCATGCCGTGCATTCATCATGGCCTCCATGCTCTCCTCGTCGTCCTCGACCCCTTCCTCGTCGCCTTCTGAAATTGACGTCGACACAAGCTCAACCAATCCAGCTCCATCGCGTGCACTTCTGTCGTCGCCCCATAATACACCCCTCTTACTTGTTCCAGATTCCGCTGAGTCAGCTGACGAAGACTCCTCCGCGCTTTTAGCTAAATGTGCTGCATCTGACTCTGTCCCCGGAGTGTGTGCGCCGTCGATTTTGATGTTATCAACATGACTACGTGGAGGACCATCTAATGTCAATAGCCGGTCATTTCGCGGACTTATTTCATGGTTGCTGCCGCTGTTATTAGTGTCATCGTCGTGCTTGTAGTCGTTATCGTCGCCGTCATTGAGTAACAAATGCGTACGTTTGGCCACCGCCATGGCTGGTTTGTTGGAGCTGTCTGCTCGTGCCCGCGCACCATGTTTGCCATTTGGACTGCTGGCAGCGATTCCACGTTGTGGCGACGAACCATGGGTACTGCTTCCTGAGAGCCCATCGCCCATTCCACTCATCGAAGGATCGACTGCACCTGGCTGGCCGTTGTGGGCGTTGCTGACATTTTCATCATCAATTATTGTTGGTGTCTTCGAATTCCTCGCACTAGTAAGGCCATTAATAAGGGACATGCTGGAGCTGTTGTGATTCACAGTGGAAGCTGTAGACGCGCGCTCAAAATTGCCTTCACTCGACAGCATGTTGGCCACACTTGGATCGGAGCTAATTTGAATGTACATTTCTACCAAGATGGCAATCATGAGTTGCATCACTACCGTGGTGCAAAAGTAATGAAAGCTGATGAAAAACGTTGGGCTCGTGAACCGCGGCAAGTTAGGGGTTTCCATGCCGCGGTACATGATTTCGTGCCAGTTGGAGCTGGTGAACACTTGAAACATGGTAAACAGGGCAGTGGAAAAGGTATCAAAGCCAATGTTTGGGTCTGTGAGGCCAGAACCGGCAGCAGAGCTCAAGGAACTTTCAGAATCGCCAAATGCACCGCTGAAAAGCATCATCCCCACGGTTGCCCAAAGCGCAATGAACAGAAACACCGACTGCAGAGTGAATATCAAGTACTCTTTCCCCACGAGTATCACATACAGTTTCTTGAACAACGGCACAGAAAGCACGAGTCGCAAGAGCCGCAAGCTCATAATCATAGCCCCAATATCCCGGTATGGACTTGGTGAATTCCGGAAGTACGTTATGCATCCCAGGGCAAGAGGCAACACAATCAAGTCCATCCGATTGTTTTTGCTTTTGAAGAATCGCTTCGGGCGCAGCACAATGGCCTTAACTGCGAGCACAGCGCAGACCACTGCAGTTATTGCAAAGGATGCCTCGTAAAGCTTTAGGTTCCAACGCTGCCGTGCTGCTGCGTCCTCGACAGGTTGTGCGTCGACCGACGAAGTCGCTGGTACGTTGACGTGGGCAGCGAGCACGACCACATGGGCAAAGGTTAGGCAGAGGTCCAGGCCACGCAAAGCGGATTTCCAGAAGCCATCGAAAAGCAGACGGTCGCGCACACTGCCGCAGGCAGCACCCACGTGCTTGCCAAACAGCTGGGTGTACAATGAGTCTCGCTGCTTCAACACTTCAACGCTGCGGAAATCTCGGAGCACCACTTCAGGCACCCGAAAGAACTCCATTGGCCCAATTTTCCCTTCGGCCTCGTCGTCATTGTCGTCAAACCGCGCAAGCTGCCCAAACATGAGCTGAACAGCGCCAGCGAAATGCGGTTTCTCGACGAATCCACCCGATGCTGCAAAGGCAGCTTCAGAGCTGAAATTGTCTCCAACACTCGAATCGTTGCTTTTGGCCGCCGATGTTGTTGCAGTGGGGTCCCGAACACAGAAGCGCAAGCCGCCTCCACGCCGCTTGGCTTTGGCACTTGCTGCTGCGCCCGGTGCCGTCTCGGGTGAAAATTGCACGAGCATGTAGCCGCGAGGCACGGCTTCAAAGTACCTCAGCTTACGAATTTCGGGGTAGCACGCCTCGTACGCAGTGCCATAGTCCACATGCCGTGCTGGATCGCGCCCAACAAGAACCAGGAATTGCTGCCACACAAGGCCACATGCCTGAGCCACACTTCCCACACATGTAGACACTGCTCGCGCTATCAGGGCAGCAAACATGGACAAAGTATCTACAACGACACCGCCGCTGCTTCTTCGATGCTCTTGCGACCTTGCTGGCTTCGGCCTCATAGCTGCGTGAGTGCGAGCTCGACGCTTATTGATAGCACGCCTGCGAGCTGCCCGTTGCGCGACCAAGGCTGCAGCAGCTACCTTGAAGTCGATGAATAAATCTGGCCGTAGTTCCCGCACCAGGCAAGCAAACTGGTCTTCAGTCAAGAAGCCACGGTCTTCGACGTCTAGGAGCTCGAAAGCAGCGTGCAGGGCAGTACGCTCAAGCCGACGGCCTACTACAGCGTCAGCTTTGATGTGCTTCAGTAGGCCCGAGTAAAGCATCGGCACCGACAGCACATTGATTCCGAACATGATGATTACCAAAAACGACACGAAAAAAGAAGCATAAAATTGGTCGAAATCACTGGTACTGCTGGTCTCGGTGCTGGCGTCCGCACTGAAGCGCCGCTTGGGATGGCAATCGTAGGCTGGGTACATGACCACAGGGTAATTCTCTGTGGACGATAACACGTACATAGAGATCAATGCATAGCCAATGTTTTGAAATGCGTTGACGATGTAAGCAGGGTACTCGTTGTCATCGACTGTGCCGTCGGCAGCACGCGCACGCTGGTTAGCAGCTGAGTAACAGTTTATCTCGCTACTGAACAAGTGAATGCCAATTATGCCGTAAATCGTCATTACGAGTATCAAGAAACAAAGCAGCACCAAAATCTCGGGAAGAGTAAGCAAAATCATTTTAGACCATCTGCGCAACTCGGCTGACGCCACCATCGGCATGATTGCTCGAAATGGTCGTGACCACCGCAAAGTATGCGCGCTGGTAAAGATTGCGGGCATCACAAGGAAAAGATCTGCAGCGCCGAGGCTCCAAAGCAGATCCACAGCCATGCACATCCAAAGAAAAAGTCGGGTCTTCTCGAATCGTGTGTTGGCAGACGACGCTGAGTCTCCTTTGGACCCGTGCTTTTTGCGCCGCGCACCAACCAAACCGCAAGTAAACCATGCTGCAAGGCTGCGGCTTCGCCGGCAAGTGCGTTGCCAACACGTTTCGTCCTCGAAGTAATGAGTGTCGTCGCCGTTGGTGATGCGAAGTAACCTCCGTTCCACGCCAACTCCGAACATGTCTGCAAATCCCAAAGCATACAAGCTGAGGGCACTATCAATCGCGTAAATCAATAATACGAGCCCTTCCACCGCCGCGATGAGCTTGCCATCAAAGTGCGGATATGCATGTAAGTTGCGGTTTAAAACATATAGGCCAACCGAAGTATAAGCTAGTGTATCTGGATCTACTACTCCCCATGACGCGGGCTCGAACAGAAGCAAGGCCAAATGGCACAAGCTTGCGGTCACGTAAACGGTGTTCCAGGCATTCGACTGCACTAGCGCGTAAACTTGCAGCGGGCGCCGGGCGGCACGGTAAAGCTTGATGGGCCGCTCGTTGATGGCGTCCTGGCAGTAGATGCCTGCGCGCCACAGCCTCGCTGCTGGGTTCCATGTGCCTCCCTCGGAAGGCTTCAGGTCCCACCAGTATAAACTACCCGATGCTGATTCTGGAGGGTTGGCAGCATCTAAATGGACCGCTTCTTCACCATCGCCGCTATGGCCATCATTTGAGCCGGGAGAATGGTCAGAATTACCGCTGTTGTTTGCGATGTCACTTCTACGCCGGTTAACTGATGTATGCCTGGATTCGCTTCTTTGGTCGCCGGGCTCAACGCTATCTTCCTTAATATCCTCCTCATTTTCGTTCTCGGAGTCCTTAAAATGAAAACGTTCAGCATTCTCAATCATAAACTCCGATAGCCGTTCCGTTATACTAGTAGTGCTTCGCCGGACGGCATCGGAGGCGACTGGTGTCCTCTCACTCAGGCGTTCCCTCTTAACATCCTCGCTGTGTCTTATCGTGGAACTACCAGCAGCCTTTAATAATTCTAAGCCTTCATCGTCGTGCACACGCTCGTGCCCTTCTTCATCAAGACTCATACCAAACAGTTTGGCATTGTTCATTGCGTTGGCGTCATCTTCGTCGAGATTTGTAGGGCTGTGCGAAGTGCTGGGCATATCTGAGCTGCTCTCCGCCTGCTCGGCAGCATTTTGTAAGCTGGAGCGCTTGCGAGTAAGAACTACGTGGTCCTCGGAATCAGCTACAGTCTTGCCTCTCGATGATGTCATTTCCTGCGTAAATGAATTCTTTTGTGAAGCCTGCCACTCTGAGGCTGATGCAGGGTTCGACATTTTTTGAAGTGACTGCGGGCGGCTAAGATGTGGTGAAATCGACGAATGTAGTAGCTCACCATAATGAGTGGAAATTATATTTCGTGGCAGAGAAAACTTGTGTGACATTACAGGGCCAGCAAAATTTTCGCCGTAACCGAAAGGAGGTTCTTCGCAGTAGCTGCGGCGGTCCGGATATAGATCATCAAGTGAAAGTTGAACGGAGCCTCGCGCATTGCGAGCACTCACAATACACTCATCTGCAGTACCAGGTGAATCGATATCAATCTCAGTGCCAAGTTTTCCAAATTCTTTTGCGAATGAAGCTTTGTTTACCATTGATACGTTGGAATCTGCAGCTGGTGCAGTTGCATCTTCGTCGGAGCTGATGCCGTCGTCTTCAACCTGCAAAGCGCTGTCGAGCACGCTACCAAGGTCTTCTGCCGAGGCTTGAGTTGTAGACAAAGTAAATGACACGTTTGACGAAGTTCGGCTAGGTTTTTTAGTGTTGAAGCTACCACTATGCATCTTCAAGTGCACAGAGTCGGCAGTACTAGGGCTTGGATTTGTGTGTGCATCGATGCGGTCGCTGCGAAAGTCGACTGAGCTCCGGATGGACCTCAACTTTCGGTTGCTGCCCATGAAGGAACGCTGATCTGATCCCGAGAAACTTGTCTTCAAAATGGAGAAAGCTGGTGCAAGCGCCTCAGGCGCTGCGCCACGACCTTGGCTCGGCAAACGAGATGAAAGGCTTGCGTCAGAGATTGCAGCTACGCGCTTGTCACGTTGCTGGCCTAAAGTGCTCAGCAAGCCCATGTCGAAATTGGCGCCTGCAGCTCGATCAAATCGCCGCCCGAGTCGGCGACCACCAATTTCTGCTACTTTGCACTGCCTCGCATCTTTTTTGTGGGTGATGATATGGTAATCGTTGAGGTCTGCATCGGAAGCTCGGGCACTAGCCTCAGCTGTCTTACGCATCAGCATAGTCTCGAGTGCGTTTAAAGGTGTTTGTACAGGCATGCTGCTCGCTTGAGGCGAAAGATGGGGCGAATCGCTACCACTACCAAGTGCGCCGTTGTTATGCAAGCGATTTCGTAGCCCTGACACGAGCTCCTTAGCGCCGCGCTTACCACCGCGCGACTCCATCGAGAAGCCTGCCTTTTGGCTGTCCATGCTTTACAAGGGATCTCCAGCTAACGATGCTAGTATTTTTTTGCAGCAACAAGCACCAATAAAAAGACGAGGTTCGCCATAGATGAGTATGAAGTGAGGGATCTCGAGAAGGAATGATGCACCCGCTCATGTGCAAGTCATTCTCAAGAGGAAGATGATATCTAAATCTTTAGGGCGTCAATATGCTGCTCGCAAAAATATAGCAGCAATGCATAATGGACGAACCTTTCACGTAGAGTATATTCATTCGAGACCCGAGGCATTAGCCATGCTTATTAGATCGTGCTGAAGCGCCGAAGCGCCGAAGCCTCTCAATCAAGTCTTCGTGACTTGTGCCCTTCAATCTTCGGGCTTTCAGCTCGGCCTGAAATGAAACCTGAAATGAATATGTCAAGCAAATGAACCAAACACGTCAAAAAAGACATCATCGTAAACAACATCTTAGAACCGTTGTCGCCACTTTTGTGATTTTAGTTGCTTGTCATTAGTTCTTGATACTACTAACACTACCACCAGCTGTGCTGTAGTGTGCTCTTTCTGCTCGTTGGGCTTCTAGTTTTGGCCCTCTGGGTCCCGTATAAGTTTAACTCGAACTCAAACTCGATCTAATACAAACCCACATGCTGCGGGCATATCTACTCCGCGCTATGCGCTATGTTTATTGCGTGTTCGTCGTTCGTCTAAAAAAAGAAAAAGGGATATGGGCGACTCTCCTTCTGGATCGCCTTCTAGACTTTGCAGTTGCCCCCTTCTCTGCGGGAGGAAATTCTTCTTCTGAGCACCAGCCTCAGAGCACGGGGGGGCGTTCCAGTTTGAGCCGCTGTTATTACTCCCATGTCCTTTGTACTCGTAGAATTTAGAAATGCAGAGAATGAGGCCTTGGGGTAATTAATTAAGTCTTCGTGGGCCAATTCCCTTCGAATTTATAAACACGCAACACAGACCCCGGCTCTGAAGAAGGCCAGGGCCACGTGAACCAAATAGACAGGAACAGATACACGAGAAGGGCAAAACAAGGGCAAATGGTCCATAGAGGCCAGGGCACCAAATGAACATTCCTGGTGGTCGTGCGTATGTGCCAAGAAGTCAAAAGAAGTAAGTGTTTCGAATTTTCTGCTGCTAAGAAGCCGAGTGCTGCCTATCATGCTCAAGATTTTTCATGCGGACCGATGTGGGAGAGTCGCAAGCTTGGCACTTAGAATTGAGCGATGATGATCGTTGTGATGACCCCAGAATTGCGAGTCGTCCCGTGACATCCTATTTCACTCCGAGTGATTCCCCTTCTACACTCCCGTGGAGTGTCCGGCATCTGCGAGGCCGTCCTGAGGCCAAGATGACGCACGGCACGCTGCCCATTTCTGGTAAATGTAAAGGAGGACAGCGCTCACCAGAAACAAGCCCACCGCGATGAAACCCGTGCCTGTCATTAAGTTGTACCACTGGCCACCGTCAAGGCCACTCACGGACGACGTCAGCTCGTAGGCAACAAAGCAATGCAGAAGCTGGACCATGTAGCAGCTGATGACCATGACCACAGTAGAAGTGAGGAGTAAACCTTTCGCGGCAAATGGAAGCACCTCCCACTTAGTGGCGTTGTTGTAAACTTCTTTGAGCTTTTCGGCAGCTAAGTCAGCTTTCAGAACTTCTTCGTCGAGCGGCATCTCAGCAAGTTCGTCTTTGTACACAACTGCCGCCTAGACAAGGAAAGGTGTGGAAAGAAAAAAGAACAGTGACTGAGAGACAGCAACACGAGAAAAACACTGAGAATGACTGTGGACCGAAGTCCAAAGATACTTTGAATTTCTAAAACTGAATTCATCTTACCTTGTCCAAGTAATACGCAGCCACAAACATGGATCCAGATTGCACCAGCGCTGCCACTGCTGCAAATACTGTGGCGAGAACAGCATATTCAGGCGACACGGCCGACAAGTAGAAATATGAACCCGCCAAAATGGTGGGTAAAATCAGCAACCCCACGGGGAGTGTGCCGAGAATCACGCCAATAGGATTCAGGCCAAGAATTCCACACATCACTGAAGTAGGCCAATCAGGGCCGCCCGTCAAAATTGTTACTTTGGAGACCGAGATACCCGGCTCCGCGAGCACAAGCTTCATGCAGCGCACAAGCTGGGAGTTAACCCCCACTGTGCGCCGCACTGACACGTACTTTCCGAGGGGTACACCAAACAGGTACATTTGCCCAAGCACTGCTGTCAATTTGAGAACCATGCAAAAGATAAACGCGTAGATGATAGACCCAGCAATACCAAGGGTTTCTTCACCGGCAGCCACTAGGATAATCCCAGAACTCAAGTAAACAGGCACTCCAGGCACGGGTGGGAGCATGAACATGATAAACCCAACGATGAGGAAGATAACGCTTACAACACCCAGGCTCATCGAAGCCACCCACTCAATCAGCACTGAAAGGAAAAGTACTGTAAACTTGGAAATGAGCACGTTGCAAGAGAAAAAGAAGACACCCCAGTATAGTGCATAGACCAGCACCGTTGTCCACTTCCAGTGCGTCATGGCGTCATATAGGCCAGCGCCCGTCTTGGTAAGCCACAAGTGCTTGTCTGACTCGTCAAGCACTTTCGTAATGGGCAAGCAAGGCAGCTGCCGGAACACTTGGTTCACGAAACTCAACGCAAAGTATCCCAAGATCAAAGGCGACGACGTCACAATCAAGAGGCCTCGCAACGGATCTGCCATGCCGCCGTACTTTTCTTGCATTCTCTTCACGAAAGGCTGTTCGTCGGGGTGCTTGAACATTTCAGTCCCGTAAGCTTGGCACACGAAGCCGCAAACCCCTACCATGCCCGCCAAAATGAACGCGAAAAGGGCTTCGGTGATGATGCTGCCAGCGCCACTGATGCTCGCGGAGCACCACATGCCGAAGAGCAAAAGGAGCAAAATTTGCCCAACCATTTTGGGCGCGTTGTGCGTATCATGAGGATCGAGCACGTACCTATCGCAGACAAGGATGAAAGCATACAAGTCAATTTCGCAAGAAAAATCAAGCAGGTACGGGAAGAAACGACGTCCTAAATGAAGCACAAGTCTTTCAGTAGAAATTGAGATGAACTTCGTACGCAAACTAACACACGCACGTAGTTAGCGCAAACACCGCAAACGCCAAGCTGACGCAGCCAGGGCTCGCCCAGAGCAGGAAGGCGTAGCCGCAGCTCGGGTATTGATCGTCAAGGCTGTCGTCGTCGAACTCTTTGACGCAACCCATGCGCGTTGCGTACTCGGCTTTTGTCGACGGTTCCCACGCCGCGTACATTCCCTAATCAATCAACGAAAAAGCGCCGAACTTAATAAATCAATACAAAGGACAATGCTACTGCAAAAGGAGAAAGAATACACTTCGCCACTGATCACTAAAAGTGTGTTTTCACGAACCGTCTTGTCCGTTGGCGACCAAATGCGGTAACCACCATCGTTGTTTGCTTCCGGGGTTTGGTTAGTCCAAATGGCCCACCACACCAGGGCCCATATTGCATTCACAAGCAGTGGGACAGGCAAAGAGCCCACGTACTGGCGGTTGGAGGTCTCAGCACCCACCACCAGGGTCTTGACGTTCACTATGAACACCACCATTAGTACCTACAATGGAAAAATTTAAATCAAATATATAAGACATGA
>Ga0307982_1003598_pt1 | contig 12352 bp, 11 predicted proteins | sample OrgLakmetagen989_FD_201847 | JGI IMG/M metagenome (GOLD analysis project Ga0307982, IMG submission 201847) | Saline water microbial communities from Organic Lake, Antarctica - #989 | ecosystem: Environmental > Aquatic > Non-marine Saline and Alkaline > Saline | place: Antarctica: Organic Lake... | reverse complement strand
GGAGCTTTCCGAAGTTCTTCTGATTGAGCTCGTTGCTCGATCTGTGCGCATCCAGCTCGCCCTGCGAGCTTGGTGCTCATTAGTTGGTAGACGATGTCGGCCGCAATTAGGAATCGCATTCCGACAAAAAGACGAGGGTATGTTTATTTTGTTCGGCATTCCAAGGAATATAGAAATCACGTAGAAAGGACTCTACAAATTCAGGTTATCAGCACATGCCGAATTGTATGCGGTTGATTCGTGAAACCGACGCGTGTACTGGCTCACGGTATAAGCCTTACGCAGAGACGCCGAGTAGATGGCCATAGTAAGGTGCCCGTTGGCAGACTTTGGTCTCAAGGCGGGGCGCTGTCATCCACTGAATGAGAGCTGTAAGGTCGGACGCCTTCATCGTCCTCATCAGAGCTCCCCGAGCCGCCGGAGTCTCGTACGGTGCTAAGCGCTTCGCCTGGCTCATATGCTGGGGCGTGGCTCAAGCGCAAGATCTCGGGAGTACGGCCGAACTGCCCTTCGCCTCGCCACCCTGCATTCACCTCGCCAGTTGCCACCCCGCCCTCGCTTGCGCCGTGCCCTGCGGTCATTGCCTGGACTTCCGCCACTGCTTCGCGCAGCGCCTGAGGCGACCACGTCAGCATCCTCGGCGGTGGCGAGTGCCCAGGCAGCAGCGCGTCGGAAGTGCGTGCGCTCAGCGGGCGCGCAGTGGGCGGCGCTGCGGTATCAACATCAAGGGGCACGCCGTCGCCACCCCGCTGAACGGGTCCCCCCATAGTAGCGCGAAGCCGAGCAGTGGACGACCAATGCGCGGACGCCGACCGCCGCAAGGAGAGCTCCATGGACCGCTCGACAGCGACCACTGCCGAAGACGGCCGCTGCGACAACGACGCCGACAGGGGGGTGGACAACCGCCACGACAACGAAGATTGCCGCAGCCGTGAAGCAGTGTCCTCGGCTTCGGCTTCTGGCGACGATGTTGCTGCCTCGCCTTCTTTTACTAGAAAGGAATCTGCCGCGAAGGTAACGCCTTTGCTTCCCACTGCGGCCTCGCCTGAAGCGCTGGTATGTACACTTGCTTGAGCAGCAGGAGCAGCCTCGCTGCTTGTTTCAGAGGTTTGGTGTTGCTCTCCGCATTCCGTCTCGCGTGTCATGCTGCCTGGTGCCGCTGCTGACGCACCTCCGTCGGCAAGGAAAGCAACAGCGCCTTCGAGGAGGGCAAGCACGAAGCCTGGTTCCATCATGAGGAGCTCCGGGTGCACCAATGCTCGCAGCCACTCCACAACTGATGCGGGCGACAGAAGCCCAAACGCCAACATGTCGTCAATGCTACCACTGTGTGTGCTGTCACCGCTAATACTAGTGTTGCTGCTGCCACTGCTGTTGCTGCTCTTGGGTGGTAACTCAGTTATGTTGGATGAAGTTGTTGCCGCTGCGCGCGCCACTACTTCGATGAAGGCCGGAATCAAATCGTCTGCAGAGAGCGGTGCTTCCGCTGCTGCTGCTGCTGCAGATGCTGCTGCTTTGGAATCGGTCGACGAAGGGTTAGCTTCGTTGGCTGCAGTCGGGACGGATTGTGCTGACGTAAGCACGGCCACCGCCTTGCGCACGGCCTCCAGTTGGTCCGACGGGTTCAAGGTGCGCTCCACTCTCCGAAGCGCGGCTGCAGCAGCAGACCAGTCTACTGCACGGCCAGCCAACAAGCCAGCAGCGCCTCCTTCTACGGACGGAGATGGCGCCGGCGGCAGCGGTGCTGGTGGCGCTGGTGGTGGCAAAATGCTGCGCCCTGACGTTAAAGCAGCTGCCGACTCCACGGCTGTTCCATCAGTGGTGCCCAGACCAACCGTACTTGCCGTAGTGGAAGCAGCAGCAGCAGCAGTAGCTTCAAAGGCACGGTGGGCACGCACGCCTGCGTGAAAAGTATCATCTTGCTGCTGGCAAGTTTGCAAGCACTGCGCCCACAAGGCGTCTCCGAGCAGCGGCAAGACCAGGGTGTCCACCAAGAGCTGATGCAACTGCACTTTCAGCGCTTCGGCTTCTTGTGCCGTCAGTCCCAGGGATCTGGTCAGTGAGCTGCCACGCCCTTCTTCTCCATGGCCGCCACTAGAACTATGGCTGCTGGTGCCATCCTCGTTGAGCACCTCAGCTAAGATCCAAAAGCGGTCAATCAAATAGTCGACAAAGTCTCCGAGAAAACCAGGCACTTCCTGCAAAAGTGAGTCGCCCGCTCGCGCCGAAAAAGCTTCAATCGCGTCTCTCACTGCGTCTGAAACTACCAATTCGCCGTTGTCACTATTAATTTTTGGGTTGTCACTATTGCTGCTATTGCTGCTGCTGAGATAGTTGCCGGTGCTATCTGTGGGGCCGTATAGAAAGGTGAGAGCGGAAGCAAACCTTTCTCTGAGATCTTTTGCTTTCGCCTCCGCCCAAGCCGACGTATCGGTGGACGTAAGTCCATCTCCACTGCCTTCGCGCGATTCCCCACTTCCCCTGCTTTTCCGACTCTTCAGATCTTCTCGAGCGAGGGATGAAGGTGAAAAGGGGAGCGCTATCGTGGCGGCTCGGCTCGCTGCTCGAGTGGCAATGCGCCGAGGGTTGCCGAAGTTCTGCAAAAGTTTGGACATGTCGAGCCGTACGTTCAAATCTGCTTCGAGCTGAATAACACGTCCACAACGTAATCACACGAAGGCGCAAGAAAGTCAACATACTTGAAGTGGTCATGTGTACAAAAAAACTACGGTGGTGTAAGAAATCAAGTACATTGCACGTGTAATTAACTTTAAGAACTCTTTCCAGTAGGTCAAAACAAAGCATCCTAAAATATTCATTAGCACAATCAGGAATCACCTCGTTGGCATTCGAAGTAATAAAGTAGAATGTGCGCTTTCGCATCAGTGGAGCATTTCTCATCGGAAACCGGCTATTCTTACTGTTGTTGCTACTGCTGCCATGCCTGCTGTTGCTGTTTGCGTCGCCATCTTTGCAACTTGCACCGTTGCCAGAGTTACCGTGCGCACTGGTGCGAAAGGCAGCCATAAGACCGGTTCGAGCACTTGCACCTGACTTTCTCCAGCCGAAAGCTCTAGCCGAATGGCTACTCGCGTGCCGACTTCGAGCAGGCACCACGCACTCGATACCTACGCGCAACTCGTCGCTTGCTTGCTTCTTCCGACTACTGTCCATACCTCCTTTTCCGTCATCGCTGCTAATTGTGCGATCTCCACCGCCAGTCCATGCGCGCTGCAAGTCGCTGAGTGGTATCGTGCGATGCACTCGCACAATAGCTGCTTGGGCTACCAATTTGGTTGCTTCATTGTCCATGCCATCTGCATAATCGTTATCGTCACCGTTGTTAACCTGCTCGTCGTTTCTGGTATCTAGCTCTTCTTTGATTTCGTTGCTGCTGCTCTCCTGTTTCACCTTGTCATCAGCACTGTCACAACGGCGCTTCTCACCAAGACTGGCACCAAGAAAGTTTCCACGACGCGATGCTTTTACGACACTAGGTGACGCTGCTATTTCGGTAGATTCTGATACATTAGCTTGGACTGTAAGCCGTTGAATGCATTCGCTGGCCACTAAAAGAAAGCACGGTGAGTTGTCGTTGTTTGCTTTGCTCGTCTTTTCGTCAGGTGTCACCTCATAGGCACTCGGTGGTAAAGCTGTCAACCGTTTTACGGCATTGGAAGCAGCTTCGTGGCATGCTGCGAGCTCTGTTGAAAGACTAGCTGGGCGCCACAAGCTGCGATGACCCGTGGACACACTCACAAGCACCCCATCATCAGTACTGCCGTTACTGACTCTACCACTACTACTGCTACTACTCACGCTGCGACCGCGGTGTGCACTTTCACCAGTGGATGGCAATGTGCGCCAAGCACAGCCTGCTTCAGTGCGCACAGCCACCACCTCTCGTCGAAAATCATTTGCTGACCCGTCCCCTTTCAGTTCGGTAGAAACGGCGGCAGCAGCCTCGGAGCGCTGTCGCAATTCTTCCGTGCTCAAAAAGCGGGTTTTGCTGCCAGAATTTTCCTCGTTCAGAGCGGTGGAGAGCGGTAAGAGCTTCAAACTCGAAGGACGGCGTGTAAAATTCGGCGGCAAAGAAGGTCGTGGCAGCACTTTCACGTCTACCACTTCAGTGAAACCAGCTGAAGACACCAACGATGCTTGTGCACTACTGGCATCCCCACACTCCCTGGTTTTTATAGCTATTCGAACTTGCACATGTTCCCCATCCACGTCTTCCGCTTCTTCGTCGGATCTTTGACCCATTTCTTGGTTATGTTCTGTGTCTTTTGGGCCACTGAGCATCTTCTCGTTCACCCTGGAAAACGTTCATCGCGCAGAATAGGTAAGACAAGACATGAATAAACGCATAAAAGAAAAAGAAAAGACGAGATCTGGCAGTCTACATTAGTTACTTCATACGTAAGATTGCGAATAAATTGGTGCACCAAATACCCACATTAGGGGCGCCTCCTTCAACTGCGCACCATGACTGCAAGCAGTGCGCTCATAGACAATTATAGTCGAAAATTTACCCAAGGGCAGCGAATTCGCCACCACGGCAGCTGGAATGATCAAGTCCAGCAATTCTGCAGTCAAAGAAGATGTCCGAGCACGCGACCTTTGCAACCCGCGCCCATTACCATTTACACCAGTTTTTGGCGCGCCACTGGTGGTTGAAGTATTGGCTAATGGCTCTGAGAGTAGCGGTGGACTTTCGCACAGCAGCAACGCCGGGCCAGGGGCGCTACCGGGCAAAGATGCCACCAGAATCGCGTAACGCTTAGATGTCATGGGCACTGCTAAGGAAGGAGTGCCTGGTGCTACACTTGCTTCAATATCTGTATCCACTTCTGTTGTTGCTGTGTTTGGCCCAGCGCCAGAGCCCCCCGCAGTTCCTGATAAGTTTGACGATACCGGCTCAACTTTGACCCAGCCTCGCCATCTCACAGCACCATAGGGCACACGACAAGTTGGTACTAAAGCGCTCCTCCGTGCGCCATACGTGACTACTTCGCCAAGGCTTCTACTTTCATGGGCAGGCAAATCAGCAACATGTAATACTGCAGCTTGGCACGCAGCAGCAGAAGCAGCGTTGGCAAATAAAGCAACACGGCACTCTCCGCTGCTTGGAGCGCTCTGCTTGCCATGCATACTTTCACTGCCTAATCTGACACCGCCACGGCTGCTACTAAAATTCATGCTGCTAAAATTACCGCTGAAGCTACTGCCAATGACACTAGTGCTCCTGTTGCTGAAGTTACCCTCGAGCTCGAGAGCGTGCATCACAGCGACGTATTGGTTGCTGTCTTGAGGCGGTAAACACTCCGCACGGCTTATGCCCGAAATATCTAACGACACCGTGCTCGCTGTCGGCAAAAGAAAACCTGCGTTTCGCACACTACCGCTACTTGGGTCACCCTTGTGAAAGCATGGTTCCTGATTGCTCGCGCTAGCATATAAGTGCAGCTCCTGGCGGGCGACATCAACCACGCCGAAGCGTCGCTCATATGTATCGTCCGCCGTGCGCCAGTGCAACCAGCCACACCATAGCACAGTTGGAGCTATAACCCTCAGTGGCTTGGCTAGAACGGCCGCTGCTGGTAACGATCTACGAGGCGAGAGAAAGGTGCTGGGTAGCAGGCGCGAGGAAGCTTGAGTCTTAGTTGTCTGAGCCAAAATATCCCCACGGGGATAGGCATCCCTGGAATTAGCCTCTGTGCTCATCGATTTATAATAACGGTTGTAGCGCGTTGCCTACAAGATATTTTATGAGCTACCCGAGTTTCTAAGTACTGTAGCAAAGGAGATGCACATCTTGATAGGATTGAATAGGCCGCTCGCAAGACGGTAGCTCGTTGTTGAATCCACATGAGGGCCATGGCCTTGTCGTCCTCCTTGCGTTAACGATACTCTACACGCCGAGCCGCCGATCCACCGATCCAAAATCAAGAGGTCTCATCGTCAGATCGTAGGATCGTCGCTCAGTCGGCGGCAGGCTGCTGTCTGTCGGAGGTCGGAGATATTAAATTAGGCTAGTTGTAAAAAAGCTTGGAAAAGTCCAAAAAAACGCTTCAAAAACGCTTCTCTACGGTTTATATACGTATTTGCCGTATCGTAAATGTTCCCTGAAGGGGGGGGGATTTCGGGGTTCATTTGGCTCGATTTCGTTGTTCGTTGGAGTATTTTTGTCCGTTGGGGGGCGTTTCTGGAACTGCTGACCTTTTTTACAACTAGCCTAGTCGGAGAGGTCAACAAGTCAACAACGAGAGCAGAAATAAGAGCAGACCAAAGGCACTCCTCCTCATTCGTAGACCTACTTTACGAATAGTGATGGTAGGAACTTTTCCCGTATATATGGTTTTCATGTATATGGGCATATATATGGGGGTAAATTGCCCCTCGATATACTAGGGGGGGGGGGGCATTTTACCCCTCCAATATCAATATGAGACGTTCAGAGTGTCTTTCGTTCCCATCAGCCATCGAAGCAGTAAGACCATGCACATACCTTCCATCGATCAACTTCCTCGGTGGGGCTCGCGGGTTCTGACGGTGAGTTTCCCGTCACCCGCGCAGCAACTGAACTTATGCATGATTTGCGAAGAAAAAAATACCACTACGATTTCCCCTGCTTTGTGGCTTCTTTCATTTCATTGTTCTTCCTAGTGGGCCTAGGCTCGCAGCTCCTCCGTGGGTGAAAGCATCCTATCGGTGGAGTGGGTATGACTCTGGACTTGGAGGAGAGGAATTCGGTTCAGGATGAAGGTGAAAACCCCCCACCAAACTCGGATACATGTGAGTCTGAGCCTGAGCACAATCGAATCTTTGTTCGACCTCGTTAAGTACGGCTTCTGGAGCGGAGAAGCAATTCCTGGTGTCAGTAGGCCTTTGACCATTCGTGTTCGCACAGCCTACAGCATTGCAGCTACGTGATCCATACTACATCAGCAAGAAAGAGGACAGGCGATGCTGAGATCGGCTGGCGCCCGACGCCTGAGAAAAACATTGAGACGATGCCCTGCTGGGGCAAAAATAGCCCGGAGAAATGCCTCGTGGACCTGGGACGTGATACACGGACGAGCACTCAGTCCCGCCGACTTGTTCGGAGGAAAGACGCCAGCTGGAGCCTGAATTGGCCTTCTGGAGCAAATTTGCTAGCGCGAGAGCAGCACATGTACTTTTTTTGGTGCCTCTGTGACTCCTGTGCGCTTGTTTTTCTTTGTTATCGGGAGAGTATTAACTAGACTAGACTAGACAGCCGTCTCTACATGAAAGCAGTTTAGCTTTTCTTTGCGTCCGTATACACTCGAATTGCTTCTGAATCAAACTTTAGGCTTACTAAGAAGCATGTAAGTAAACCCATCGAGAATGAAGAGCGCCAGCTTGCACGACGAGGCACACGAGCAACCGTTGGAACGTCAAATGCACTGTCTAGTCTAGTCTAGTTAATACTCTCCCAATAACAAAGAAAAACAAGTACACAGTAGTCACAGAGGCACACAAAGAATGTACTTATGCTGCTTATGCGCCAGCAAATTTGCTCCAGAAGGCCAATTCAGGCTCCAACTGGCGTCTTTCCTCCGAACGAATCGGCGGGACTGTGTCAAATGCACTGTGCACTCGATTAAGAAGTTCTAACCTTTCTTAGCGACCCCTGCGCCGACGTGCGAACTCTAACCGCTTCCAGGTCAGCCTTTAGGCTTTCTTATAAGCATTCGAGTAAACCTACTGGGCGTAAGGAGCGTCGGCTCGCGCGGTGAGGCACATGCCGAGTGGGGTAAGTTTTGTGCAAGTTTACCCAATTTCACCCCAAATCTACAACTGAAATCGTACATTTACCGTAAAATTTACGGAATTTTACCTTTGGAATTCTAAATTTACCCCTATTTTTGGATCACTACATACGAATGAGGAGTGGACCAAAGGGGGTATCTAAGTACGTATATACTACTAACTCGATACCCTTGAGCAGGTGATGGGAGAGGTAAAAGGTTACAGATTTATCTCCTTAGGGGTGCTTAAGGCATATACTCGTTGAATTCCTTTTTGCTAGCCTTCTAATTCCGGTCCTTCGGGGCCTGTGTCAAAAGGTTACAGATGGCTAGCACCCAATTACCACGACTATCAGCTATTATCAGATTCAGGACCATCGCAGTTCACCGCAATATCGAATCAATACGCATTAGTGATGTCTAGAAAAAAGAATCTACCATAAAGTTCAATGGCCATTAAAAATACCCACGGCCTTGCAGCCTTCGCAGCAGCCTGCTCATTTGCTCAGCACTAAACCCTTCAACCACACAAAGTTATCTTGGGGAGCCTGGCTTTTCTGACGGACGCCCTCCGAGCAAGGGCGGAGTTAGGTTCAGGTCTGCAGGCCGCAACGAGGGCGACGACCCATAGCCCTAGCCCTCGTATACTCCATTCACGCCTAATATAAAACATACCCCCCCCCCGTAATCCGCTTGATGGGACCCGGGGGGCATACCACATCCCAGTCGAACTTATTTCGGTTTAGGTTTGCTTTGCAGGGTAGGGTTGGGGTTGGTGTTTATTTTTTTCTAAATTCGACTTCATGTGGCTTAAAATGAGTGACTGATGGCTGATGAACAACTTGAGAGTATATGGTCACGATTGCTTTATGCAAAAAGGGCACTCAGTCCAGTCAGACTTGTTCTGAGTCTAGTCTAGTCTAGTTAATACTCTCCCAATAACAAAGAAAAACAAACACACAGCAGTCACAGAGGCCCAAAAAAAAGTACATGTGCTGCTTTTGCGCTAGCAAATTGGCACCAGAAGGCCAATTCAGGCTCCAACTGGCGTCTCTGAAGGTTACACTTTTCCTGCTACTGTACTATACAGGGATGTCTCTTTGTATTTGGGGAGTATTAACTAGACTGGACTAGACCTATTTGAATTTAAGTGCGACTGGGGTGTGCTCTCCTGGGGTGGAAGAAAAGGCGGTTCAGGTTTAGTTCATATAGTGCGGTATAGTGAGTAGAGTATACTTGGTGTACCAGTGTATTAAAAAAAAAAAAAAAAAGCCCCGCACCCCGCTAATCATCGGAAATGGTTATTAAAATTGCTTTGGCTGCTACCACCAATTTCATGGTCACTCTGGCATCTGATTTAATTTTCCTTCTAGCATAAGTCGCTTTGAGTTCTCTATCTGTGCCTGTTAGCCTTATAATTCCGGCCCCTCGGGGCCAGTGTAAAAACTCACTAGCCAGCTAGCCAGCTAGCCAATCGCCATTTTGAAATACCCCCATTAAAAGCCGTGCATGCACCCTTGAGATCTGGGCTGCCATTAGCCGCCTTTAGTTCCCGCCAGCTATACCAAATAGCATTAAACCATCCCACTCGCCGTAGGCAGCTGCAACGGAGTGCCTTTCTTCAGGCTCAAGACGTAAAAGTAAAAAAAGTCCCCCATGATGGCCACGTGTACAAACTGCACGATGAGCACGAAGTAGCCCACTAACTTGCTGCCGGACGCGTCGGCGAGCTCGTGAAAGGACCACAGCCAGAACGCCATCTCGACCACGCGCGCAAAGCCCAGCGCGGCCACGCAGTGCGCCACCAAGACTTCAATGGGCGCGCCCTCGGCCTGCTTGGTGAACATGAACAGCTGGGGCGCAATGGCCACGGACTCGAGGTACCTGAATGGATGAATAGACAGTGGGTGAAAAAGAGGAAAGAGCAAAGATCGAATAGCCGAAGAAAAAGTGCGTTTTGAATCATTGACAAGCACGGCTAGACTACAGCACATATACGAGACAAGTTGACGAAGAGGAAGAACAAGAACGGCCATCTTTCCATATTTTCGTGCAACTCACATGGAAAATGTCCACGCCATGTCCGACAAGAAGTCTTTGTTTAAGTTGGGGTGCATGATGCAGGCCAGCACGAAGCACGGGACCACCAAAAAGACGACCCCAAACTGCGACGGAATCTGCACCGAAACAGCCAAGAAAAAAGGTTTTAAATATCCCACGATTATTAAGGTAGAGTCCGTTGTCGTCACAGAAATATCGCTTCAAACGATAAATCCCTGCGAGAAGATTTTCACTACCACTTCACCACATGTTCCATGCGGGTTGAAAGCTGCCAGAAAATCCCTAATTTGATAAAAACAGCCAAATACCTGAAAGTGGCCGAAGGCATCCTTCTCGGCGTCGTAAGTCGCCACATACTTGAGAGCACAGAAGTACGTGGCTATAATCGCAAACCCCAGCGAGCAAAACTCCACGAAATGGTAAAACCTGCAACGATCACACCAACGTCAGCGACAAAATACCAAGCAAAGTTTACACTTGTTACGTCTCTTACGGTAACCCTCTCTAAGTCTCGTCAATTTTCTCGCTCCCTCTTTCCCTGCGTGAGAGCATTCGTGCCTCTTTCTGAGGATGCAGAGAAATCACTCTAAGGAGGCTCTAATGATGATTCGAAACGAGCATTTCTATAGTTAGGTGTACGAAAAAGCGCGCCGGCTTTTACCAGTCGCCGGAGCGGTCGTAGGGGAGGTAGCCTTCGTGGCGCATGATGCTCACCAGCCGGAAGCTGAACACAAAGAGGTAGGCTTGCAGCGTCTTCAAGGAGACCGACGAAGCTGTGAAGTTGACAGAGAGAGAGAGAGAGAGATGAACACAAGAAAAGCGGTGCATATAATTGAGAGAAATATTCTAGAAAGGTACGAGCACCCAAGGAAGGCGTATAATTTGACTCAGTGGGGTAGCTCATGCGCCGCTTCGGGAACAGTCACTGACAAGTGTAGTCCACATGGAGCAGCTGCTCGATGATCGTTCGAGGGAAATTGAGCAGATTCTTTGTTGACAAAACAAAGCCGCGTGTGCAATTTGACTAGGCAGCGCAGGCCTCTGTACCGGATTTGGACGCAAACATGCGGAACGCGAGGATGAAGAAGCCGAAGGAGCGGCAGCACGCGGCGTAAGTCAACAAAAAGCTGAAGTCGCCGTCGGACCCCACGGCATAGACAAACATGCTCAGAGTGAAAAACCCAACCCAGCTGATGAACATAGCGGGGGACGGCCGGAGCATTTTGAAAGGAATAGCTTTCACTACGTTCGTGGCAGCCTAGCGAGGACACAAAACGAAAGGTCAAGGAGTGCATGCCATATTTGCTTTACTACCGGTAAGGAATAGAAAAGGAAGAACGAAAGAAGGAAAACAACACTCAACTCAGCTTACTAGACTGATAACCAATATTCCAATCCATATACATGCTCGAAATATATACTAAGATTGCAGCGACCTGTCCTTCCAATTCTAAATCCTTGTGATCTAAAGCATAGCTGTATGTAGCTATATACCTTCTCTACCGCAGACTTCGGGCCTGGGTTGGCAGCTGATAAGTCATCGTCCCTGTGCATCTCTTTCGTGTAAAAATCCCTGCACGCATCAACACGAGAGCGCATAGGACGTTGCACAAGGTTATACAGATCAAAATTCAAACTGCTTTGAAAACTAGGGACCTGCCCCTCGGAACCGATTTTCATAATGTAGTTTTGAGTGGCATAGCAAAGAGACTCGTCGCTCGAATGGACGATGAAAAATGTACTACAGGTAGTAGAACGGATAATGATCATAAATACTATTACCGGTTGAAGGTACTAGCTTTAGCGGAGCTGATTTAGAAGGCGCAGCTTCAGGGCACGCTGTGCTGTCGGGCTTGACTGCTTGACTCTCTTTACTCTCTTCTAAGATGGCTGCTGGCTGCTGGTTGACGCGTGACGAGTTGACAACGACGAGCACAAACTAAAAAAAAAAAGACTAAACCTGCCCTGTAGATAGCCAATTTTGGCTGACAAAGCGTTTTGTTCAACGCGATCTTGGATCATAGATACCCTTGCTTGGATCTTGGATCTTTCTCGCCTTCCTTTTTGGAAGTTTTGGAAGCTCTGCACGCACTTCTTGCTAACTTACCTCCTATTACATAAGCTGACACGGGTTATAATTGATAATTGACAAGGACTTGTAGTCGCTAAAAAAAACTTTGAATAATCTAGCTAATCATCGCAAAAGCATATAATTATCCCTTCTATGGACATCTCTATAAATACTCTTTATTTGATTCTAGTCTTTGCACACCTTGCCGCATCTGGTGGCCAAGTTTGGTCTTCGGATGTACTAAGTGATGGTACTAGCAGCACTGTGCTCGCTTTCTTAATCATCTTTGGCGCAGCGATTGTTTCATCGACTGTTGCGGCTATCGTCAGCTGGTACGTTTTGTCGTAGTCTGTTTGAAAATCGGTGTGCATTTGACGTTATGAGTGGTCTATTGATATCACGACCTAGGTACGACTTCGTAGACGGACATCGCCGCGCACTTGCTAAA
>Ga0307982_1003597_pt1 | contig 12353 bp, 16 predicted proteins | sample OrgLakmetagen989_FD_201847 | JGI IMG/M metagenome (GOLD analysis project Ga0307982, IMG submission 201847) | Saline water microbial communities from Organic Lake, Antarctica - #989 | ecosystem: Environmental > Aquatic > Non-marine Saline and Alkaline > Saline | place: Antarctica: Organic Lake... | reverse complement strand
GTCGTGGTTGGGACCAGCTCATGGCTCAAGCTGGCCATAAAAGTGTTGTCAGTAGGAACGCTCGAAAGCGGACACGTGCTGGAGGTAAGGCTGCTTGCTTGTCTCACGAGTGTACACTCTCAAAGCATTTTTTCGCAGGTCGTAAACGTAGTGCTTCTACTAAGTTCAAATCTTCTTCAAGGGGCGACTCGATTTTGGTAAGCTACTCCAACGACTTGCGCGTGCGGAACTTGGTTTCACACGGCCACCCCTTTTTCAGGCCCTGCTGCATTCTGCGCAAGCTTTGGAAGCTAATAATCCCAATCAAAGCATTGCTGATATTGATGAGGATGCTGGTGACGACGATTGGGATGAGGATGATGAGGCGGCACCTCTCTCGTCCAGGCGTGGTGGTGTGCGTGGACAGAGGCCTCGCAAGACTTCAAGAGGACTTACTAGACGAATAGCGCGCCTGCAAACGACTTTGCTTCAGGTATGTACCGAGTTATTTTTCTTTTCTATGACTTGCCTATGATGTTAACCATTTATTCACACCTGTGTCCGAGCCGCCCAAACGCACTGACGACTACCAAATTCTATCACTCTAATTTTTTACTGAGGCATCCGTTTGACATTTTGTTTCTGGTCTTCGCGGAACACAGCTTACCCGCATTGTTTTGCAGTCAAGTGATGCGTTTGTTGGATTCCAGTCTGCTTTGGCAGATGCTGCTGCCGATGTGTCCACCCTCATTGCCCCCGCACTGCTGCCTCCGGCGTCGAAGCTGTTCCAGCTCGAAACTGCGGATGAACACCAGGAGGGTACCACTGCTGTATCTAGTACCCCATCTACCCCTGCGGTTGCAGCTGAGCACACTCTTCTCGCCGCCAACGGCTTGTGGAGGGTGCCTGCTCCCGTGAAGCCGGAGCTCGTGTCTGCGATGCTCCTGGACTCGGCATGTCCAGCTGCCCACGCCGTGCTGCTGCACACGTGCAGTATGTGCGGCGCAGCAGCCTGGGGCAGGTACACTTGTCCACGCACTGGGGCCCGACTTTGCTCATCTTCATGCCTGACCTCGCACAATGAGACCAAGCTGATGAAGTTTGCAACATGAGGACAAACACAGCGTAAGTTCCATGTGGTGTTTTTTTTAGCTTTCCTCTGGATGATTTCATCTTAGGACACCATTGAGAGCAGGCCGCCCAAACGCCGCTCACGTACATGAGACTAAACCTATATCTGACAGAACTGCTGATGGTGAAGGCACATGTCGACACTATTCGTTCTCAAACATTTTCTTTTGCAGATCTCAAGTGATGCGGCAGAAGGCTAAATGAATTCCGTTGCATACCTCCATATAAAAACCATGATCCACACAGTACGGGAGCACTGAAGATGCTTTTGCTGCACCAGGGTAGACTGGAGACTGATAGGTTTTTTTTTAATACCATAGTGCACTGTAGGTGACTGCTGTAAACGGCCCTGCCCGCTACGCCGAGCCCCTGCGCGGGGACACTAGTCCGTGAGGTGCATGTCCCCCCCGCGGCTTCCCTGCCAGGGCACGTCGCGAGACACTTCTACAAGACAATAGGTGCTCAAGTACATAACAAGGTGACCTGGCCAGCATGCTTCTGGAGAATCGGGCCCTGGCTGAATGGGGGGCGATGACAAGATGGCCCTGGCCATCCATCATTCACTGAACCTGATCACGGTGGGCCTGGTGAAGCTTTGCCATGCTGAATAGGCCCTGAAAGTGAAAGGTCTGTGCAGGTGGGGTGGGATATCTCTGTGGGGATCAAAGCAGGGCGAAATGCTCTCGATACTGCATGTCTCATGTAAGCCCCCTGCATACACGCGTGCGGGCAATCCCGTCGCCAGCCTTGGCCACTGAGCCCCTCCCAGCCAGTATCTGCTTCGTGGCGCGAGTGGTCAATATATTCTACGCTCACACACAAGTAGGGTCTTGACTTCATTTTCGGGAGGGAGGCGGCAGCCCGCGGGAGTGGTCAGCGTCCATCGGGCCTGTGGCGGGCCGAGGAGCCTGTGCTGGCGACTTTATACGGTTCAGCACTCACCCGCAGACTGCTTGCCTTGGCCGTGCACACAAGCTGGGCTCCAACTGGGCCACCCGCCCTGCCCAGCTTTGCGTGCCTTCCACTGGAAGCGAGCCTTTCTCCTTGCTCAGCTCACCTGCGCAGTGATCGGCGCCACCGGGGTGCGATTGGGAGTGGCTCGTCACCTAAACCCCTTCGCACTCGGCTTCGGCTCTCCCCAGTATCCGACGGCGGCCAGGGAGGCCCCACAGCGGTGGAACACCTTGCTTGCGCAGCAGTCGTGCGGGTAAAGCCGCTCCTGTCGCTGGCCTGCCGGGGAGGTCTCATTCCATCCTTTCCTTCTCTGTCCCTCCGCAACAGCTGATCCCCATATGATTTCTTTTTTGGGGGGGCTCCAGGGAGCGCAGGCTTAGATGGTTCGACACGTGCAGGCTGCTCGGCAGGGTCCTCCCGGGGCCCTTGGACGGCGCCGGGCCCCGGGTGGCCGACTCACACCACTCCGCAGCTATGGGCAGGGGGGGCTCACCTCTAACAGCTGCGCTGACTGCCGCTCATTCCTGAAGGACATACTTGAAAGTACAATGAAATGTGTTTCCAGTCCGTTTAATAGCCTGGCATCGGATGTGTTTTTTGTCGCGTAGCTCCGTGCCAGTCTCTGGCGTTTCGCTATGGGGAAGACAAAGCGGACGAAGGCCATTGGCCTGAAGAAAATCATGGCCAAGACAGACCTGCGGCTAAAAGAGAACCAAGAGAAACAAAAGAAAGCTCTCGAAGACAAAGTGGTCGTTCGAAATGTGTAAGTCATCCGCTGCACCGATGCGAATGGTAGCGTTTCATGTTCTCTTGTTCCGCAGCCAAAAACACGCAGCAAGTCTTTTCTTTGCGTACAACACCCAACTTGGACCACCTTACCATGTTCTTGTGGACACAAACTTCATCAATTTTTCAATCAAAAATAAGCTGGATATGTGCCGTGCTATGATGGACTGCCTCTTGGCGAAAGGTGAGAATGTTGTGTCCTTTTTTCATTCTGTCAAGCTCGACCATTCCAACTTTTAGCTCTCCCAAATATACCTGATTCGACGGGCTATTTCGTGCTTAGTCGATCAACTGAATTTGGGTAAATCATCTAGTCTGGTCATGCTTGTGCCGAGTGGTGCTAGTTTCACGGTGCATGTAAACCAGGCGTTCATACCATTCACATACCTTGTGTGTGCAGCTACCCCCTGCGTGACAGACTGCGTCATGGCAGAGTTGGAGAAACTTGGCACCAAGTTTCGTGTTGCCCTGCGCACCGCCAAGGACCCCCGCTTCCAGCGCATCACGTGCGGCTGCAAGGGCACGTACGCGGATGACTGCTTGGTGAAGCTGTCCAATGCACACAAGTGCTACATCGTGGCGACATGCGACAAGGACCTCAAGCGGCGCATCCGCAAGATCCCAGGCGTGCCAATCATGTACATTTCACAGCGCAAGTTCACAATCGAGCGCATGCCAGAGGCTTTCGGAGCCCCCAAGCAGTAGAGCGCCCCCCCCGCGCGCTGTGGCAGCCGCCTGTACGCCCCGACCCGTCTTGTGTGTCTGTTTCTGACTGGGAATGGTGGGCCTCTGCGCCGCTGCCCTGCATAATATGATGTGTATGTTTCCACTCCTGCCACAAGCGGCTGCGCCACCTCGGCCTTTCTGCCTTGCCACAATGCACTGTGGACGCGCCTGGATGGATGCAGGTGTACATGTGCGTGGTCCATCAAGGCCCTCATGTCCTCCTTGTGCCGTCCTCCGCCGGGGATGGTGACACGGGTGAAGGGCCGTCCTTCTGCAGAGCACTGCCCCCGTGTCCATGCGTTTCCAGGGATACATCAAACAGGCTTGAGAGGCTCATGGAGGCGCCCTTGCGTGTCCCGTGTGTGACCCCAGCCCCAGCTGTGCCGGTGTGTACCGCCCCCGATGCGTCGATGTGCACCGCTGCGGACACGCGCCGAAGCTGCAGCAGGAACCCGGAGTGCGGTGAGACGCCTGCAGGACGCACCACTGGTGGGGCCATCATCCACTCTTGGTGTGCCACCTGCACACATGACTCAAGCCATAGGGGGAGGGCGCCTGCACGCATGGTGTTGAATACAAGCATAGCTTGGGTGATGTTGGTGCAGAACACAACCATACATCCCCCCTGCTTCAGTGGGCCCACTGCTGAATGCAAAGCTAGCTGCAATTGAAGATGGTGTGTTTACAGCTCGCGAACAGGCGTATGTGTTCGCAGTTGACGTACCCATGGAGTCATCATATCCAGCACGGCACCGTCCACACTCAAATCTTGGGGCAAGAAGTGAGGAGTAGCGAAGGAAGAGCCATCTACGCTTGGCGGCTCGCACATGTTACCAACATGGAAGCTGACATTCCCCCCTTGTTCTCGGTTGAAGTCCCTGCCGAAGAAGCGTTTCAGCTCCCGCTGGGCACTGTCCTGGGCATACGACCGCACATCGACAGAGTGCACGGCACCAGTGGAGCCCACAGCCCTGGATAACCATGCCGTCATTCCACCCGCCCCTGTTCCGGCTTCCAGGATGTTCTTCCCCGGGGCGAGGCCCAGAAGAAGGGACACTGCGGCGCAGTCCTTGGGGTAGGACGGCGTGGTGTCACGGGAGTTCAAACTGCAAAAATCCTCAAACGCAGGCTCCAAGACCCGAATAGTATGCATTCCAGTACTTCCGTTGCGTCGTTTGTGGGCAGCTGTGATGACTGCGCCGGCGCCGGCCTCCAGGATGGCAGAGTGCGGGACTTGGGCCCCGTCAAGTGTAAAGCTACCTCCTTCTTTCAACCGCACGAGGTTTTTCTTGCCGTTTGGGCGCTGCGAGATATTGTTATGTATGAAGATGGGTGTTTTGGGGCCACATTGTGCGTGCATGTTTCAGAGGGGGTGCAGTTCATTGCCCAGCTTGTCCTTCTGAGTGACCGTCTCAAATGGCAGCTCACAGCACTCACACTCAGCACCACAGGGTCTCCGTACGTCAAGTAACGAATAAAACTGAAACATTGAAAGTTCTCCATCTTGCCCCTGCGAGCGACTCTGCCAACTTGAAGCATGGTGCTTGAAAAGTGGTTCTACTGCTGGCAATCAAGACAAGAAGTATCTTCACTTCAGCCTCAAGCAATTCTGCTGGCGCAACTCAAATACAAAAGGACTGCGCATCTATGGTGGTCGAAAACTACTTCTGCATAAAATAATACTGTGCCTGCATTTGTGCCAGTAGGTGACAATGTGCCTCAGCGCAGATGCCCCAGAAGTGGAGAAGAAGCCGCCCCTGAGCACATCTCCAATTGCTTTGACCGACTCCAAAGCAGCAACAAAAAAGCCATCCATTGGGAGCACATGACACCTCTAGCAGTGCTGTTGCCCCCCCCCCCTCAAGACTCCTGCACGTGGCGCAAATCCACCACCAGGGCCGTGACGTCGTCCCTGGCCCCCCGACACAGCGCCTCCGCCACGCACCGCTCTGACAGCACGCGCACATGCAACGTGGAAGGGGGTACAGCTGGTTCACCTGCAACACCAGTAACAGGAACAACGCCCCCCCCCGGTACGGCCACCCTGCCGTGGTGGTGCTTCGCCCAGTGACACGCTGGGGCATCTGCAAATGCCGAATTCAGCGAGGGGGGGGTCCAAGGCGTAGAGACCCCCCCATCGGACTGCGTCTTAACCTCCGATGGAGACATCCCCATCATGATTTGGGCGAGGTTGTAGGGCGGAACACAATCCCATACCCCATCAGAGGCCAGCACTAGGAACACAGGTTGGGACGGAGGCCGAACAACGCACCGCACCGGGTTTTTGTGGGGAGGAGGGTTAGGCGCACTGCTTTCCCCTTCCGGTGTTTGAGTTGGGGGGGTCTCAAATTCAAAGTGCACAAGGTCCGGGAAGCACGACACAGCCTCCCCGAAGGCACAGTCCCCACAGCTGCGTGTCATATCCAGCACCCCCCCCACGCGCCCATCATGTGTGGCACAATTTGCTGCACGCAACCTGGCCTGCTCATCTGCCCGCCACGTGGCGTGGGGGGGGGTCAGCAGTGCAAAGCTGCCGTCAGCGCACACCAGTAGTGCAGCCGAGTCACCCACGTGGCCGATGGTCACCCCAAAACGCCCCCCCCCAGAAAAAACAGATGAAGGGGGGGTCAAACCATTGGGGTGAGCCTCAGGTGCACTGCCTTTGGGGGGGATAGAGTCAACAGCCGGGGGGTGAAGGGGGGGCAGCTTTAAAACCAATGCAGCTACCACAGTGCTGCCATCCAACCCCGACAGGGGGCCCTTCATGGTCGTTTCCCCCGAGAACTGGCTGCCTGAAGCGGCACTGTGCCCCCCCAGCCCCTTGTGCGCGTGCTGCCCCCATGTACCCCCTTTGCTGGCAGTCAGCTTCTGAAGCCGCTGCTGTAATGACGAGAATGCGCCGTTGAACGCTTCTTCAGCGAGCACTTGCCATGCTGTGTCTGACATGTCCCCAGTCATGTTTTGTGCGCTTCCCCACTTTTGAGCCATCACTTCAAACAGGCCATCAGCCACCAGGACAGCCGCCTGCCCGCCTCCGTGCCCATCCATGACTCCGAACAAGGAAGAACAAGGAAGTGCCCCGATGGAATCTTCTCCTGTGCTTGTGTTTTCATGTGTTTGGCCACTGCTTTGTCCTGCAGCTGATGTGGTGGTGGCGGCGGCAGCGGCGGCGGCGGCAGCAGTGGTAGCGCCCTCTTGCTCAGGGCCCTGTGCATGCATTTGTACGGGCGTGCTGTCATGTGTGGTGAGCTGCGAGCATTGTGTCCAGCTTGCCACCCGTGCCCCCACTCGCAGCGCGTCCGCGACTGCTGTGTACTTGTCCTCATTGGCTTCCGCGTCACCCCCCCTAGCCCCCCCTGGCCTGGAACACGCAGCGTACTGGAACAGAGGACGTACAGAACGGCCGTATGGGTTGTTGCGCACGATCTGTGATCGCATGTTTGGGTGCCACAGGGCGTCTCGTGGGCTGCTTGACAAACCGAACTTGACCGGGCCGGTGCTGCCCCCCCCCCTGGCAGCGCCATCCACCCCCCCCACACGGTGGCTCAGCGGCGGAAATGCTGTGATACTGCTGACACTGCCAGGCGTGTCGGGTTGCACTGCTCTGTGAAGGGCATCGCCCCCCCCCGCTAAGGTCGAGGGGGGGTGCACGTGGTCTACCAAGCCGGCATCGGACGCAGACCCCGTGGATGCCACAGCAGCGGGACGACCAAACACGGAGAACAAGCGGCTCCTTGGGGTGTATGCAGTGAGTTGACCCCCCCCATTTGTGGATGATGAGGGGGGTAGCAGAGGCAGCGCCCCCAGGTGGCCCACGGCCATGGGCAGACCAAGGGCACCATTGCTGCTGGTGGTGGCGGCGCCTGCGTGGCCGGCACTAGTGCTGTTCCAGTCACTGATGCTGGCTGCTCCAGCGGCTGGGGCAAGCAGGTCTGCGCTGGCGGCACCGGTGCTGGCGCCTAGCCCCAGCCCCGTGCCCCCCACGGCGCCAGGCAGGGCCAGCAGCGACGCGTCGCCAGCGGGGAGGCTAGCTGTGCCGGCGCCTCCCATAGGCACCAGACCCTGCTTCCACCATGCCATTGGTGCATTTGCGTTGAGAATGGGGGCTGATTCTGCTGTGGCCGCGGTGGCAGCGCCGCTTGAGTGTGGCTGCGTCGCCGCGACTGCTGAGCGGCCCACTGGGCCGCCGTCTGTTGCTGAAAGGGAAGCACTTCGCTTTGGGCGCGATCTGGAGGAAGACACATCAACAGATAGGTCGGGTCGGGGGCGTTTGCGTTTCGTGCCGCCAGAGCTGCTCGCCTTCATCCTGGCAGATGCTGCTGCCCCTGCAGATTTGTCGCGAACTAGTACTGGAAGACTGTGCGGCTGGCGCAGTGCCAAGCTCAAAAGGATAGAACCAGCCTGGCAGAATGCAGACTGTAAGATTGCTTGCTTGCACTCTGCTTTCAGCTCAAAGAGTTCCCTGAACCAGGAGTATCTTCATTCACTTTCCATCTCTCATAGCACATGCTGGGGCCCTGTGTCGATGTATTCAAGTCATGACATACGGTAGCATGCTTGAAACAGCTGAGCCTGGGAGCTGCATGTGATCAATCTTAAGTAACATTGTGTGCGTGCAGCAGTGAAATCATATTTGTTTCACAGCAATTTGCAAGATGAAAAACTGGGGAGTGAGCATAATTTTCTACGCCAGCATTGCTGGCCTAGCATTGTCCCTTTATGCGCTGTATGTAGAGCACAAAAAGGCTGAAAATGACATGTTTGTGGCACTGTGTGACATTAATTCGTGGGTAGCCTGCTCCAAGTAAGTTCAACACCACTCCAGTTTGCCGTTTGAAGACGCCGACAATTCGTTCAACACCTACCGAATTCCAGAGTGTTCACCAGCGAGTACGGCCGTATGATGAGCAAACTTGGCTTAATTGCCAAAGGGTCCACTTTTGATGTCCCAAATGCTGCCTATGGCGTGCTTTTCTACCTCTGCGCCATGGTGCATTGGAAGCTCACCTTCCTGCCCAAGGTTGTGCGCAGCACCCTCATGCTGAACGCAAGCTTCCTGTCCTGCGCAAGCTCCGTGTGGCTTGCATATGCCCTTTATTTTGTGCTGCATGATGCCTGCATTATCTGCATTTCCACCTACGTGGTCAATATCGTCATCTTCATCGCCAGCGTGAACAGCGTGTTTGCTTCACTGTTCCCTCCCGTGCACGACAAGGCCGAGTGATGGTGCAGGGTGCAGGCCTTGATGCAAGGTATCAAGTGCAACACCATTGTTGCCCATCTTGTTGCATGGCAGTCACCGTGTGGACACTCGAGCTTCGAAGGCTGTGCCCAGGCGGCTGCAGGCAGCATATGAGGAGTGTGGTGTGTGCTGCCCGCTAGAAATCGCGACAGGACCAGTGTATCTACAGAAATGCATAATACTTTCATGCGTGTACCGCTGGTTGATTTGCCAGCTGCGGAGGGCATGCTGCCCCCTGGCTGTCTGGGGGGGCTGGTGTTGCTTGCGGCGTCACATGCATGCAGGGCTGACTAGACTTTCAAATGGCGTCGCTCAACCAACTGCAATTGCTGGCGCAAAAAATATTTCCGCCGGAGCTTAACCCCACCAGGTATATGTGCAGAGGTAAAACAAACAAGCCCCATCTTGGTCTGAAAGCCGTGCACTTCGTGCAATTCACCAGCGGTGCATGGCAGATTGGGTTGCTGCAGAAAAATACGCAGGCCGTGATGCAGACGCAAACAATCGCGATCGAGCTTTTTGTTGAAGGGGTCGACCCACCCTTGTGTCGTGTAGATGTTCCTCTAGGCCTTACACTCGCGCAACTGCGGCACCAGGTAAGTTAGCTCACCGTGCACCATGAAAGCATAGCTACGCGGATTTTGGAAATGAGTCAACATTGATCTTGCCCTCACAGATATACAAGGTCAATTATCTGCCAAATAGCTTTGTATTCTTGACACCACAACAGGTAAGAAACATGGCCAGGTCAACAGCAATTGATTCATGCTTTGGTTCAGCACGTGAGCTTCACAGACTCCAATGCCTGAGTACTACGAAGAATTGGCAAGCATGGATCAGTACCTTGAAAACCCAACCATTACTTTGCGAATCGTAGACCTAATCCAGTCACATCAGGTACAGCAGTTGAGAGCGACCGAAAGACGCATGAACCGCAACACTATGACGCCGAAATTTCCAACGCTTATCCCAGCTGCCAAGCAAGGTACCCTGCGCGAAGATCAGGTGGGGAAAATGAAGCAACACAGCACACTGTATAGTGCAGCACGACCGAAAACCGGCTCAAAGTCCAGGCGTCGCCGTCCATCCCTCAGCAGAGGCCGGGGCGGTCGCCAAGCTGGCTCCAAGCAGCATGCTGCTTCGGCACGCCCCATCAAGACTGCCCCCCACAGCTCCTTCACAGATGGTGGCATATTTACTCCTGAAGCCCGTGTGGGTGCACATGCCTACACAACTCAACCGCTGCGTGCAAATCAACAGCGTCTCACGCAGCTAAGCCACCGGGGCACTTCAGGCCTGCAGGTACCCTCTGTGCACTCGACATCTGCATTTGGTGAATACGCAAGCGTTGATATGGCTCATTCCGATTCTAATCTGGAGCATAAAGCTCAGCGCACGCCTGGTGAGGAGGCGCAGGCCTTCCACGCAGCGCGCAGCAGGCAGCGGCAACGCAGCGGCCACCCTTCTCGTGGTGCAGACAGCCTGCTCGTCAGTGGCGCTTCGGGGGGATTTCAGGGATTTGCACCAGGCGAGTTCAACCCAAGGAGTGCAGTTGCACGTCCAAGTACCGCCCCAATACACCGGCGCCCCCGCTCTGCTGTGCGGCCCTCCAGTGCCGCCGCCAAGCGCCCCTCCTCCTCCAGCGGCGCCGGCGAGCCCGCATATGGGCTGGACGGCACACAGCCCCCCTCATTGTCCGAGCTGCAGCAAGGCATCCCCGGAGATGCACGCCTGGACGGCACAGTTGCTGGCCAGGTGGACCATGCCCTGAGAGGGCGGGGGGAGTTCACAGGCGCCGTGCACCGAGAGCCCTCTGAGCGCACGGCACCCAATTCAAGCGCATTTGAGCTGCGCATTCGAGACATTCAAAACCGCATCGAAGAGCGGCTGGCACGGTACGCTGATGCAAGCCGGCGCCCTGCCACGGTACACGTGGAGTCCCTGTCCAGCATTCGCGGGGGGGGGCGGCAGCGGTCCATGGCGGAGAAGTATCGCCGGGGAAGCTCATTCGACAACCTTCAACTCGCTCCTGGCGACGGCAGTGACAGCGACGATACAGCAGATCTGCTGGAGGACCGCCCCAGCCCCATCAAGGGCCCATTGAGGCGGCACACACGCAAAGGCCTTCCCCCACGCCCATCCACCTCCGGGGCACATGTGGGGCTGCCGCAGCTAAGCAGTGCTGGCCGCAGCGGTACAGTGTCCATGCCCACCACCCCGATTGTGCATAAGGGGGGGGGGGCTGGGGTGTCGCGAGGGGGGTCCCCAGACTCCACCTCGCCACAGCAACCCAACTTTTCCCTTAGCCTGGGCTCAGACTTGCAGCAGGGAGGTGACAATAGCACACAGAACAATTCCCAGTTCACGGTGTCAGGCGTACCGCGCAGGCGTGGGAACTCGCTGCCGGCTCGGCCACATACATCTGAGGGAAGCCGCACGCCGGTGTGGAGCGGGACCCTAGCGCCACCCACGCGGCCGGCTCGCACACCGACATCGGCCACGGCATTTCCTGGGCGAGTCATGCACCAGCGCAGCCTGCGTATCATGGGCAAACATGCGAGCGCGACTTCACCGCAGCGGAGGGTGCAGCGTCCAGACCCAAATGCGTTTCGGGTTGCCATGCTCACTCTGTCAGCTGACATGAAGACAGGCGACATGGTGCTGTCGCTGTTTGACCCATCCACTGCCAAGATCCACAAGCAGACGTACGGCTCGGAGCAGCTTGCCAGCATCCTACCAGTCCCCGCCTCCTTTCACTCCTCCAGCCACGTCCTGAAGTACAAGTGGTGGGAGCAGCGGCTGCACACCATGGCGGACAATGTGACAGTGGATGTAGATGACGACGCAGAGGCCATCACCATGCACCTGCACGCGCCCGCTTCCACTGGGGTAGGCTCGCCCGAGTCACCATCCAGCGTCCCTTGAGTGGGGCCACTCGTTGCACATTGTTTGACCCACGAATAAATTCACTGTCAATATGCATCGCCTCGATTGCTTTGGTGTGTCGCCTCGTGCAGGCGCAACTTGTGCTGTATGGCTCAAACGTCACTACCGGGGGTTACTGGGCGGTGTACTTTTAGGAGGTTGATTGATGCCTACCAGGTAGAGGCGCTCACCATGCTCACTCTGCATCACTTGAACCATTACACAAGATTCAATCAAATTACTCATGCTGTAGTACTCACGCAAATAATACATGCTGTAGTACTCTACGCTTGTTTCGTGACCTTGTTTGCTGTAAGAGCGGCACACAATCAGCACAGCCCAAATGGCCCTTTTTTCTGTGAATGCAGCCAGCGCTGGGGCCCTGCCTAGCTTGTATAGTGCACGAGACACAAGATGGCGTGGGGCAGGTATGGGTGCAAGCAAAGCATGATCCTCAGCAGCGCGGGAGTGCATCGCACTTATCGCGAAGGTGCCCACGCACGGGCTGCCTGAGCAATCTGCTCGAGATAAAGACGTCGACATTAAAGTCCCTCGGCCAAGCCAGGAGAAGCGAATCCTGGACGTGAGCATTCACGGTGTCTATCCGCAG
>Ga0307982_1003595_pt1 | contig 12358 bp, 10 predicted proteins | sample OrgLakmetagen989_FD_201847 | JGI IMG/M metagenome (GOLD analysis project Ga0307982, IMG submission 201847) | Saline water microbial communities from Organic Lake, Antarctica - #989 | ecosystem: Environmental > Aquatic > Non-marine Saline and Alkaline > Saline | place: Antarctica: Organic Lake... | reverse complement strand
ATTCTACGCTAGGGCCTTTTGCTTGCACGCACTGCGCAATCTTTTTCCCAAAGTATGACGCCTTCTTTGAGTATGCTGCCGCCGTCTTCGCCATTTTCAACTAAAGAACATGAAGACGAGAAGGGCTGATCGAGACATCACTTTCGAAAGTGAAGACTATACCTTTGATTAATCAGATTCCCTTCATCTAGTACCTTGTTGTTCTCGAATTTTCGGCCCATCATGGTTACTACACCTTGACGGTGATAGTGCCTTGTCCGATAGGTCACCGACGCAACTGGTCTTTGAGCAGCTGGCGCCAAAAAAGCAGACGCCAGACTAGTAAAAGCTAAGATGGACACTAGAGTCCACGCCATGCTAGCTCTTTGCATTACAACCTGTTGATGAAGGTTAATAGTAAAGCTAAGGCCAACTTCAAGGAGCTTTCAGAGCGTGATATGATGAAGATTTGATGATACGTGGGCTACCCAGTTAGAAATCCAGTCATTTTTGACACAAACCCAAGCCCTGGGGCGACAGCGACAGGGCTAATGCTGGGACCGACTATATTTTCACGGAGGTTTTAGCTCTATCTACCAACACAAAATAAACAGATAAGAAACCAATCGGGTTTATATGCAATTCCCATGATCTCTCGTAATTCCATGACGCATACAACTGCAGTGGCCAATCGGCCCATCTTCGTCGCAGTGCGCCAATGATCTGTACATAGCGCTATCGCTATTCAAATGCAGCAGCACACGCCCGCGCAGCACCGCCACTTGCGTAACCAGATAAAGTGCCACAGAAGTGTGCACATTCAGGCGCATGCGTAGGCCGAAACCCAGTTGCAAAGCTGTATTGACTACCTGCTGAGAGGTACTCGTGGTTGGTGCATATTTGCTGCACAATCGCTGCGCCGCGCTGACTGTGCCACCACCCTGCGCTACGCCATTTTTGCACTAAACTCTGAGCGGTAGGGCCTCGAGCCGGGCGGTTGAGAAGTTGGCGGTAGATGTGGTGCAGAGGCTGCACTTGAGCGCGCAGTTGAGATATTCTAGAGGCAAGCTTGGGGTTATGGCTGCACTCCCAGAAGTCAAAAGTGACACGATCGGGCAGGTCAGGTGAACAACACAATTCCAGCACAAGTGCTTGTTTCGCAGCTGTTACGGAGCTCAGTTGTGATGATGAAGGTGTCATCATACCTTTAAAGGAATCATAAAGCCATCTGACCCACCGAGTATCACTGGACTGCTGCTGAGGAGGAAGGGCCGCCGCATGATCATTACCCCAAAGTGGTGCATATCGCGCTACTTCCTCTACCGTAGGAGGGCGTTGCATGATTCGAACCACCAAGCGATGCACCTGAAGAAGTAGACGCATTGAGCGACCGTAATAAGCAACAGTAGGGTAGAAAACACCCGCCCTCTCCTGCACATGTAGTATCGTTGCTCTTTACCTCCCGAGCTCCAACACTCTGCCTCGTGTATCCTTTGGTGTGTAGCATGAGAGCGTGAGGGTAGGCACTTCGAATGGCATCCAACTCCACAGCATCCTCGCAAAAGTTCATGAGGGCATACTCGGGGAAATGCGCAAATTTGCTGTGGACGTGCCGTGCGTAGTGGAAATTCAAAGGGTGCACCTGTTGAGTGAAAGACGCCATCGACACGGGGTTTTAAAGATAATGAACCAATCAAGTGCACGCTCTTTTACCTTATTTCAGTGCTTCCGTCTTTTCTCTCTCTGGCCTCCTTAAAAAATCACTCTCTTGCAGCTCATGCAGCGCCCTCACATTTCACTTCGCCCACTATTCGTGTATACACTTCTTTCAACTCTTAATCAACACCCAGACCCCTCCCCCTACCTCTCTCTCTCTCTTCTCCTATCATTCATCTCACCCTGTAGTCGTGCAGCGCCCGATCGTATCCGATGGCCTCGTCGCTAACCCCCGCTTCGCACCCTCCAACTTCTACGCACCGCCCGCGGCCATACCCCCCTCGCGCTGGATAGAACCGCAGCACCAGTGTTCGGTATTCGTCGAAAGCCGAGCACCTCAGCGCGTACAAGGCATTGCCATTGAGGTGAAAGTCGTTTTTGAGAGGAGCGCTGGAGGTGCCGGTGGTGGTGGAAGGGTTGCACAGCGCAGAAGAACCAATTTGCCACCAATCAACACAGGGTGCTTGAAACAGCCCTGACAATTCATTCTTGTCATGCTTGTCTTCATCTTCACTGTCGTTGTTGCTTACTCTATTTCGACCATTCTCGACGATTCTTTCACTTGAAGCTCTACTTTCTCGTCTTCCTTCTCTTTCTCTTCCACCATCTACCAGCGTCTCCAATTTCTCCGCCCAATTTTCATGCAACGGCACCACATCGGTTTCCATCAACTGAAAAGCTCTGAAATAAGGCGACAATACGGGGAATAGGTCGAAAAAAGTGGCGGCAGCACCGTCGTAATGCCCAAGCCGTTCTGCTTGATGCATGCTTAGCAAATACACGCCACCTCTGCTCCTACTTCTTGTACTGCTGCTGCTGCTGTAATTGTGTGAGACACTACTTCTGATGCCAACAGCATTTGTGTCAATACAGCCAGGTTCAAACGCTTCATTTAAGGCTTTGATCAAACTATTGCTACTACCTTCTTCTCCATTGTTTGCAGCCATGATCGAGAGGAAATCGCCACTACACGCGAAAACCACTGGCACATCGCACCGGAGCCGTCTCACTGCCATGGGGTTAGAAGGATCTCCCTTCAATTGAGAAGAAGAAGAAGGTCGAGGCCATATCGTAGTCAACCATTCAATAACTCGCGCAAATTCATTGGTGTGAAAGGGCACGACTATCGCCACTGAAGAGCCACGATCATCTCCTAGAATAGAACCATTGCCTGTGCTACGGCTAGGAGTATGGTGATCATTCTGAAGGCGAGGTGGAGGATTTCCCACCCATTTTGGGTCTGAAAATTGAAGAGGTAAAGTCGACGACGACGATGTTAGTGAGTCATGAAGTGAAGCTTCAGTAGTCGATGGTCGTCCATTGCGAAGGTTATCAACATTAGGAGCCGCATCTCTCCAACGCACAACGCACAAGCCAGGCCGTCCTTGCACGTGTTCAAAGGTCACCAGGTCTCTTTTGCTGCCAATAGAACGAGTGCCATTGAAATGACGGTCAGGAGGAGAATCAGGAGGTTGGACCGTTAATTCAAGCGCATTCGCCCACTGACGCGCAAAAGAACAATCGTGAACGCTGCCCGAAGCAAAGTAAAAGCGTCGCCTCAACTCCTTACGCCGTCCGTCAGCACTAGGAGAATGTAAATGGTCTGCGCTTTTGGTTTGCTCGTCTATTGCTAGAAGGGCGTCAATCAGGCGCAGAGCTCCCTTTGATAGCCGATTGACACTGCTGCTCGTAGAGTTGACTTTAGGATTCTTCCTCGCATAAGAACTCCACCACGAATTTAATTGAGCTGGTGGCGTCTGTTTTTGAGGAGCAAACCACCCAAAAGGCAACGGTGGCAACGGCTGTTGACGAAGGGCATCTTGAGCCGCTGTTTCCACCGCCCTTGCTACCGTACCCACCTGAGCGCCTTCTTGTACCACAGCACGCGTGTACGCCATCACCACATCACAAGTAGCCTGAAAGTGTGACGTCTTGTTGTTGCTCTCGAAAATTTTTGCGACCTTGGGTGCTAGCGTTCTTAGCCTTACACACGCTAAAGATGCGTGCACTTCCAAGGGCATATTTCCAGTGCCCAAATCTAGGCCTACATGTGTGGCCACTGCCTCTGCCGCTATCTCCAAACCTCGAAGCGTTATACTGTTTGTTCCTATAGAGCTCTCGCTTCGACTCGTCAAGAATTGTCGGATCGACTCTTCAACAAAATCGCGGTCAAAAGCGGCGAGTAAACCATCTTTATACAGGGCCTCCATCACAATATCTTCAGCTTCTTCGAAGCAACGTTGAGTAGCACGCTCCATTAGCATACCGCTTCTTGATCTTCGGTCCTCAAAATCACCTTTAAACGGCATCAATTCAGAAGGCCGCGCATATGGTTTCAAGGTGCGAGGGCGAATTCGAAGAGTGGCGCCACCTTGAGGAAGCACTTGTGACAGAGCATGGCGCAGCTGACTGGTGTTCATAGCAGCGAGGTTATCGTGCCACTGAATACTGCATCGATCAACTTGAAGCGCAAAGCTTGACAGCACCGCACGCGCCACGTCAGCTACCTCCATTGCATTCTTCTGAGAACACACCACTCCTAGTTCCTGGTAGAAAAAGGAGCGAAGTGCTAAGGTAGACGCATCATCGTCATCTTGCCACGCTTCCTTTCCATTCACCCAATCCCAAGCACGTGGATATCCGACGTCAGGCACTGTATTAACAATCGTCTCTGACTCATCTACCGCGGTCGCTGGACTGGCCACTACGGAGCCAAAAGCTAGCATACATGTAATACTGCCCAGACGCCGGTGCGGTGAATGAGCCCAATAATTTTGCATGCTGGATATGAAAGACAATGATACATAGAAGTAGAAAACTGCCGTGCCCAGCCTCAACATGATCGAATCGGAAATAGTGCCACACTGCTGAATGTTGAAATAATGCAATGAAAGCAACTTTCTACAACCTCCCGCCAAAGTCCAGCTACGTGCCTCAAGAATGTACCATCCAAACATCCGTCATTTTTGTTTTGACTCCCGTCGCCCTAGTCACGTAAAGATTCGTAGAAGAATAGCTCTCGGTGACACTAATTCACGTTGATGGCAACCTTCAGCAGGTATGCTAGCTTGCTAGGGTCTCGATTACATTGCCCAGTAAATTTTGCAACTATCGCGTAGGTCTTCAGGTCTTCACATCACTCAAAGAGTTTTGAGGTCTACGAGTGATAAAATCAATACTCGTGATACTCGTAAACGGCAGCTGATCTTGGTCGTAGTAGTTAAGCGGCTTATATCAGGGCTCTAAAGCCAGCCAGGCGATGCTATACACTTAGCTAGCAATGCTAACTCCACTCTCAACGCTTCCTAGCTAATTTGGCTAGCGACTTACTGTAGCGACTAGCTGGCTAGTAGAGCGCTTGAGAGAAATGATGAATGTGTTGATGTCTTTTGGCTAAATCCCCGATGTGAAAGATCGCTGATTGGGTCAGAGCGCTCCGCGAAGTCACCACTTCAGAATTGAGAACTGATTGGGCTCTGGATTGGTCTCTGGCACTGCGCACTACGCAGCCCTCAGACCTCAAAGTTAGAACTTGGAAAAAGTTCTCCGAAAAGAATTCAACTACGCCGCAGTTTCTTTACTCGAACTTTAACACGGACTAATACAAACCCGCAATGATCGCAAGGACACCGAAGTTAATGCTGCGGGCAGAAGAAAGCGCACACGCACACGCACGCGCGGTGCGGTTCTCCTATCCCCATCCCCGCCCTACTAGTTCCACCTACGCGAATTCTATCGTCATCTCGGGTTTCTATTATACTTCGTGTTATGCGCGGCTTCGAACTCGAAGTACATCTATTCCTAATTTCATAATTCATAACAAGTAACAATGGCCATCTTTGCTTTTGCTTTTACACTTCTACACTCCTTCGATTCTATACTTCTTGATTCCAGGTTAAATGAACTTTTAATTCGAATTTCAATTGGCATTCGTTATGTTAGAGCGCAATTCGTGGAAACCTCTTTTCAAAAAAAAATCCACGGCATCGGGCAAGGCATTTGCGCAAGAAGTGGCACAAAGGACCTGTACAGCGCGAACTCCTTCGCTTAGCACTAGACATATGACGAAAATGTACCAGTGATCTGCGACGTCAAAATGCTCACCTCTGAGCACCAAGGTATTTCTACAGTAGGCAGTGCGTTGCGCTTGCACTCATTAAGGCCTCATTGCCACCGCCACTCATATATGCAGCTACACGGAGGTGATGTCGGTGCTTGGCATGGAGCCAGGCGCGCCTCGGGCATGCTTCGCCATTTCCTCCAGCTCCTTCCGCACGTCGTCCTTGTAGCTGTCGAGGATGGCCGGGGTGAAGTTGTACAAATCGGCCCTTTTCACCACGGCTCGCTCTTCGTCCATTTTCTCAGCCACCCCCTGTAGCTGTTTCATCTTGATTTTGCGCGCTTCATCCATCGTGTCGGCCTTTTCAATGACCTGCGTTTCACAAGAAGAGAAAAATAAAAAGAGGTTATAAAGTCAGTTCAATAGAAACAAGAATTTCAGGATCAAACCGCGGTGCATTAATCAGCACACTTCCACTGCAGAGCAACCCTGCGCTTGTATCGAAAGACACGCAAGGACAGTAAACTTGTATTTCCACTGTCATCTCACCGCTAATTTCGCGTCGGCTTCGCTGATCTTCTCGTTGAAGTAAATGGTTTTCTCCAGCACCGCGGCGGAGTAGTCTGGATCGGACTCCACCGGCATGTGAAACCGCTGGCGACATCCGGAGGAACCAAATTTACCTGAGAAGACGACGAAGGAAGAAGAAGCAGAAGGAAGAAGAAGAAGAGGCGAGGTATACGCGAGCAAGCTGGAAGGAAATACAAGGGCAAGCTTGACAAGCTCGCGAGAGAAAGAATGAGCAAGAGGGCTTGCGGACACTTTCAACCACTAATTAAGCGGGGTTTGAAAAAAGCATCAAGAAAGGGAAGCCAGCTGCTGCCTCATTACGGCATTTACCGAGTTCTCGGACGTCGCAGCACGACCATCTCTTGGAGCGGTGACTCGAGCATTTGGGGGTTAAGCCCGGGCACCACGCCTGGGCAGTACAGGGAAGGGGGGAGGGGGATAGTACAAGTCCATCGAAAATTGTGAAGGTGGAGTGAATTTCAATATTTTTTGACGAATTAATTGACTGCAAGCACACACGAGACAACGACAACGAGAGGGAATAGCCCACGCATATGTTTTTACCGGACACGCCGCCTTGTATTCGCCCGGGTGGTAAGGGCAAGCAATGGCGTGGTTTTGGGACTCGAGATAGAGCAGAGCGCAGTGCCGGCACTTCACCGGCCTCGCGATGTGCCGCTGGAGTAGCGATTTGGGCACTGTCGGTTTCTTGGGAGCTTTCTGGGGCTGCCCTTTGTAGAGTTGCTTCTTCTGAGGACCCGTCTTGGTGTAATCCGCAGTGACGGTGTAAGCCTTCCTCTCATTGGCCTCTCGGATCGAACCCTTGGTGCGCTTGATGTCCAACGAGTGCTTGATGGTCGCATAGTCCAACATGTAGGCCGACCGCACCCCTTGTTGCCACATGTAAAACTGCACCCAGCCTTTGAAGGCAGCCCCTAATATGGTGCCCTGCCACTGCCGGAACATTTTGCGCCCTAAATCGCTGCGCTTGAGCCTCAGATAGTCGCGCCGCCGCAGTTCATTCCATACTGCTTTCACTCCGGTGACCTTGTCCTTCAACTGACGGTTCGCAGTCTGCGATGACGATGCTAGTTCGCTCAAGCGCCTTTCCGTGGCTAGCAGCTCTGCACGATTAGTGATGGTGTGCAACAGCTTCTCAAAGTATTGGCGAGTCAGAATGTCGTGCAAATTGCTCGACACCAGCCGCTGGTAATAAAACCCCGAGGTCCCCGCGACCGCGCAGGTGTCCATGTATTTGGTGTCTACATGTACCCGCGCGCGAGTGCGCACGCACTTGTCCATTTGCTGCGCGATTGACGCTTGCCACTTCTTGGCTGCCTCCAGAGCTCCGAGTGCTTTGTCAGCGGCTTTACGACACTTCCTCGCGTGCGCTTTCGCTCTCAGAGCCTCCTGCCCCTTCACTTGTGCGATCAAATGCAGCCGCCTGAGCTCCGCTGTGTCACGATCCAAACTTGCTTCCCCGCGTCTCGCTTCCTCTTCTAGCTCCATCCACGCGACCTCGATCTTGGCCTGCGCACAGTACGCATCTCGCCGGATAGCCTCAAAATGAGCTTTGGCTGCGGCCTCGTTGCGCTCTCGCTCCTCTCGTGCTCGCTTGCTTGCTTCTGCTTTCAGCTTTCGCTTGGTTGCTCCTAGGCTAGGATCCTTACCGCCGCCTGAGGCATTATCGTCATCGTCATCTTCTTTGAGCGTTTCTTCATCGTCGTCGTCGTCGTCGTCACCAGGAGCTCCCATCAAGAGCATCTGTGCTTTGAGAGCTTCCTTTTGGAGCTGCTGTTGCTCTTCCAATCGCATGTCAAAACTCAATTGGTCTTCATGCAACATCGCATCTCGCTCCATTTTCAACTTTTGCTTTTCGATGCCGCTCTTCTTCAAGTCCAAGCGCCGCCTCTCCTTGGCGCTCATGCCATTATCGTCGTCCGCTGACTCCATCCCCACTACCTTATATTTGTCGGAGGATTGGGCAGCGGCTAGAGCAGCAGCCTCCTTCAAATAAGCTCGCATTTGATGTTCTTCATCCTTCATCAAGCGCCTCTCCGCTAGACTAGCTTTAAGCTCTGCTCGATAGACCTTCCTCACTTCCTTCTCCGCCTCCCACATGGCATCACACTCCCGCTGCTGCGCCTCAAACGCCTGCATCTTCTGCAAGTTTTCCTCAAGTTTCCGCTTCCTTGCCGCGGCCTTCTCAGCATCCGACACCTGCCTCAAGCGGTCTTGCACTGAGGCTGCACCCCATCTCTCTAAGTTGGACCGAATGTGCGCTTTCTCATCGGCCCACCATCGACTCAGCGTGGAATAAACGCTGAAAGTCATGTGTTTGGGGTCGGGAAAGAACAAGCCAGTCTGTGATTCTAAGCGCTTTTTCGCCTCGACATCTTTGGCTAACTCCACCGAGGCTACTTCAGTGGTCAGATCCGCTAAAAACAAGTCAAACAAGAAGGTCACCTCGGACTCCACTAAATGCCGCTGGTGCCGTGCCGCGACAAACGATTTCGCTTCCAATAGCGCAAGCACCCTTTGCTCTTCCACAAATTTGATCGACTCCGGCTCTAACTGCTTCTCGATGAACTCTTCTTTCTCACGGTCTTTCAATTTCTTGGGAATGTTTCCGATCCCACGCCACAGCGCAATCTCACGGGCGCGCTTTTTGATTTCCTCGTCCAATAATTTCAACGCTCGCCCTTTGATGACCTAGAATAGAACATGATACATTTCGAAGAAATCATATAAATGTGCGATTTTGAGTTAAGCATGCATACACGATACTCAGTACATTCTTGAAGCTATCATCGTGATTTCAGACATCACTGCCTTAACACCCCCCCCCCCCCCATTTACATGAGACTATCTCCCCTATCATCGTGATTTCATCTGCTCTGCCAAAATACTCACCTTTTTCCCCGCCGGCATGAGGAGAAACTTCCTCGCATCTTCTACTCCTTGCTGCACCGCTGCTTCTAGCGCCGCATCCTCCGCTGCGGCCTCATCTACTCGACGAAAGTGCGCCCGTAAAGTGTGCTCTTCGGCGTTCATCAGCTCGTATTCCCGCTTCCGCATATCCTTCTCCCACGCATACACCCCTCTAAGCTCTTCCTCACACCGCTCCATCGCGACCCTCTCCGCTTCCTCTCGCGCCTTCTCGAGCTGCATCGGCACAGCTAGCGGAATGTACAGGCGCGCTCGAGGCTTGCCAAAAGGTAGCTGGCACACCAGAATTTGGTCTTCTTCGCGATACATGAGGACGCGGCAGTTGCCATAAGGGGTGGGGACTACTACGCCGAACCTAGAATCGAAAACATTATAAGAATAGAAGGGGAGGGGGGGGATTAAAAGCAACGAAACATGAAGGAGGCGATCGAGCACTATTCTGTCATCTGCCCTCCTCTCTCTCTCTCTCTTCCCTCCCCTCTCTTTCAAGCCCAATTCAGTATACAAAAACGCGCTCTTTTCTCCTCCTTCACTCACCTCCGGTAGTGCATCGAGTGCACAATTCTAGCCGCATCCGATCTCGCCGGCAACAAGGCATTCGCCTTTCGACGCACGTTTTTGACCCGTTTGAACAGCCCATTCAACTTCCTTTCGGCTATGATCCGCCTGCGAATCACCTCTCTCACCACCTTATTTAGAGCTAGGGCTTCCTCTTCAGCTGCATCTGCATCTTCAACCATCCCCACTAGATCCATCGCCTTCTCCCTCAGATCCTCATCCGCCAAGATCGCCATGGATCGTGTTTCTCGCAATTGTTTCGCTGCTGCTCGGTCGATCGCAATCACCGTAGAGACGCCTTCCAGATCAGCTTCAATGGAGTTTAAATCACGCTCTAAGCTGAAAATGTTGCGATGCAAGAAATCGAGCACATTAGTGCATTCCTCCATCTCGGTCTTCAAACTCGCTAGCGTGTGCTCCAACTCCCCGATCCTCTGCCGGTAATTGTGGATCCGTCCATGCGTGTGAATCATTTGCCGGAATTGCGCTCGATGCGCGAGGTCAATCTTCCTGAAAGGCGGTGGCGATTGCTCCAGATACCACTGCGCGACGGCCTCTTCTCTCTTGGCTCGAGCCGCTGGGTCCGTCATGGCCTCCACTTCCTCTTTGATCTCCTCCTGCGCTGCTTTCATCTCCTCGGGGCGCCACTGCACTCCTTGCCTCACCACGTTATTTTCCTTCAATTCAATGCGGTGCCGACGGTCTAAGTCATAGATGAACCTACAGGGAAAAATAATGTTTTTGAGCAAAATTAAAGCATGTAAGTAGAGGCAAGAAAAGCGAGTACGTAGCACACAAAGAAACATATAAACCCTTTCGTTGTTCAAACACATATAATTACGTACTCAGGGTCGGTGAAATCGTAAAACAACGGATCCACCAGCTCCACGTCTCGTCTATCTTTCTCCAGCCGCAGCCGCTCGGCCTCCACCGCTGCCAACTCCTCCTTAGTGCGGAAACGGTAAGACGCTTCGTTGCGGCGGTGGCGGTCCACCTGGGCGATAGGGCATATGTTAGGTTAGACACACAGTTGGGAGGTTCAAATAAGAAGCCAAAAAGGAGGTTCAAATAGTCACCTTTTCCCCCAAATACAAGTGATATCACTGCATACACATTCCTAAAGCACGCACACATGTAACACCCCACCTGCTCGACGAGGGTAGAGTTGTCCCCACTGCCCACTCCCGCCAGCTGCTTGAACGACTCGTGCGTCTTGGACATTTCCTGCCCGCAGTCCACGCACCTCACCCCTTTCCCGTAACAGTCGCCCCACGCCCGGCACCGCACGTGTTCGCAGTTGTGCGGCTTGCTCAGCTGAATTTTGTCGAAGTCCGGTAGAGTCAATCGCTTTCTGAGCTCCACAGTGCGCTGGCCTCGCAAGATGGACAGTTCCGCGTGCCGCTTCGCATCGATGCGCTTCTGGCGGTCAGCGTTGATTGCGTCGATCTTCTCCCAGGCCGACCTCTGCTCTAATATGAAGGTATCTAAATTACGCCTCCTCACGGCCCACTCCTCCGCCACCGACTTCATCTCTCCTGCGACCTGCTCATCTACCCACTCGCCAATCGCGATCTGCCTCGCGTCCCTCTCACTGATGGGAGTAGGTAAGCCTGTAGGAGTGTTGTGCCCAATGCGATAATCCCCGACAATGCGAGTGGTTTTCATCGAGATGGCGGAAGCAGCGACCTTGCTCTTAGCCATCAAGCGAGCGGCGCTGTCGAATCGAGCTGCGGCGACTCCTTCCCCTTCCGCTCTTCGCAGGTCTTCCTCGTCGATCAGTGCTTGTACCCATTTCTCTCGAGCCTCGAGTTTGGCCGTTACTTTCGCTTCTTCGCTTAAGCGCTCCTCTAGTAACTTCTTGCGCCTCAGCTCATTCGCTGCCCACGCTGCAGCTGCTGCTTCATCCACCTCTTTGGCTGCGATAGCCTGACGCTCGTACCTTTGTTGGGTGGAGGAGAATGAGTAAGAACACGCTCAGTTGAATAATGAACGCATAGTGAAAGACAGGTTCAAGAATAGAACCTTCAAGTAAACATTTCAAGTAAACATGGGAGAAAGAAAAATACACACAAAAAAAGAGAAGCGAAGTGGAAGAAATAAAAGCATATCTTTGCTCTTGATATTTCTTACCATCGCCTTTTGCTTAAATCTTCCCACACTGGCTGCCCGCATGTGCGCTCCTTCTCGTCTACAGGGACCACCTTGTGCAACGGCTTGGGGATCAAGCCATCCTGCACCCACTCAATCCTGCACGCCTCCACCACCGCCCGCTGCCAATCGGAACCCCACAAGACCTCAACCCGTTTTCCCGCTAAAGCTTCAGCGGCATCGATTTCCGGCTGATACTTGAGCCGCTTTCGGTCTAAATAGGCGCGCTTGGAGACTTCAAGTTTGGCGGCTAAGTGATCTTCGGCGGCATCTTTGGGCTGAGATGAAGCTGTTCCTGTTGCTTCATTGGCAGCACCTGCTGCTGGCTTCTTCTTCTCCTTCTTGCCACTCTTCTTCCCGCCACCTCCTGACGCCGCC